>Ga0058701_10005171_pt1 | contig 10765 bp, 4 predicted proteins | sample AgamicOrMae_FD_97039 | JGI IMG/M metagenome (GOLD analysis project Ga0058701, IMG submission 97039) | Agave microbial communities from Guanajuato, Mexico - Or.Ma.e | ecosystem: Host-associated > Plants > Phyllosphere > Phylloplane/Leaf | place: Guanajuato, Mexico | collected 2012-06-04 | reverse complement strand
TTGCGGGTTTGATAATTGTTGATCATGAGGAAACCGAACCTTTCGCCTCCTTAAACCTGAACAGCCGAAAGTATTTGGAGTGAAATTTAGCTTAAAAAAGAGAAATTACAAGGATTTTTACCATTAAATAACGCAATTTTAAGCTTTGGAAAATGCCTAAATTACTAAATTTCAAGTTTCCAGAGGGGTGATATATTTTTTGACAATTATTTCTGAACTAAAATAATCCTGTAAAATATTTTTTTCTGTTTCCGACCGGCATCGCTGGGCAGTAGTGGGTTAAGGATCTCCAGATTTAACTCATAGTGATTGAAGGGAAAACGTGCCCCATACTTTTAGAATGAACTTCTTTGTTGGGGACCCCGATTGATTGCCTTGACTAGTCCGATTTGAGTTTTCGGGATTCCCCGCTATCTTCATTTGGAGACGCCGCAATGACAACATTGTAATGCACTTCCCCGCGGAACGTCCCCTTGAAGAATTGCCAGCAATCTAAATGAGGTAGGGTCGAACAGTATATGGCATGGTCGAAGCAAATCTGCACTCACAAAAAGCTGATGGATGCATAAGGCATACACATGTGGACATTTTGTAACTTTTTCTTTGCACGTGGAGGCAATATAGGTTTGTTTACACTATGGACTTTGTGTTCCGCCATGAGGACCGGCTGCACAGACTATTTGCAGACTGCTGCCTCAATTGCGTGTTTTTTCCGCGAAAACTGTTCAATCTTCTTTTTGCGAAAGAGGCTTGCCTGTGTCTCCTACTTTATAAGTGCGAGCTTAAAATATCGACAAGCTCTCATTACCCAGAGTGACGAGGGCTCCCCGTTTGTCACTAAAAAGAGTCGCTGTACCGACTCTACAGGCTCATCGTTGTACACTGTAAATTTTAAAGGGTACGCACAGGAAACAATAACCCCTGTTTTAGTACCACACCTGTTTAAGGTATGAAGGTGAAACAGGAGGCGAGCGTAATTAGGTTATTTTTTTAAGATAAACCTATCAACAACCGTATCAATGAAAGGTCTCGTTGAGAGCTCTCGATTGATATGGTTATTCATAGGGGTATCTTTAAAAAATAACCAAAATACGATCCTCCCCCGTTTTATCTCCATACGTATAACAGGGGTTAGTTTTTACTGTGCATTTGCTACCTTTCTTCGCTAAGCCGAGTGGAGCGTTGGTGGAGCGAGGCACAGGGCACTTAACCTCATCTGACGATAGCTAAGGCCGAAAAAAGACTATCGAAAACATGCATGTTTTTGGATTAGTGGTAGAGTGTGTAAACGCAACAGAGATTTGTTTGCAGTAAGCATGGAAAATGCGTATGATTGGACACTGGAAAAGAGTAGTAAATATTCAAGTACAAATACTTCCAAATGGTTTATTGGAAGCAAAATAATCAAGAACCCAATTAAATTTTATCGGCTAACGTTTTGGTTTGGATCTTACAAACCCAAGCCTCGTTCTTTTAGATCATTACTTTACAAAGTTGTAAATCATTGTAGACATCAAAGGTCATGTCACCCCTTTCACACGCAAAAGCCCTCCGTATAAAGTGGACCCAATCTCGTCTCGATTTTTCCTACGAACTACGCAATTGGTGCATTATCGTCAAAAAAAATCTCAACATGAATTATTTTCAAGACGTCGTTAGTTTATATTTATTCATTTTAAAAAAATGGAAGGCAGTTCGGTAAAACGGATTACTAATCACTTGTTGAGCTGTTTTCTTTATTCTGATAAAAACACGAGGAAATACCGTTGAAGTATGACAAGGTTCAAACGTCACCATGTAACAGCTGGTGTGCCGATTTTGATAAGGAAAAATAACGCAGTTAGCTGGTCCAAGGTGCGTCAGCTGAACTTGATATACAGGAAATTAAAATGAAAGAGGACGGTTGACGTTTTAAAATTGTTTTAATTATGAATCCAATCAACCCATTTTGTTGAAGTTAATTTAGTTTTGATCCCATTTTGGTTTTGAAAGTTGCTTTTCCGAATGTTCCTTCCTATGGTTTACTATTCCATTACATTACGAGAATAAATGGCACACTGCCGTGCAGAACAGTAAAACAGGGTAGTCGGGTTAACCGTTTATGGGTTAACCTTGGTAAGGTTATCCGAGATAGTGTAACCAGCATAGATACATTAGATATGTCTTGAAAACGAACCAAAATGCGACACACTTTTGAACATAAAACATTTTTTCACTTTATACCTAAAACAGGTACAGGACTATGTAAAAGTTCTTTTTTATGTCCTCTTAAAAAGAAAATGGAGCCTTTAAATCCTGAAACAAGTCAATCATTTTCAAGAGCTCGAACCTAAAAATCCTGACTTTTATAGCATCTTATGTGAGCATTAGCTGAGAGGGACGTTTTACCTGCACTTGGTTCTTCGCCATAAAATAAAATTTTGGTTGAAAGAGCTCTGTTTACTTGTTATCGTGAGCAAACGCCCGTAAAACGCCACATATAAGTCTCGGCTGTCAGTAATACCATCAATAAAGTGAGGACAGCCAGCCACGGATTTGATACACCTGCTACTGCTGCGTGCCCTGAGCTGCGCTGAGCTGGGCTGAGCTGCCCTCCGCAGCTAGGTCCGCGATCTTCGCGTTTTATGTTCGACAAAAATTGATGGAAAAGGGACTTTATATCGAGCCAGCCACCTGTTGAAATAGCCGATATTCGCACACCGATTTTGCTTATCCTGAAAAGCCCCTCCTCACACATTCTTTGTGTAGGAAACTCCTCAACTCATATTCTAACATGTACTCTAAAACTCAATAAACTCAACGCCGAAAAAAAGAAAAAAAATCGGGCTTGCTCGCCCGATTTCTTGTTGAAGGTACTTCTTGGGGTGTCTGCGGACGTGTGGAAGAATGGGTCCACATTCAAGTGGAATTGCCTGAAAATATTGCCACTTATTTTTGCATGCTTTTCAATTAAACGAAATGAAGTCAAGACTTTCGATTAAAAAGCCCGCCTCATCAACCCGGAATAGTATTTCAGTAGACCAAAAAGTTGTGGTGTACTCTGCAACACTCCTCTTATTCAACCACATTTTCTTGAATAACTCAAAATGACAATGCTTCACAAGATTTTGCTGCCATCCAGTCGTCATCAGGGGACGATTTCACGTCGATTTCATGTATTAGACGTTATACTTTTCGATTATTGTCTTCGGAGTGATGACCGATTTAAAGAAAAATAATATTTGTACATCGGCGTATTTTTAGATCGAAACATAAGGAATGCTCACCGTGTAAATACTTTTTTTTAGGGAGAGAATCAGATGAATTTTATTGCAACGTTATTCGCGATTCCCGCACCTTTTTAAGACGTTCGTCGCGTGATCGCCTGCCTGCTGTCTGTGCTCACAGCTGTTGCCTTCAATATTGATCAAAGTCCACCCTGCATCAGTGAAGCATAATAACTAGCTGTGTACGCATTCTAGACAATTAAATGGGCAGCGAACGAGTCATTGCTGAAAAGGTACGCTATTAAAACTAATGCGACACATTAAGCTGTAAATTATCCCCCTTCCCCTCAAAAAACATAAAAGAAATACAACCCTATGAAAAATCCCCTTTGAAGAAAATTGAGCGTTTTTTAGAATAAGTAAAAAAAATATTTTTAAAATATAAAAAATAGCAGTTTTTGTAAGGTTTCCTTTTTGAAACTAAGACGTAAAATTTGGTGGAATGGCAGCTATATGCCGTAAAGTTGCAAGCGCCCAGAACTTTGTGTTTTCTTTACATATAGTCGGCCTACGTTTTCTCTATGTAATACTCTATTCTTGTGATGGTCTTCCTTTTCTAAATCAAGAAGAGGGGTTATAAATTGCAAAAGTTATTAGTGATGCAAAGTATAAATGTAAGCAAAGTGATTATGAGTTCAGGTACAATTCATATCTGTCTACAGCACTGAGTTGCCCTCCCTCCCTTCCTCCAGAACGATTTATGTCTTTCGATAAAAGTCGATACGCACTTAAGAGCCTTAACGACCTCTATAACTTTGTGTGAAGGAGAGATTAAATATGCGTTGTATATTAGCAGGAGTAAACATCGTAGCTGAACCTTTTCGCCTGCCTTGGGGTTGCCTATACACCGTTAAAGCTGTGCGTTGCAATCCGTCTGGCTTGCCGTCCCTTCTCCACTTTTTCATCACAGAAAAAAAGGTTTTGCTATACCAACAAAATCATTTGTTAAAATAGGGATAGCAAAAATATTTTGTTACAACAACAAAATGTTTAGTTCTATCAGCAAAACGTTTGGTTGCTGTCGCAAAATTTTTGGATGCAGCAACAAAAATTTTATTTGTTTTCCCTAATTTTGTTGCCGTAACAAAACAATTTTTTTCCGTGGACGCAACCAACTTATCGGCGACTGTCTTCAATTTGCTATAAAAGGTCCATGAAAAAAGATGAATCTTCGAAAGTACGGATGAGGGTGTACCTGACTGTCTTTCTGCCGCAAGAAGGATGTAGGCGAGGCTATTGTAACGTGCAAGGACCCCTTTGTCTCCATGAACTCGCTCTCAGGTTTGAACTTTTATTTTCCAGTGACGCCTGCCGTCAGAATTTCAGTGATTCTTGCGTGTGATTACGTGAGTGTGAACACGTTAAAGTTCAAACTTGAACTTGGGAAAAACAATCCATTGAACTTATCTGTTTTATCAGGCATCTTATAACCTAACATTCCAACCCAGAAAGCATACAATAAATTTAACCAATCGGAATCCTACCTAGTTCAACCTAATGTGAATTAAAATTAAACATGAATCCAACGCAATTCAACATTTTTTGATGTGGCGCTTATAGGAATGGATTAGGAGATAGGATGCAGAAGAAAATACTTTTATCCCTCTTTTTTCAATCAATTTCGATTTTTTAAATATTATTTTTTTCCCTTTTTTTATTTTAAGCAATCTTGGGACGTCAATAGCCTTCCCAGAATTAATTGTTGCCCAACACAACGCAGTTGGACAGCCTTACCGAATCGATCCCAGTCCAACAAAACATTGAAAATTGAGCGAAATTACTGCAGCTTATTTTCAATCAATTTAATTCGATTTCGAAAAAAATCTACAATATTTTTTAAGCAATGTAAGGACGTCAATTTCCTTCTTAGAACCAGAAATCGTACAGTCGATGATATAAGTCCAACTCGGATAACCTTGCCAATAATAGCCGATTCGCGACTTTTGATTAGGACTGTACTTTTTTTTTTCTCGATCGGTGGGCGTGAGCTGATTCCTGCTCTTCGTTCGCAACACGTCGGAATCAAACGGCTTCCGTGGCGGTTTCATCGATTCAGATCTACGTGAATTAAAGTGCTAAATATTTAATGCTGTATATGTTTTCGATTTATTACGTGGCTCCGGCGCGCCCTCTCACCGGATTCTCATAAATTGTTCTCAAAGTCTTGTCCGACTTGTGCTGCACAGGAAATATCTTCGTATCCTGTTAAGTCATCTTAACTTTGCTCGACTTCTGGTTCTCAAACGTGTGCATTGGATAACTCCCGTCGCGCCGCGCCGCTTCTGTACCGAATATTCTTCCTCCCATATTACCTCCTAGTTTAGTTCACACTTATTCGCCGCCCTGACTGGTGTAATTATGACTTCAATCCAAGTTTAAAAGGTTGGGGACACTGGGCACCTCTTCTGTGACCCACTGTACCATCGCACTTAATCCTGTTATTACGTCATTACGATCGACGTTATACATCCCTTCTGGTACACGACTCTTATTTTTTAAGGTAGCAATTTTAACCTTTTGGTTCAACCTTCCGTCGTCAAATCGAGCGGAGCGACAGCGGAGCAAGGCAAGAGGCATCTAACCTAACTTGGGGGGCATTCGATAGCGCCAAAAACCATAAGCGCCAACGCCGCAAGCGCCAGTCCGTAACCGCCAAACGAGAAAAGTCGCAAAAACCAAAGTTCGTATAGGTTAGGTTAGGTCAAGTTAGGTTAAGTCAGGTTAGGCTAGGTTAGGCTAAGTTAGGTTAGGTTAAAGTAGGTTAAGTTAGGTTAGGTTAGGTAAGGTTAGTATTGCGGTTAAGACCTTTGGCGTTTGCTTCTTTTCTCGTTTGGCGGTTACGGATTGGCGCTTGCGGCGTTGGCACTTGCGGCGTTGGCGCTTGTGGTTTTTAGCGCTTATGACATCTACCCACCTAACTTTACCTATCATAGCCCCTTGTCGTTTACCTAAATTAGTTGAAGTCACTTGTGCATCGCTTCGCTGTCGCTCCGCTCGGCTTTCGCCAAGCCTGATGCCGCTTACTTCTCGGCGGCCCTAAATCGGCCGCCGAGAAGTAAGCGGCATCAAGCTTGGCGACCGTTTAATTAGGTAACCCTAGGTTAAGTTAGGTTAGGTTACGTCACTTGAGCCTCGCTCCACTATCGCTCCGCTCGGCTTAACGTCGTAGAGGTTGAACTAAAAGCTTAAAATGCAACCTTAAAAATTTAGAGTGTAAGGTTAACCTAGATTGAGTTTACATTAAGGTTGAGCGTAGCCTAACCTTGGGAATGGGTTTACCAAGGTTTGTTTTCTTGGGTAAGGTTATAGCTTTAGTAAACTGAAGCCGAGAAGTAAAGCACGGCCAGGCTTCATGTTAGCGACAGCTGGTTAGGTTACCTTACGTCAAGGATAGAATGAATTGGAGGCGACAATTTTACTTTTCTGAAGACCGTAATTCTACGACAAAACGAGACAAGAAATGGAGAAGAAAAGCTTTACTGTAGGCCTAATTAAATGTAGATTCTAGTAGACTTTATCTTTTTCTACGCGGAGTAATTAATTTTTCTTTTTTATGAAAAAAAGAAGAAAAAATACAAACAAGTTAAAAGAGACAAATAATTCCTTTTCGGAATGATTTGCGAAAATATTGTTTTGTGTGTATGCAACTTCACTGAAAACTCCTAATTAGCACGGAAGTTCAATCAACGTTTCCCGATAAAACTGATGTAATCGGTTTCGAAATCATACAATTTTCCTGCAGGACGATAGGAAAGGAAACTGATAAACATGGCCATAAGTCGGAAACCTGTAGCAACTGATTTCTGTGAAAATAATGAAGAAGAAAAAAATTGACGAAAAAACTTTGAAATCAGTGTAAATTTGGTATTGTAATACTCTCGTTTGCCATGTTTTATGACAGTAAAATGAACATGTAACGTTTATTTTGGTTGGTTCCATACAGACAAGTCGTGAGCTCTTGCAAAAGACTGCCATTTGACTCAGTTACAGACAGACCTGTCTCATAAATACTCACCAAACCACTGTTATTTAATGCCTACATACTCAAATTAGATGTATAGAAATACCCAAAACGTTAATTTTTGTGATTGTATACGGTTTTTTCGCCTCTCAAGCGACCTAAAACATTCGAGTTTCTGAAAAACGCCAATACGTGAGGGAAATTTCGTATACCTTTATTTGGTTCCCATGAGTCACCGTTGATAAGGGAAGGTTGGTCCCTATATCGGTATTTTAAGGGAATCCGGCCAATGAGAGATGGAGGGAGCACCACGAATTAAGTTCCGGGCAGCCCATCGTGTGCGGCGCGGCGAGCCCATTGGCTGCGGCGCACCTGTGGCGCCCAATACCTGTGCGGCGCTGCGCCGGTGCGCCCGCGCACCTGGCCTCGCGCACCTGGCCGCCCGGGCCTCCCACCTGTCGATAAGGCGCCGCGCCGTGCTGAGCAGCGCCTCCCTCACCTGTCTCTCGACGCCATTGGTCGGATCCCGCCAGGTGGGCGGGACTGTTCGTCCGTTTAATTGCGACTCCGGCTACGAACTCCGGTAAAACAGTCCTCACCGTCCAAAGAAGCTATATTTTGGACCGAAATGCTGGATTTTATCTCAGAAGGAGCGTTACTACGGACTATGTCGCATAAATGAGCATGCAAAATGCCATTGCAAAATGCCCTAAAGCATTACTACGGACGAAAATGCTCGAATTAATTCAGGAAAAGCATTGTCTCGGACTTGAATGTTTGATTTCATCTGAGAAAAAAGCTTCATCCAGTCCATTTAGTGCTCGAGTTTACCTCAGGAAAAGCTATTTCATACTTATTCACTATCATTTAACCCACGAAAAGCTTCTAATATGCTTGATTTCAATCAGAATAAGCAATGTACTGTATTAGACTAAAATAGCTAATTTTTTCCGAACTCTAAATTATTTTCTAAGTCAATGACACTGTTGTTCGTTGTAGAAATCGACCTACTGTATTATTGGCTGGAAACTTTGTCAGATTTACTGGCTACATTTTTCATACTTCGATGAAAAATACATTAGTTTATTCTAATACAAACTAGGAAGTTTTGATAGTTAAGGTAGTCCCTTTTGACCATATCATAACTGTTGTGAACCGTTCAAGCACAAACTAATAATTAATTCGTCAAAATAACAAGTGAAGTAGCTGAAATGGCTCATTGAGTATCAGCCAAAGAGTCGTTTAGTTCGTCAATTACCAAAAAAAAAAGGAAAAAAAGAAAAGAAAAGCAACCGCGTCTAGTCTATAATCTTACATATCCTGCTATTCTTTATTTCTTTTCGCGTGAAAATATGCTCAAAGTAGGGAAGGAAGGCATCTATCAAAAATAGACTCCAAACCCGATCCTAGTTTGGTCCAAACTTTTCTTCTCGAATAAAAGTGACCACTGTGAGTGAATCGCCAAATCGCAATATGTCAAATTGTTTCGGCTCACTAAAACGCCCTTCCTACGTATTCTTTTTCCAACTCCTTTTTTTTTTATCCTTTCATTGAAATCGCTTTTTATGGGACTAGGTTTTGCGTCCGGCTATAGTTTCGCATCAGCTCTTTTCTCTGGTCTCATTTGCTTTCTGAGATGTGTCGTCTTTCAGCTGAAGTCTCCATTGATTACAAAATCGCGTGGTTTGTGGATTCAAGTATTGATACACTTTGAATAACGAAAGTTGACGAAGATGGAATTTTTGTAAGGCAAAAAGAAACTACACCGATGAGGTGTCTTTGACCCACCAAATATTTATCTAATCAGAAAAAAAGAACAAAAAAGTGAGTATTAAAAATGCAACGTCAGTTTACAATCAGCTGTAAACAAGGTTAATCTGTTTAGATACACCGTTTCAAAAAATTTCATTCATGGAAATCTGGTATAGCTATATTTTGAAATATTTTTTCGTCGAGTTTTTGAAGTGGTAAAAGGCAATAATTTTGATTCGGATTCAAAACCTTCTGCAAACTTTAAAAAAAAAATCAATTTTGGTTTGACCTTCAACAAAATTTTAATCTAAAACATGATCTTGTTTGGTATGGTAATTTTACCTTTCTCTGAGCAATAAATGCTAACCAAGATTTTATTTTTCGGACACTGCTTCTTAATGTTTGGTACTGAACTTAGAAGTAGCTTTCAGGACAAAGCAAATCCTAAAGGAAACGTTTCCCCGGATACAATGCTGCTGCCAATAATAAAGAGAACAGTGAATACGTGGGGATGAGAAAGGTGTGACCACTGGTAGGGGTACGGCTTAAGCCACTACCACTCGGACGACATGTAATGAAGGGTGTATGGCTGTATGCGGGGACTTAGTGTGTGTCTTGTGTGCAGAGGGGAGAGAGGAGTGGCCAGTATGGACACAATAGACGCCTTCTTACTAGCAAGCTTTATGAGATTTTCATCAGGGATGCAAATGTGAGGGGCGCTAAATAAAATTGTGGATTGTCCAGATTATTAAAAGGTGTCACACAACCGGACGGATTCTGACCTCAGATTAAGCCGGATTAGATTTATTAAAACGAGCGTGTGGCCGAGTCATTATCTTTAAAGTGTACAAAGTGGAACGGCGTCGCTTCACAGTCGCTAACAGTTTTTGGCTTTCCACCTGCACTTTCAATTTTAAAGTTTGCGAATTCTGTCTTGTGATCCTTCTACCTGTTTCCTGGAGTAAAAGAGGATCACTTGCGAAAAAAAAAATATAGATTTCCAAAGCTGCTCTAATTTTATACTCCTGCTAGAGAAGCTTTTGAGGTAGTAAGAGCGACCTTGGTTGAGTGACCAGAATCGCTTAAAATTTCTGTAATATGCTCTTTAGGACACGCCGAAGCCATTTATTACAAGAAAACCCTCTGTCACCGAACTCAATTTTGAAATAAACAGGGTTAAATTATACATTGTTCTTATGGGAAAACGCAGATGTTTTGCCTTTATATTTGTGATATTTTAGGTTTACTCTATGTTTGAGTGATTAGAATTGTCTCCAGAACAAAACTTAAGCCCTTTCCAAGGTGGAAAATAAGTAGAAAAAATTAAAAGTGGGTGTCATCGACCAAATAACAATAACTAGCTTTAGAAAGCTTATTTTAGCCATATTTTTGTAAAATTTGCGTTGTACGTGTTTTTGGAACTCGTGAACTCGTCCGAAAGCAGGACAGGATGATTGTGTAAGGCTTAAAATGATAATCTAGGCCCGTTGTAACACACACAAGAACTTTCAAGGGTTTCTAAGCAACTTCTTTTTACCCGTCCCGCGGATCGGGCCGGTCGCGTGTCTACTACCTTAAGCTACTCACCACTCGAACATGCAATGGACGGGTGTGTATGGCTATGTGCGGGTAGTTTTTACTTCTGGAAAACTGACTAAAATTCCACCGCACTGTAATTTTTTAAGGTAGCATTTTCAACCTTTTGGTTTAAATTTGGTGCTACCCTCCGTCGTCAAGCCGAGCGGAGAGATAGCGGAACGAGGCAAAAGGCATCCAACCTAGCCCA
>Ga0058701_10005170_pt1 | contig 10767 bp, 5 predicted proteins | sample AgamicOrMae_FD_97039 | JGI IMG/M metagenome (GOLD analysis project Ga0058701, IMG submission 97039) | Agave microbial communities from Guanajuato, Mexico - Or.Ma.e | ecosystem: Host-associated > Plants > Phyllosphere > Phylloplane/Leaf | place: Guanajuato, Mexico | collected 2012-06-04 | reverse complement strand
GGCCTAGCGGGTAAATAGCGCTGATTTGTTATTCACCCGCATTTAAGCGCCAGCACTTTCATTTGCGGGTGAATAGCCTACAGCCCGGTATTCGCCCGCTCCTGCGGGCGAATAGCCACGATCCATGAACTAATAATGAGTGTTTGCAGTTGGTAACAATGATGATTGGCGCCAACGACGCTTGCCACGTGTGCTACGAGGAGTCAACGGCTGATCCCGACCGCCATGCTGCCGCCCTAATGGAGGCCCTGGACTACCTTCGTGATAACCTTCCGCGAACACTTGTCAGCGTTGTCGCTGTACCAGGTAACTTATTATCAACGCTGTATAAGCTTATTTAAGGCAGCTCCACGCATGCATTACTTTGTAAACGTCTTTACTGTGGGTATTTCTTCCCAAATTTTTTTTTCTTTTTTTTCTTTTTCTTTTTTGACCTGGGTTATTTGCATACGGCTACAATATGAAACCAGATTTTTGTTTTCCAAAAAGGAACAGGAATAAATTGTTACCTAACTCTCCTTGGCGCTGCTCCACGAACACTGAACCAATTTAATTAAAAGTAAAGTAAGCCATCAACCTGCACCACTGCGACGGTTTTATTTGAATTTTTGCTTTGAAAAGTTTGTCTTTGCTGTCACGCTGTTGACTCATCAAAAGTCTGAAGTATTATTCAAAACTGTCGTGCTTTTGACGCAAGTTTGCTTTTATTTTTCAGATGTAATGTTGGCTCTCCTGATGAAAGGGCGTTCACCTATGTGCGGAATGATGACTCTGGTGGAATGTCCGTGTTTATCTGGGCGGCGGTTCGAAGATAGAAGGGAGCAGTTTCTGAAAGTTCTTCAGCTTTTCCAGGCAGTCCAACTTCAGCTGGTAAGCATGAACGGCTCCTGGTTTATGATTGATTGAAATCGTATCGGCAACACGGTACCCAACAATTTGTCAACAGTTGACGTGCAGAGTACTCAGTCTGTTAATTTTTCCGAGTGATTAGGCAAGGCTTTTGAATGATAATCTAAAAATTGTTTATGTGGATCGATCTGGGAGGAACTAACATTAAAGTTTCACAATTAAATAAATACCTTACTACTGAAGGAGACCTTCCTATTCTATTAAAACGCCCTTCTCTCCAAATTTTAGATGTTACATCGTCTGTTCCTGCTTGATCCACCCCAGTTCGAACTCGCTTTAGGAGATGCGGATTAATAACGTAAACTCGTGCAAATTAGATCAACCTAGCTCAACATAGCTTCGGTCTCGTGTCTTTAGCCACACTTTGGTACTGATCCGCGTGATATATCGCCGAACCTGATGCCGCTTATATCTCGGTTGCAACACGAATGATCACCGTTAGGTTTGCTTAGATGCTATGTGCTACGCATGTCACCTCATCCCACCTTTCAAATGTAACACTTTTTCACCAATCGGCAACCACAAGCATTAACCGTCCAGTTCGAGAAAACGTTTCATTAACCGTTTGGTTCGATAAGGCGTTCCTTGACCATCCAGTTTAAGCAGACGTTTCCCTAACCGTCCACTTCGAAGACCATTCAAAACTGCGTTTTCTGTGCTCTCTGAGTATTCCTTTCAACGGTATTTTGGCCAGCTGAGGTTGTAGATAAAGGTAATGTTAACCGTTTCTGCTGACCAAAATACACGTATACCGGTGAATGGAAAGATTACTGATCACGGGAAACGCAGTTTTGAATGGACCTCGAACGGTGACGGAAACGTCCTCTCGAACTGAATGGTTAAGAAAACATCTTCTCGAATTGGACGGTCGAGAAAACGTCGTCTCGAAGTAGATGGTGAATACTTGTAGGTACCAAAATTAAGGCGTATTTTCTAAACTTGCATTTTTTGAAGTAACATTTAATTTCACTTCTCTACAATTATTGCACAGTGGTGTTATACTCGCTTGACAGAACAACCTGACTCAGTTTTTGTTTTTTGTTTTTAATTGACAGCCTCCTCTGTGCTAAATACGTGGTTAGAAATAACGAGCGGCTTTAAACATGAACTCTGCGTGCAAATTACCCAATTTACATCACATTTTTTGCGTGACAAGTTGTTCTGATTACCGTGTAATTGGGATTGCTTTCCCGACTGAAATGCAGATTGCGGAAAAAATCATGATCGGTTTTAATTTTCCAAGAGGACGGATCTTGATACTGCCGCTCCGGCAGTGGCACGACGCAAGTGTCTCCTATCTGCATTTTTGGCGATTTCCAAACCTTGCAGGCCCAGCTTCGAGCGAAGAAGAAAAGCAAAACTACCAAGTCATTTTCATACACCGTCTCTTTATTTTGCGCGAAGTAGAAAAAGATTCGTGCTTCTTTATTTGTGAGCTTTCGGTTGGATGTAGAACTGATGGAATATTAAGGACTTCTTCTCGAGCTTCACTGTTAGTTTTAGAGGTTTCATTTACAATCAATGATTCACCCTGTTTTGAAACTTTCCATCACATTATAGGAATCAACTACTCACGACCGTTCGGGTCCAAAGAGAGATTAGGTTAACAGAGTAGAGGCTACTAAAACGGTCGGTTTGACTCCCTCAAAACTAATTAGTTTGACGTCATTTTTTTTTGTCGCTTTTACCGACTAGTTGGGCTCTGGAACTAAGAAACGCATAGGTTAAATTAGGTGCCTTTGCCTCGCTTTCTTACCGCTCCGGTGCTCTCAAGATGCCGCTTACTTTCGTAATAAAATACTTGTTTTTTACGCGGAGGTATAATTGGTCGTGCCTAATTAGGGAAACCAATATAAGCAAATAACTAAGTTCTTCATTTCATAGGGGTCTCTGTCGAGGTATTTGGGCAGAGATGACTTCGCAGTCGAGGTTCAGCCGTGGACAATCGACCTCAAGATCCCACAAACCGCAGGGCCGGGCTCTCCTCACGACATGTCCATTTTCTCCGAGGATTGCTTCCATTTTAGTCAACGCGGTAATGCTTTGGGTAAGTAACTCCCGTAATGCATGCTCTCTTCTTCCTTTTTCAAGTCGTAATAAGTACGATGTGTGGCCCAGCAATTTGGGAGTAGGTCTTACGAACGTTTCTCAAATACACAGGTTGACACGTTGATTATCTCGGAACAATACCTTCTTTTAAATCCTTAGTGCATTGTAAGTTTTAAAAGGAGACATTTTAATCTTTACATGTCCACTGTTTAATTAGTCTTACCTAACGATGATTAATGTTTTACAACTGCCTATCCCTTTTTGCCTCGCGTTGCATCGCTCCATGGCCGCCAGAGCTGCCGCTTACTTCTCGGCGGCAGTAAGATTGAATCTAGACTTTGTGCCTCGCTCCGCGCAACTTTACGAAGAGGTGTAGAACACAAGTGGTCGACATTTCAGCCTTTGAAATTCTTAATGTGAAGTCGTTTTGGATGAAAATTAATTTTATTCGAGAGTTTGATTCATTGAGGTATGTCGAAAGAACAAACTTTCATACCCGCATTAAGAAGAACAACAACGAGGAATGTTTTCTATACTGACTCCTGGAAGAATCTTTATCTCGGCTTTTAAGACCACCGACAGATCATACTCGCTCTTCAACCTTGAGCAGGGAAATCGAATATGACCACTCGTTAGTTCCCCACCGCAGGTGAAGTTACGAATGCCTTCTTTAAGACGCCGGAATAGACTCAATCTCTTCTTTAAGTTTACTTTCCTGAGGCTTTACACGTCATGAAGCGCTGTCGGTCGCACAAACAACAATGTAAGGCATATCTTAGCCTCGAATAAAACTCAACGGAGCGAGTGGGTAGACAACCAGGAAGCGTCGCAGTTGCGCGGGTTGCCTACCCCCGACGACGCAGGGGCTGAGTGATTGCAACTTCATATTTTTTTGTTGTTCGTGGACTCCATAAATTCAGCGGCGAACGCTCTGTGGAATAATATGATGGAGCCGTCCTCCCGGAAGTCCCATGGTCTTCCTTCGGCACTTTTCGCTACTTTTCGGTGCCCCACTCCCGAGAGGCCTTACCTCGCTACCTACGCCAACAACAAACCGACCAAAGTGAATTTTCGACGAGATAACTCGACAAAGATAGGTAATTTTCCCCCACTTTTTATTCTGCTTTATATCGTACTGATTTCGTTACTCGCATCTTCTGTCGCTGCCTTCGTTTTATGAGCTCCTTACTGCTAGACTTTTAATTTTTCAAAAATATATTTTTACGAAAAAATGGTTTATTCCGACTAACATCCTACCTAATTTTGTTCTGATTTTGTCCTACTTTTTCTCCGTATTTGTTCTATGCTACTTTAATTTTTTTGGCTAAACACAAAACCTACCAACTTTTTACTCAGTTCAAGCTTTTTTATCGCTGCTAAAGCTTGCGTTTACAGGGAGTATGTTGCCATTTGTTAGTCTGAGAAGTTTTGTTTGGATGCCTACGACGTTATTTTACTCGCATGAAACCATAATTGGGAATGCTATCTTAAATGGAATGCGGTATTGGCCAGCTTTATCATTAATCAGGTGCATGACTTTCCGATTCATCTCTTAAGATTTAGTTTGCATCGCGCTCTTAACCCTCTGTTTATTTTAGGCTCTTGGACAGCGTAAAAAAGTTTGTCCCCTTTCTTTGCCGTCTGTGATATTTTAACAGGCTAAAATGATATTATCTTTAATGTGTTTGCCTCGTCAGAGGTATATTTGATTTGCTCTCGCTTGCCATCCCTGAATTTTGTATAAACATTTGATGCGGAGTCTCTTTTATGTTTCGTCTGTACGTCAATTTTTCTCTGAGTAAACTTAAATGCGCTCTTCGTGATTCTATTGATCGGTTTGGCCACTTTCTTACGCACGAAGAATTAAGAACGTTTTTGAAAAGGCTTTTTTTTTAATGTAGGGGTACTCTATTAGTTACGTTACGCAAAATGTACCATTTTTGGTCTCTTTCTTTTCCCTTGGTTACGCGTTTTCCTTATTCCAAATATACTAAAGGTTACGCCTACATCGACTCGTCTCTCTAAGAGTGTAACAAAATTGATGGACGACCCCTTATGTAAGGAGTGGGTAGCCCTCTTTTACTGATAATTTGCATAAGCTTCACCGTTTCTTTGAGATATTTTGTCCCTTGCTCTAGCTTACCTATCGCTTAGAACTCATTCGGTTAAAGGGAGCAAAGAGAAAGTGCGGTTAGAAAGTAGCTTTGTTACGTCATAGTCTCTTTTGAAGATTTGTTGAATACTCGTTCATGATTGAGTTTGAATATTGAAGCACTACTTAAAATTTCCTCGAACCTTAGTTATAATAAAGAAGAATTTGACTTTTTAATTTTTTTTTCGTTCCTAACAAAAGAAAAAAAAATCGTGTCGTTCGGGATGCAACCATAAAATTCTCTTAGGGGCCATCCATTAATAACTTTCATAATTCTAATTTTACTTCGCCCTTCCCTAGTCATCGTCTTCTTGACAAATCGGGGGTTGGCTACGTAACGTCATTCTATGAATATTATTATTTAATATTAATATTATATGTTTGATCCCTCTCATATCATCATTTTACGAACAAAAAATGAGTTCAAAAATATTGATTTTTATGGCAATGTTGAGCATTGGCTTTAATATTTCTAGAAACAAAATAGGGAAAAGGACTTAATATTCTATTTCTGAACTTATTTCTACTTGGGAAAGCATGGTTCTACTGGGTTGAATTGAGTAATGTAATGAACAATGTGCTTTTGGTCAGATTAATGATTCGCAATCGGCAGCACATAATTAGCAAACGGGGTGCATGTCTCACCAGTCTGCACGGCTTACTTGATACAGCAAGCGGATTCCCGCCAAAACCACCGCGATGTGACCGCTTCCTCGACCACCCACTGTATAATTAAGCACTGCGCTAATAACTTGTGCACTGCCACGGAGAGCTTGTTATGTCGTCTGCGGTATTCATGCTTACTTCTCTCTTTACCAGAATATCGTACACGGGAAAAACAGCGCGAGAGATTTTCTCTCTTGCCACGGGAGAGACAGAGATATTTGTATCATTAGACAAGGACGCTATCTTCCCATTGCGGGAAATATTGTGGACGTTAAAATGAACGTCATTGCTGCTTCAGTGAAATTTTATTGAGATTTCGGGTATTTTAGCAACAAATCGACTAACTTATAATTTATTTTATTTACATAATTATGCGTTTAGGAATATAACACTCGATTAACGTGTTAGAGTTGCTATTTTGTCGCAAAATCGCAAAAAAAATCCCTGTAGAAGATGCAAGACCATATTTTTCGAGAAAGCAAAAGTAGTTTTGATGAAGAAATTGTCAAAATTGTCGATTTTTTTTAAATCCGCTTTCAGGTTTGATGATAGTTTTAATCTATTATAACGACCCCTCCAAATGAAAATCCACCAACTGCGAAGTGCTGATTCGAAAAATCCACGAACTGCAAAGTGCTTGATCTAAAAACCCACCAACTGCAGTGTGAATAGATAGATAGCAGTTCGTGGATTTTTAGGAAAGGCACTTCGCAGTTGGTGGATTTTTCGGAAAAGCACTTCGTAGCTGGTGAATATTCATCAGGAGAGATCGATAATATAGCATATCAAACAAAGAATATGAAAAATCAAAACGATATCACGAAAATTTATACCATCGTTGCCGAATATATGTTATAACTCGAAACGAAGTGTTGCCAAATTTCACGACTCCGTTATTTTTAAGTATGGTAAATTTAAAACCGGCAAAGGCAACTTGGCGAGTCATGCCAATTTCAAATCTTAACTCAAGAGCGATCAGACAATGCCCACATATTTTCGAATATCTAGTCAATCTCGAGTTGATCGTGGTTAGAGTTGACAATATCGCGAAATCAGGCAACACTGTCGGAACGTAATACCATGTCAAAAGCTACTCTTTCTTTTTGAATGGCTTATCTTCGTTAGCTCTTTTCTCTCCAAATGTTTTTTCTTTCCGCAAATCATCACCGTCGCTTTGCCTGCCTCTTTTTGCGTCCCTCAACTTTTTACTTTCTGCTTTTATGCCTCTCTTCTATTTTGATAATTATGCGTTCCGTCGATATGTTTAGTTAAATTATCTCTTTAAATCGTGTTTACTTTTTATCCACGCTGCTCTTTTAAATTTGACCTTCGTTTCCCCAGACTGTTTTATCTCTCCTCTTATTATCTTTTCATATCCCCGCGGTTCAACGGTTTCCCAATCGGTTTCCATCGCTGGATTACCGCTTACTGTTTTCCTTGTTCTTTTACCTTCTCTTCCAGTGTGTTCTTAATCTAAGTTATTGCCATGTGCTATCCGACCTTGATCAATATCTTTCTAATCTTTACTCTGCATTAGTCCTCTTCTCCAAACTACTCAGTACATAATGTTGACAACCCAGTTTTCTTTTTGTTTGAATGATTTTCATATTACGTCTTTTTTTATCACTCCATATTGTTTCTCCATTTCTCTTTATATTAATGAGCTTTTGATATTTCGATTCAATTCATCTGTACCTACAGTAGCCTCAAACTAAGTTAGCCCCTTACCTTTCTTTCCGCTATTTTCAAAAATTATTTTCTATTTGCCTGTGAGCTGTCTGAAGCATTTCACTCAAATCAAACCTTATTACTTTGTATAAAATACCGTCCAATTTCAATTATACATTTTGTTTTGTTTGAAAATTTGTTTTCTCAACCAACATTAAAAAAAACAAACTTAAATGCAATGAAAAAAATGTTTTGCCTCGATGAATTGCTATGAACATTTTGGTAATGTCCTAAAAATTGGTTCTTATGTTCCAGGCAAATGAAATCGATTGTAAATTTGTTGCTGTATTTATATTAGGCTACCCTTTGTCAACGACCACCGTTTAAAGAACTGATTTGATAGTCTTAGTATTTTAGGTTATCAAAGACCAAATAGAAATCTTTGTAATACGAAGAACTTCCTTATGATTAAGTCTCTGTAATCAGTCGCGATCGTTGGTATATTGATCAACTCAATTAGAAAGAGCGATTAGTTAACTATTTTTAGAGCATTATTATCAGAATCGGCACATCAGCATTTGCTAAAAACACGTAAAATACCGTAGTTTTTCTATACGGAATTGGTTAAATCTTTTCTGTAACCTCAAATTTAAAGTGTTAAAATCGATACAGTCTTGTAAGAAAAGGTGACTCTGTAATAAAACTGCTTGTTTTGAAATGCCAGTGCAGTTGAACTGCTGAACTGACTTGTACCAACACATCTTCAGAGAAAATATCAAGAATGTATCTTCCAGCAGGTGGGACCTCCAGGACTAATTAAAAGTACCAATACAAAGGACACCCTTTCAGAGGTAGTGACTCCAAAATTCATACCATAAAAATTTGGGCAATGACGAAAATATTGAAGATTTTGTGTTTTAAAGTTGCCAAACCGGGAAAACTCATGGTTCCCTCTGAGCGTATCGTATACGGAAAGAGGGTCAAAGTAAACAAGTTAAGAATTCCGAAGTGATCCGAAAAGAAAGCCATCTGTTCTGGATGAGGCATCGATTTCTTTTCGCAAGTTAAAAACTATCAAAGGAAATATTGGTTCTCATAACTTTGTTCATTTAGAGTTATCTTTAGAAGTAGGTTAATAAGTTCGTTTTTTTAAATCCCTTTTGAAAAGTTGTCCATCGTTTCTAATTTTGCTGGTTTCAAAGTTGGCGCCTCCACTTTTTAATTACCCTCCATTTGAAGTATATTGGTAGGGAAAATGCATTACTGAAGAATGGTTTACATGGATTTTGGCCTTTGTTGCGTCGATGACCACCCCTTTAGTTACCGCTCTTAAGGTTTATGAAGGAAGTTGGTGGAAATCATTCGCTACTTTCCAAATTATTACTTTTAAATTTCAATTGCATCTTAATTTAGAAATCAAGAGGTTCTATCAGCGCTCGAACCAGTTTTACTGACGATGACAGTAAGCTTTTTTTTTGTTACTGGGACAAGCGAGAGGAAAAAAAATGGAAGTGGAGTTGCTAAGAACTTTCAAAGAGAAATATGAAGTGGACCTCTTGAAGTATTACTCGCTCTCGGCTGGATGCGCTGAGTCATGTAACCACATAATCCAGATATTTCCTTTATATTCCCAATATTCCGAGGTATTTGCTGATAATCTGAGAGAGCTTTTTTTTCGATTATTCGGAGGCATTCTTAGATTCCGGTATTCTATCAAGGACTTCCCGAATACTCCAAGTGGTTGCCAAGTACTTTTCCCAAGTATATCGGGGTATTTCCAAAGTCCTAAAACTCCGAGAAGACTGGGGCACCGCACCCGGCACTAATCCATAAGTATTCCGACTGGGAATATTTTCTGCGTACGCGAGCTAATTCTTGGAGTCCACTCATTAGGAAAAAGTACCAAAGTTCGAGTTTCGAAAATATGGAAAACAAATGGAAGAAAGCTTTTATTTGTCTGAATCCAAAGTTTTAGTCGTACCGGTATTGAAAATACCGTCGGACTGGCTCTGGTTTGTGTTCGGTGTTTTCTGAGAACGATTTTAACGCTTTTTCAAATTGTTAAAGCTCATATTAATGGTTGGAGCTACTACCCTCAATATTGCTCTTTTGGTTAGGAGATAAAGTCTCATATTCTTAATATTTAAAAAAATCCTCCATAGAGGCTTCCGAAAATGATTTTCCACTTTTCATTAAAGATAGGCCTTCTTAACATTTGTTTTAATTAAAACTTTTTCAGTGCGTTGACTTCCTGGGACCTCAAAGAAAATATTAATTAACTTTAAAGAAGCACTTTTGGGAGGGGTTGTCTTAATCTTGTGTCTTCTCTCATATTTATTAGTTTCCTTATACATGTTTTCTTTGGAAACTCTGCGGTAACGTTTTGATGAATTTTAAAATTTCACACGGACTGTTAACATACCCAGTTAGTGCCTCTTAAAAATAAATAAGCGATGCTCGGTGGCAAAATTAGAGGTGACAGCGATAGTCGAGCGGCGATCGCCTCAGATTTTTGTTTTCTGCAGTTGGCACCACGGCACAGACTAAGAACAACGTCGAACGGAGCTTCAACCGTAATTCTCAGGCCCGGGTCAAGCGGTGAGCCCAGTGTCTGTTTACCCCTTAAGGCCACTTAGTCGTTTTGCTGTCGGGCGGCTTCTGTTTTCCTCTGGGAACAAACTCGAACCGTGTACAGTAAAGGGGATTTAAAGATAAGAGGGCGGTGGTAATCTTTCTCGGCGTTGAACGAGTGGTCATGGTGTAAAGTACGGCGCCCCGAAGATTATTGGATTTAATCACGAAAGGTGAGTGCACTTCGCTCATTTGTCTACGTAAACAACAGTCCACTTTCAACTCCGCAAAGATCGGAGCGTTCATTAAAGGGTCAGCAGTGTTTCTCGTATTCGAGTTCTCATCTAGTAGGGACTCACATGATTAAAGCTTTTCCCTGGGGATCAAAACTTGAATGCTTCTACTTTTTACTGTACTAGCAGTCCAAAAGGTATTGTCCGGTTCCGGTCGCGCTGGAAGGCTCTGCCTTATGGGGAAATACATAATGCCTTGTAGCACGACCAGAACTGGACAACACCTATTAGACTGATAGTACCTTAAATATAAATATTATACTGCGTTGGAAGGTGGTATTTATAATCTGTCGGAATTCAACTCAACCATTTTTAACATCATGGAAGTGAATAATATCATGAATATTAATGACTTAAAACCGCGAAGGATTTGCATTATTCTTTGATATGAGGATTCGGAGGGGGGAATGGGAACGCATTACGAGTTAATATACCAAACACTAGGTATTTATTGGTACT
>Ga0058701_10005169_pt1 | contig 10768 bp, 7 predicted proteins | sample AgamicOrMae_FD_97039 | JGI IMG/M metagenome (GOLD analysis project Ga0058701, IMG submission 97039) | Agave microbial communities from Guanajuato, Mexico - Or.Ma.e | ecosystem: Host-associated > Plants > Phyllosphere > Phylloplane/Leaf | place: Guanajuato, Mexico | collected 2012-06-04 | reverse complement strand
ATACACAGTAAAAACAAAATCCCGTTTTGGGGAATGCTGTACCGTTTTGGGGCGTGAAACCAAAACGGGGGTGGTACTCGTATTTTGTTTTTTTTTTTTTAAAGATAGGCCTATGTTCAGCCATAACATTCAAAAGGTCTCCGCGAGAGCTTCCCATTGATGTGGCTGGACATATGTCCATCTTGAAAAATTACCAAAACACGCTCTACCCCCCTTTTAGTTCATACCCAAAACAGGTATAACATTCCCCAAACCGGGGTATTGTTTTTACTGTGTATTTGACTGGTAATCCATCTATGCCGTAGAAAGGAAAATGCTTTTATATGATCGAACAGAGCACTTAATAAATAATGATAATAAAAAACTAACTAATAAAAATAAAACATAATCACTAAAAATTTGAAAAACTGGAAAATAAATACTGTAAATGAAAAATTACGTTATCAAGTAAGAAGAATGTAAGCTGATTGTATTTGCTCCTTCAATTTTTTTTTGGGGGGGGGAACGTTCCTTTCTTTTTATTTATTTTTTTTCATTCTATTTTTTTTTTCAAAAATAAAAATTATACCACTGTATGACCATTCTTGCGTTACTTTCGAGATGTAAGATATTTTCTCCTTCGTGTGATGATTTCAGAAAAACTCCTTCCGTAAGACGCCCAAAACGCTGACCATTACGAATCCAAGAAATAAGATAAGCCCCCGAAACGAATCTGTTTTTTCTCGTATTTCTTGTGTCTGGGCGTCGCCCCTCCCCCCGCCGCATGGGTGGCACTCGAGTCGGAGGTGTTAACGGCGGTCGCCGTACTGCATAGATTAATGTCTTTTTTGGTATTTTATCGGGTTCCTAAGACATTTATAGTTCAAAATAGGTTTGATTACTCATACTCTTTGGAGTTCTTCCTTGAGCTTTCCAGGATGGACCAAATTAAAGAAGGGCATAGCCCAAGAAAAGGACGCGTCCCAACATGCCCATGTGTATGTTGCCCATGGGCGTGTTGCCCATGGGCGTGTTGCCCATGGGCGTGTTGCCCATGGGCTTGTTGCCCATGGGCTTGTTGCCCATGGGCTTGTTGCCCATGGGCTTGTTGCCCATGGGCTTGTTGCCCATGGGCTTGTTGCCCATGGGCTTGTTGCCCATGTGCATGTTGCCCATCTTGCCACAGCTTCCGCTTGTTCCTCGGCAGGAGTCCTCTGCCACCAGGAAGAAGGCTTAAGCGCGGCATCAAAATTGGTGACATCTCACCGAATCAAGGCATCAACTACTATCCTACAAGTTTTATGTCATTGATCCCCGTGCAGGGGAAAGAGCGCCGGAACTCTCATGACAGCTTTTAAAACTCTCTTCTAGAGTCTGTTACATTTCTTTTCATAGCTCTGGCAACAAAAATGTATTTGTTGGCCTAAAAATTGCCTATTTTAGCTACAACAAAACTATTTTCCCCTATCTTTCTATACCGTCAGGAGGTCTGGAATGGCTAGTAAAAACAAAACACCCGTTTTGTGGATAATGCTGTACCTGTTTCGGGTGTGAAACTAAAACGGCGGTCGTACCACGTATTTTGGTTACTTTTTAAGATAGTCCTCTGTTCAGCCACATTAATGGAAAGCTCTTGCCAAGACCTTTCGAATGATATAGCTAAACATAAGCATATCTTGAAAAATAACCCAAAATACGTGCTTCCCCCGTTTTAGTTTCACATTCAAAACAGGCATAACATTCCCCAAAACGGGTGTTTTGTTTTTACTATGTTTATTCTTTCCTTTAGAATAACCTCTTTGGAGGCTGAATGTTCCGGATTACACGCTAAATGTTTTTCTGAGGCTGAAATTTCTTGATTTCTCGCAGAATAGTCCTTATCAGTAATAAAATTGTACCGACCGTGCTTGCGACCTGGAAGTAGTTCATAGTTCTCCCGCGTTGAAGTCACCACTTGTACGAGCTACAGCTACATACTGCTCATAGAAGAGACAATGCTCTTGGTTGGTGGCGAAAGGTAGAATACTGGAGGTAAAGGATGCAGTTTCCAAAGTTGAATTTTAGGATGGTTGCTTTAGGTTTTGGGTCCTGTAACAAGATATTTTTTTATTGGTCTGGATATTTTTTTTTTACTTTGGCTTTTTTTAACTGAACTTTTTTTTTGGCTGAACCGAGTTATGGACGCGCTCTAATGGTCAGTCCACTTGTCGGTGTTTGCCAAAACATTACGGAAGTAAGTTTTTACTTTAATTATTGGTTCAATCTCGCTTAAAACTAAAGTAGAAGTCCTAAAGCTCTCGCCAAATTCCGATCAAATCTCCGGCCCCTATTAACTCCCATGTCAAGACTTAATCGCCGTTGGTTTCTTTTACAACCCAATCCGGTATCGAGCCATAATTAACGAACAGCTTAACGAAGAGGAAACGGGTATTCACCCGTTTGCCTATTTCCTCCGCCACCCTGACATTCCTAAACCTGCCCCAATGTGACCTTGAGAGACCGTGACGGGCACCGCCTGCCCGCGCACGAATGTAATACGGGCCGATCCGGGCAGGCCGTAATGGGTGGGGTCTGGAGTCGGCCCCGACCGGGTCGAGGGCCCGCGGGCCGCTCGCTCGGGAACTGGACTGGCCAGGCCAGAGTGGCGTTGGCCCCTCCGGGGGCCCGTCTGTGCCCCCCCCCTCTCTATGGTCCCCAGAGGGCCAGCGCATGTTTACGTGGACCAGACTCCACTTATCAAGTTACACCTTCCACCATTAAATACTGCTGGTGCGTAATTAATTTGTCAGATATTCTTTTCCCTTATTACTTTTCCCCGCACTGATTTCGAGTCCGTTCAGTCGTTTGGGTGAGCACCGGTTGTCGACTTCGTAGTCGGAGAACTTCTGTTCTTATTACTTCGTCCTTTGTCTATGATGATTTTTAGTCCTCACTACCGACCTGAATTCAGTATTTCGTTAAAAGCAAACCGCGCTATCAGGTTCGTACAGTTTTGCCTCGGTGAAATACGGGCCACAAATTCAATGGCAGCCAATCTCATTGAAAATGAGTGATATAACGGTACTGATCCCGCTGTCATAACACCTATCCCACAAACAAGATCTGCCTTACAATTATCGTTTCAACTCAATATCTGTCCCCTTACCAGGAACTGTCCCCTACCCCCTTTTCTAATTGCTGTCCCATACTCCTCAATACTTGTCCCTTCTCCAATCACTGTCCTATGCCACTCTATACTTGTCCCAATAACTGTCCCGTGCTTCTCGGTACTTGTCCGTTCTCCAATAACTGTCCCATACTACTTAATACGTATCCCTACTCCAATAACTGTACTGTTACTACTCAATACTTGTCTCCTCTGAAATAACTGTCCAAACCACTCATTCCCTTCTTTAGTTACCTCTTCTACTTCATATGTGTCCCTTCTCCTATAACTGTCCGATAGTACTCAATATTTGTCCCTTCCCCAATGTATGTCCCTTCTCAGTTCTTTTCCCTTCTCTAATAACTGCCCCATACTACTTAACATTTATCCCTTCTCCTATTACTGTCCTCTTACTACTCAATAAATTTCTCCTCCAAAATAACTGTCCCATACTTGTTCCTTCTAGTAGCCTACACTACTCAATACTTGTCCCTTGTCTATATTGATCAAAATTACTAAATGCTTGTCCCTTCTCCAATAAATGTCTCCTACCACTTAATACTTGTCCCTTCTCCAACAAATGTACCCTACCACTAAATACTTGTCCCTTCTCCAATAAGTATCCAATACTACTCAATACTTGTCCCCTCTCCAATAACTGCCCTTAGCCTCTCAATTCCTGTCCCTTAGACGATAACCGATGTCCGGTAGTGAATGACTTGCTTCCAATCGTCCCATGGCTTTTTCCGTCTACTGTGAACTGTCATGAGCGAGTGCCTGTTCTATCGTCTCGAACAGTCTCATAAAGAAGCCCACTAAGATCATAGCGTGGGAGAAATCCACTGTCGCGAAACGCTTTCTTGATTTGAGGAGAGATTGTTATTTGTAGTTCTATGGAAATCATATTCCATTGAAAGCAAATACACAGTGAGCTGTGAAGCTCGGACGTAAAGAGCAAGGGCGTCATTTAACGTAGCTGCATTTTTTCATTCTGAGGACAGCTACAATTTGGGCGGAGCCTGAACGAGCATGACTGAGCCCACAAGTTGGGACAGAGACGGTTGTTGCCGTACGAGTTTTAGGCGAGAAATCTTCTTCTTAAAGCGCTTAGATAATTTAGGAAGAGGAAGAAAGCAGTCACTAACCGCAGCTTTGAAAACGAAGAGCAAAACTGAACTCTTTACTAGCCCAAAATAAAGCCCTTCTCTGTAGGCGGGCTTAAAAAGATGATACAATTTCTGTGTGATGACTGTACATCGTGTATCATCTTGTTGTCGCAGAAATAGGAGTTTCTGTTCTTTTAAAATGTACTATCATAGAAAAAACGTCCTCATCCCTGCAACCACCTGGACATCGTTGCGTTGCGGTTGCCTACCTTAGCTCGGAATCGGGCAGGTGATTGGCTGATGCCGAGCTGAGGTAGGCAACCGCAACGCATCGATGTCCAGGTGGTTGCAGGGGGGGGCGTTTTTTCTGTCTATGATAGTACCCATTTGATGCGGCGCGACTCTGTGTGTTTAGCTAACAAAATATTTGTCTTTTTGTGTTACAGGTGAGCATAGGCGAATCACAAGGACCTGTTTACTAAACCTCGAGGGTAACGTAACAATCAAATTTAAATAAAATGGGGAATGGTGAGGGGGAGAAAAATCGAGTGAAATTAGGAAAACTTGGGGTTTTACAAAAGGTGTATGGTCCTTTAGGACCGCATAGGGAGTATATGCACATGAACCATAAATCCTATACTTTCATAAAAATATTACCGACAAAGAAAATCTCCTTGTTGCTAATGCTCGTAATGCTAATGCTCGGTACGCTCAACTTTAAAAGATTTTTTTTCTTTTGACGGAACACCCAGCGAGGCACAATGGGGAGAGACCGAAGGCTCGTAACCTAATCTAGTTTAACCCAAATTGCAATTAGGTTACCGTCGTAGTTTAACCAAAACCCTAAACCAAAGTTAATTGAACGTAACCTAGGTTAACCCCGATCCTTGCTACAGCGTGTCGTTAATCCTCATATCGTAAAAGATACGACCATAATGGTATGCAGAGGTGAGAAATTCAGCGTTTTGAACTGCGACTGCACAGTAAAAAATAATTCCTATTTCGGGTAGTCCTCTGTTTTGAGTATGATGGGACAAGAGCATAATTAGATTTATTTTTAAAGATAAGCTTTTATACGACCGTATCAATGACAAGGTCTCTCTCGTCGAGAGCTCATAATTAACCTACTACCGCCCAGCGATGCCGTTTGGAAACAGAAAAAAATATTTTACAGGATCTTTTCAGTTTATTATTGTCACACTTTAATAAATATCACCCCCCAGGAAAACTGAAATGCAATTATTTAAGCATTTTTCAAAGATCAAAAGTGTGTATTTAAAAAGAAAAATTCCTTTCAATTTCTCTTAAGCTAAATTTCACCTCAAATACTTTAGGCTGTTATGGGTTAATTTAGTCATTGATTGGTTTATATTTAAAAATAACCAAGTTACGACTTGTTTTACCTTCATACCCAAAACAGGAATTATTTTTTACTGTGTGCGTTCGCTTTTATATATGTGTGTTTGAGTGTTATCCTGTAACCTCCTAACCTTGTGCGGAAGTTGCACCGTGTACGTGTTGCTTGATTTATGTTGTAAGACGCGGCTTGCGTGGGGCTGAACCAATCACCTCTGACAGGCACTAAACTTCGTATCATCAAATAATCACTTAACACGATTTTTTTCGATAAAACGCGTACTCTTCTAATATCCCCACCCAGCAATTAACCAACACCTAAGGAGATCTCGAGGCGTGGACACAATTGAGATAGACGCACGGACGCGGGGGATAAGATCCTATATTTTGGGTTGAGGAGGTGGGAACTTGTGAGCTCGTTATGAGTCAGAAAGTCCGAAGATGACCGCCTACTGTAGACGGACCCCCATCCCCTTTCGAGCCTCGGCCTAGCGTCGACCAGTCCCGGCCCAGCCCCGGCCCAGCTTCGGCTAGCTTCGGCCAGCCCCGCCGACGTGGCCGCGCGAGGCCGAGTCGTTCCCAGAATATCTTTCATGGTAATCATCCAGACGCACTCAAGGGGGTAATCTATCTTCGATTTTGTGGATCTACTTTTTTTCGAGCATTTTGCTCGAGGTAATTAGGTGAGCGGAGAAGGTGTTCGGGACACGTTTTTTACTAAGACAAGTCTATGCTTGACTTTTTGTCAAGTTCTCCCAACGTGTTTCATCTCATGAGAGAGCAGTCAAAATTGCTTCAGAAGTGAAAATTCACTCCTAGATAGTGAAGGGCAAGCCACTATTTTGTTAATGTGACTCACTTTTCACTAATGAGGAGTAAATTTTCACTCCTAAATTAATATTTACTGCTAAATTTTCAGCGTATATTTCAAGATCGTTCTACGCTATGATTACTGTTAATTTTTGAGGTCGAATTTTCTTCCTGTTTCGAATTTTTGTCAATCACAGAAAAAATTACCTTCTTGACTCAACAACACTGTAAAAAGAGAATCGTGAATTGAGAGGCAACCGAGTAAGTCAAATCATGGGTCCTAAAAATTTCATTCCAAATATTCACTGAATTTCAGTAATATCGTTCTCAAAATGAGCAGTTTATAGGAATTAAAACCGATGTCTGAAATTCAGTGAAGAGTTAGACTAAAATTCTTTTCCGATCAGTGATTTTGGCTTTTATTGCATCTGGTTATAAGATTCTCTTTGTATAGTGAAAATTATTGTTAATGTAGCTTCTGCAAACCAGAATTGTTGTGGTGATCATGTAAATTGTTACAACAATATGAATTTCTAAGACAATTAAAATTGTCGCTGCAACAAGTGGAATTATCACAACTACAATTCTTATTTGCTGAGTCCATGTTAACAAATAGTTTTATTTAGGCTATACACATTTTCTTCGTAGATTAGGCTCCTGTGCGCCCCGTTTCTACGACGGGTTAACTGGTTAACAAATATTCGAACCTTATGAATTAGAATTACGATTTAGATGGATGAATGATTAAAATAATGTAATGCTGATTGGTAAAGTTCACGGGAAATATAACAAGTCGTGTGAAGGGAAGTTACACCGCGAGGGAATAGTAACTCGTAAGTTACGTGTACACTCTAAAACACTATTACGCACTATTACGCGAACAAATACGGTGACATTTTGTAGTCAGCACTCCCTGAAATGGAATTAGTAAAATTTTACTAAATATCAGCACAAATTGGATCACACATTTGTTCGATTTGCTCTGAATTTCAATAGAAAACTAATCATTTTAGTCGATTTTACCAATTCTACGGCCTTTACGTCAACTACTACGGCTATCACGTCTCTATTAAGCGAGTTTGTACTCCCTCGTTGCACCGGCAATTTCTCATGGCGCGGCTGGCAATGCCCACCAAGACGACGATGTACTCAGCCATTCGCAAGCAAGCCGCCCCGCCATTCAGCGAAGATGACGTCATTGACAATGCTAAGGCTGCTGCGGCCGAGCCGCATACCTTCCTTGGCCTTGAACTTAGCTGAGCAGTTCATCGCCGACACTCACATGATTACACATTCCGCGAATTAATGGCGTGCAAATACTGGACTCAATGGAAATAACGGCTTGTCGTTAATTACTCTTAAATTTACGATGTATTGGAAATCCGTTCAAGTGCTATTTACCGATTTTCAAGGATTTTTTTTGTGAGGACTCAAGGAATGTATTCGTTTCGGTTTCCTGTGTAAAACAGCGGTTGATTAAAAAAGCACTTGTGAAACAAGTTTTCGAGAAACTGGACCGGAAAGAGTCGTTGATTGGGGAAGTTTTTGGGCAATTAACGTTCTTGTCACTCTTCACTCTATTCGAGTGAAAGAGATCAGCTGCTGTGAAATCAGATGTTTTGGTCGGGTCTGTTGAACTCACATGACCGCTCTGCCTGGGAGGTAGGCAACCCGCTTAGAGTTGTCCCCCTGCAAAGGACCTTTCCTTTCAGTAGCGGTCTCTTGAGTGAAATTTACTTCTCAGTCGCGAAACTCTGCGCCGTAATTAAAAAATTAATTACGCTCAGACGCAAATCTCGAAATCAAACTGGGTCTTCGTCCAAATATTAATCAGCTTTGATGATTTTCAGCGAAATCGGTATTGTCGTAGTAAGAACTATCGTAGTTGGCACTGTAAATGTATGATGGTCAAATTTGACTTAAGAATAGTAGCTGAAATTTTAATATTTCGTCAATTTTGACTATTCTGACGTCAAAAATGGCCATTCTTTAGCCACTTTAAACTATTTAGTCAGTCATTTACAGCCTACTATTAAAAATAGTCAAATTTGTCTAAAGTTTGGTAGCTGAACTTTTAATATTTCAATTAGTCAATTTTGACTATTTGTTGGTCAAAAATGACTATTGAAGTAGTGAGAAAAGAACTCGTTAAATAATTAAAGTATGAAAAGTGACGTATGTTAGACTCAGAGACAACACTAACATTGGCACTAGAAATTACTAACACTAAATATGGTAGAAATGTTTTAACCGCTAAATCTAAGTCAATTTTGACAATTTTACACTGAATTAAAAAATGACTGAATTAAATAGTCAAACAAAAATGACTAAATCAATTAGTCGAATTATGACTATTTCAAATTTAGTGTGTGCATAAGAAAATGTTAATTAGCTCTTGATTTCACGAAAAAGAAAGTTTGATTTAAGCATGTACGAGCCTTAAGAATATGTTGAGTTTACCGTATGCTTAAGTTATCATATGCTTGAATTCAGCCTCCATTACGATTGATTCAAGCATACGTATTTCTTGAGCATGCGTATATGCGTGAATAAATCGTATAGGCTTTATTCAACCACATTACACTTAATTTAAGCATAGGTAAATTTCTCATATTCTTGAGACTCATGCCTAGTTATTTCAGTGTTTTAAAAAATGTCTCTTCAACTATAATTCAAATCATTTCTCCCAGAAAAATCTTAAAAGCCTGAAAAGTTAATAAAAGTAGATTTCAAACTCTAGTTTTCTGCCAATAGACGGCTCACATTGTTTTAAATCAGTTTAAGTCTCTTCAGTGAAATTTCACTGAATTTCAGAGACTGTTACTGATTCTTTTGAGTGCGGAACTCGCCAAATGCGAAAAGATATTGTTTCTCAGTACAGAAAACACTGTAAATGTGAAATGGTCAAATTTGACAAAGGAATAGTAGCTAAAATTATCATGTTTCAATTAGTCAATTTTGACTATTGTTTAGTCAAAAATGACTATTTAAATAGTGAAACAAGAACTCGCTATGGATAGTAAGAATATAAAAAAATACATTTTAGACTCAGAGACCAAAATAATATTTATACTAGAAAATATTAATTCTAAAAATAGCAGAAATGTTTTAACCGCTAAAGCTAAGATAATTTTTACAATTTTACACTGAATTTAAAAATGACTAAATTAAATAGTCAAACAAAAATGACTTAATTAATCAAAAAATGACTTTCAAATTTAGAGTTAAGATATTTTGTGTTCCAAAGATCTCTTTCAAAGGGAAAACGACTCCATACCATACGAGGAGGGCTGGTCCGAAGCAGCGATCTGTGTAATCTGTATGCAGAGCAAGGAGTCCCTAAATCAGTCGCATTCCGTGGCATTGTATCGGGAAGAATGGGTCCCCGGAGGTCACTGTCGGCATTCCAGTCATCTTATCGGAGCGGAGCGGATTGGAGTGAGAGATCGGAGAGGGCCTTGAAGTGGGACAGCGCCGGCCCGAGTGAGACAACGACACATTTCCTGTTACTTACCTGTAATAATTCCACCCCACACGGAAACGAAAGTCAGCAGCCCGCCCTCATGTCATACCACTCAAAATGGGCAGCATTCCGGTACGCGCTGTGTTGCCACATTTTATGAATCTCTTTCCTTTAAACACGTTTTTTTTTGTTTTTTTTTGCTCCTCTCTAATATGGAGAGAGAATTTGGAGAGTAGTACCTTACCTTGCCGCCTCCGATCTTCTTGATTTTCAGAAATTTAGGATGGTTGCATGAAAAGATAGTATACCCAAACCCAAAACTCGCTGCCAGAATGCATTTTTTCTACCTAAAAAAATATCAAAAAATAGAAACTGCTTTAAAAATTGAACAAAAAATGAAAACAGCGTGAAAAAATTGAACAAAAAATGTAAAATCGCGATAAATTGCTACTATCTTGGAAACGGCTGAAAATATCGCAAAATCTTTGAAATTTCTTATTTAAGACCTACTTTTAGGTGTACTATATTAGGAATGATTATTGGTTTTAATATCATATCGAAAAAGGATTTTTTTGGTGTAATTTGAACGCGATTTTTAAGGTAGTAAAAATGAATTTCGGCAGCAAGAGTGCGGCTGGGGTATCTTTCCATTCCGCTATCTTGCAATCTTGAAATTTTCAAGAAAATCTGGGGTGGACAGTTGGGGTCTCCACTTGTTAGTGATCAGTTTTATACTTTCGGATTTCTCATCTTAAGAGCGCTTCAAAACATACCCAAAGTACGAGGTTATGTTTAATAGTTCTCGTGATAATAGTGGATCTTATTTTAATACCGAATATTTAATGGGTATTGTCGTAGCTAGGCTTTTTTTTTTGGGGGGGGGGGGGGGGGGATACAAAACACAAATTT
>Ga0058701_10005168_pt1 | contig 10769 bp, 5 predicted proteins | sample AgamicOrMae_FD_97039 | JGI IMG/M metagenome (GOLD analysis project Ga0058701, IMG submission 97039) | Agave microbial communities from Guanajuato, Mexico - Or.Ma.e | ecosystem: Host-associated > Plants > Phyllosphere > Phylloplane/Leaf | place: Guanajuato, Mexico | collected 2012-06-04 | reverse complement strand
AGTACCTTTGCTAAACGATGGGTACCAAAACAAACCGTTCTAAGGCGCCTCGACGCCAAACGATACATTTTAGACCCTGTGTTCATTTCACATTTTCGTCTTAGAATCCCTTTGCCTATCCGAGGTTTCATTTTTTTACATTAAACTTGAATCACCCTGTAGAAAAAGTTCGTAAGTTTGTGGTCTGAGGGTTTCAAGATGGTCTTTCTTACGAGAAGGACTCCTACCCCCTTGCTGACCTCCTAAATACAGTCCTTAGATGGTTTGATAAACGTCCTGGTAATAGCGAATTCTCTGAGCGCCTTTTCTTCGGGGTTAGTCTACTTTGTATTGGACGAAGACCAGAAAAGAAGATGAGAATAATAAGGTGAGCAGCGTCCATGGAGTGGGAGAGAGAGGAAGGAGGAGAGCGGCATTATTGAGCACTACATAAGATGATCCTGGAAAGCAATAATAGCCGTGCCACGTTGCCGGGACTTGCCTGTAATCGATATGTAAAATTATTACCGCACGTCTGCTGGTCCACGATTAGCACGTTGCGAAGCGGTGTTGCGATACGCCGAGTTACCCCGGTGAGATGGCCCGGTGAGGTGGCCCGCCAAATGAACATTTCACGTTCCCCGTTGCATTACGCAGACAAAATTTGTAACGAACAACTTTTGCCGTCCTCAAATGTCTCGTCTAACTCTGGTTTATTATTCATGTAGATGGGGGAAGGGTCCAGAATACAGTACACCGAGGGATTTTTTTTCTAACAATAAGATCAGGAAAAGGGCTCCACTCTTATGATATAATAATTCTTCAAGTTGTACCGGTATTTTAATTCTGTAATATTTTGTTTGAAAATTTACTGCGAAAATGGAATGCATTTTGGCAGAAAACGAGATTGATTACACGAGCGCGAGCGGATAGTTTCACGTCTGGCCGCTAGGTGACCACCGTCGGTCGGGATGCACGGCCTGCTTGATGCGACCCTTAACGTAGCAATAACTTGGCATTTTAAACGACTCAAAAAGTGACGTGTTAGGGGTTAATGATGGTCGGAGCGGCTTCTGTGTGACGAAAAGAATACAGCAACATATCCATCGCAGCGTTATTTTAGCTGCGTCGCATCAAGCAGGCCGTGCCCGTGCATCCCAACGAGGATGGTGCCACCACGCGGCAACACGCGGAGGTGATTACCCGTAAAATCAACCTCTTAAGTTGCTTCGTTTCTAGTGATCAGATACAGTATTGGATGCTCCAGCTTTTAGAAAGGTTCCGACCTGATTCAACGATTAATTACGTCATAATGAGAACGACGTAGCCACGTGAGGTATGAGTTCTGTGAATGGGGTTAACCCAGTTTTGGTTACACATCTTTTGCCCCGGTCCGATTGAACCGATTTTGTGTTGCCGCACCTTGGCATTGCCCATTTCTTGGCGGCAAAAACTAACGCTTAAAGAAAAGTAAACATTCTCAAGCTTGGTGACTGTTAGGTTAGCTTAGGTCAGACGACATGCCTTGTGTCTCGCTCTGCTGCCCTTTCCACACAGTAAAACAATAGTTATTACCCAATCTTATAGATATCATATCTTAGATGTGAAAATATATTTAAAATACGGGTATCTGGCGAGGATATCTAGAAAATATTTTTGTCTCTTCTGTCAACATTTGTAAAACATTGAAAAAAAAAACAAACAAGAAACAAAAAAAGTTTCTCATAGATATCAAGGATATCGTGTAGATGTAATATTGTTGGGACACGTTAAGGAATAATTTTTTTAACGCATGCATTAGACTAGGGGTCGTCTGCACATTACGTAGCATATGTGACGTAAATGTAGGACGATCCCTTAAAGGGTTAGTTGAAATTTCGAATAAAAAACTAGTAAGAAAGTTTTAGACACAACGTGTATTGAAGAAAATTAAACTGACTTACAGGTAAGCTCATTGTTTAAGTCAAAGTAAAAGGGAACTTGAGACGAGCTTGATGTTATTCTCGCATTACTTTCAAATCTAAAAATAACCTGTATTTCAAAAATCGACTTCGTTGACGAACGCAGGAAGACGACACCGGGTAATATCTAATTAAATTTATTATTACATAGCCCTTGGTCCGAGCACTCATCTCTCTAAATTTAAATGAGTAATTTTTAATAATATTAACGTTTTATTCAAAAATATCCCGAAAGATAACGAAAATATGTAAATTTGTATCACTTAGAGCAATAATACAAATTCAGTACATTTTTGCGACATTTTGAGATGTTTCCATATCGAAATTATCAGTAAGTATGATGTTTTTAGGACCTAGAAAATTAATGTTTCGACTAATACTTAATCTGAAAATCAAGAAAATATCTGACCTTATTCGTAAAATATAATATTTTTTGATAAATACATATGTTACGATTTTCTTTTTTTCTTTTTTTTGCTGTGTCGGTTCCTTTAAATTTGGCAAAGAGAAGACGTCAAGATGTAGAAAATATAACCTCTAAGTTCCCAATGTCGTCAAATATGAGGTCGTACAATATCCTCCTAAATTCAGATTTCAACTTGAGATATCCGTCAGGAGATTGCGTAAACACTCGGGGAGAACTTCAAGGAGACCATTTAGGTGATTTACGGTTGGAGGTCCTGTATCCTCGGACCTTCATTGTGGGCGCCATGTCTTTGCCCTTTGCTGGGAAAGTACTGGAATATGTGTCGAACGGAAAACCTCTGTGAAAAATATCAATATTGATGGAATTGATTGATGATTGATAAAGTTGTTCGTGTGGTCTGCAATATCCGAGGAAGGGGGACCTTGTTTGGGACCGTTCAAAAGGTCGCAATATTATTTTGGGTCCCCACGTTGAGCCAATCTGAGATCCCACGAAAAAAAAGGGCCTTAAGCAATTTGTGAGCGGACAGCAGAAAACTGCATCTTAACCCACACTTTCTACCAATCAAAACGGTCCATAATGGATGTTTTCGTCGCATCCCAAGTTTATAGGGTGATGCGGCGACCCGGTGAGACGGCGAGACCTTGACCCCAATACAATAAGGGGTCGTACACATAGTACGTAACGCTCTTGAGAAAAGAAAGAGTTCTCGTTTGCCCAAATAACCACACATTAGGCATGTTAAAACGCGTTATTGTGGGGCTGGGAGGGGTGTCAAAAAGTGGGCTATTTAGAGCTACGCGTAATTTGTGAACCCTCAACCTCCTGCCACCTCTCGGCGGCAAGAGGTGCCACCGAGAGGTGGTATCAGGATTGAGAAAAGGCGAGTGGAGTTTACACTCACCAAAGTGAACGTAGGTCATGTGTTAAATCAACTCCTCAAAGCGAGGGGACAATGTCTAATAAGAGATCAGTTTGCAAAACTACTGTTCTATCCTTTGATAAAAAAAGGACCCCAAACATTGAAAAGAAGAAGTTATTAACTTTGTGAATGTGTCTTGTGAGACCTCCTGATGCCTGCTAAGTGATTTCTGCTTGAAACTTTGTTCTGTCCCCGTGGAGGTTGTTGGATGTTTTGAAGAAGACCGCGGAAAGGCGCTCTGTACTGATTAGACATTCCGAGTTTCGTTTCTCTTTTATTTTCTTTTTTCTCGACTTCCCGGGAGTATCTTCACTCCCGGAAGACAAAAGGGTAGTAAGAAAGTCAAAATTACGAATTAAAGATAAACTTTCCGGGGTCTTCTTCCAAGCCTAAATTTTTGGCGACTTTTTAGAGGCAGATCGTAGAAAGTGCACGGACGACTTTGCAGGTGTCAGATCTGCAAGAACACTGTTGTACTATACACAAAAACTATATCATATATATATATATATATATATATATATATATATGTGTGTGTGTGAGGGTGTGTGTGTGTGTGTGTATTATTTTTAGAAAACAGCTAAATAAAGTAGAATCGTATTATATTTTTGGAAATAGGTGATAGTCTATGTCAATATGGAAGGATCTTGATGAACAAGTCGATCCTTGAAAAAAATCTTGCTAGAGCGTCTTTCATTAAAAAAAGATGATAAGACACCTCCTTCAAAGATATTGATCTAGTTTAAAATGATTCTTTCAAAACAAAAGTTTTTTTCTCTCTCTTAAAATGTTGTGAAAAATATGTGCACTCGTCCACAGAGTCGTGAGTCGTATTTCCCTTCAAAGAGTTTATTTCACTCCCAATAAAAGCTTTCGTATGGAGTTCCATGTTTTGAAGGTATTCCATAAACAAGGGAGCATACTTTTAGGAAGTTGAATCAATATTCCGATATCCGTGACTAATTGAATGCCCACCCGATGCGCTATATTAAGCGTTAGCGCAACTCTTGATAGTGTCGCATTGACCTGCCGCACTTAATGATCCCTCCTCAGCTTGCGCATGCCCGCTTAGCAAGTTTTGAACTCGAAGCCGAGTGCCAGTATTAAGACAAATCCGATCATTTTCGAGGAGGGAGTAATCTTGGGATAAATATTGAAACTTAATTAATGGTGGACGTGTTTGGGGTGAGAGGTCAACGTTAGAAAAAAGCATCTCTCTTTCTGGAAGAAAAAGCTATGAAGTCCTTTTCCGAAAGGAGGCGGGCTTAAAAATAGGCTTATTAATCATCAATATCAATTTGTCTTTGTTTTTCCTCTCAAAAGAGAATCGTATAGCTATGAGAGTTTGAAGCGGTATTGAAATCAATAAGGGAGAAGAGTCTTGAATAGCTGAATGCTACTGTTTTCCAAAAACGGTCTCTGTGTTGCGTAGAATTTTGGCAAAACAAAAACGAGAAAAAAATCGTTAATAGAATTTGGTGGGCGTGTGCAAAAAGGAGGAGTAAACAAATCCACTTTGAGAGGTAGGATTAGAGACTTTTCGAGATCGACCTTTTGCCAAAAAGCTCTGCAGAAAGAGACTCGTAAGCTAAGCTAACCTAGTTCAACCTAACGGTCTTCAAGCTTGATGTGGCTACTTCCCGATCTCATTGTCAGCTACTGGCTACGAGAAGTGAGCTGCAATAGGCTTGATAATAGTGGAGTGGTAGCAAAGCGAGGAACAAGGCACACAAATTAATGGTAACCAAGGTGGATTTCTCAGCCCTCGTAATGATTATGGAGAGGAAAACTTCAGTAGATGACAGACATCTTTCATTTTAAAATATTCGAAAACGGACGATTAATTTGGTTTCCGTTACAAAACCGCAGACGGTATAAGGGACCTTGTTCCTCAAATGCTCTCATTCTCTTATTAGGTTGAATTATTGCATTTATATTTACAAAATAAAACGCCTTGTACAGCTTAAGGTAGTTCCAGCGTGGTAGGCTAAAATTAGATGAAGACTTGAAATTTTGAGAAAAGGTTCGGATTAAGTATACCCATCGAATGGCGAAGTAAAAATACAATTGACCGTCCCTTTTTTACGGTATTTAATCGCAAAATTGGGGGGAAATGCATTGGCTCTCATGGGGGTTTGGAAAAATGGCCGACAATTTGTTGAATTTAAATTTTTAACGTCTGACTTAGATTAGATTAAGGGTAAAAAAAACACTATTTCACGTCTCGTCTAGATAGGAATATTAGGAACATTCTGGTCAATTTTGCCGATAATCTACCGTTTAGTTATTTTAAAGCACCTCAAAAACAATAGCGTTTTGATGAAAAATGAGTCAAATCAGCCACGGAATAAAAATTCGTAATTCAAAATACACCTATGCCTGTTAATTAAACTTCATGACTTAGGAAGAATAACTGAAGCCACTTCTCGCCAAACATGATACTTTCTCAAGCTTTAAGATTTTCAAAAAGGTTTTTGGATTTTTTTACGAATTTGACTAGTATGCATTGCTGGAACATCCTTAAAGCACCTATTATATTTTCGTGCAGGAGGGAAAACTACCGAGTAGGAGTTTCTCACTGAAGAGCGACTATTCAAGGAAAACCTGCTTAATTGCATTTCATCTCTAGTTGCCGCAACAGTTTGTACATTGGTTGCTCTATTTGTGTTTGTTTTCAAGCTGTGTAAGTTTCGATGGGCGGATACCAAGTTTGGCCAAAAGTTAGTAGGTGCTTGCTGCATTGGCAACTGCTGCGGTCGAATATACCGTTGGCTGAATGACTGCACACGACCGCAACGGAAAATTAACAGCTTTGACTAGGATCTTAAAACAAAGAATTCGCAGGTTATGTTAGACTGACCTCAGTGCCTTGTTGGTCGCTTTGCAATGGCTCCGCTTGAAAGAGGCTCGTGTCTGGCTTGACCAACGCTCCGCTTGGATGTTGCCAAACCTAATGCCGCTTACTTCCTTTTGGGAACACTGCCGCAGATAAATAAGCGGAATAATACTTAACCCTATACAGCCCAAAGTATTTGGAGTGAAATTTAGCTTAAGAGAAATTGGAAGGACTTTTTCACTAAAATACGCAATTTTAAGCTTTTTAAAATGCCTAAATTATAAAGTTTAAGGTTTCCAGAGGTGTGACATTTTTTAAATTCAGACAAAACTGAACTGAAAAGATCCTGAAAAATATTTTTTTCTGTTGCCTAACGGCATCGCTGGGCGGTAAAGGGTTAAGCGACATCTCTAGATCGGTTTAACGAAGCTTGGACTATGTACTGTACCTTGTTCGTCACTCCATTTCCGCCCCACTAAGGTGGATTACAAGAGTTAGGATGATCAATGCTTTGTTTACGTTCCTGCTGTGTAGAAAGATACTCAAACGTCCGTCTCAACACTACATTTTAATCAGAGAGAGTCTCTGTGAATCAGTGAAAATTCATTTGATTTTAGTCAATATAGCACCACCGAGTTTTTTTTAGTATGGTGCTATATTGACTTAAATTCAGTTAATTTTCACTGAATCACAGCAATTCTCACTGATTCAAATTAAGAGTACAAATGTGTGTTTACTCTCTTTTAGAACAATTCATTGAAAAATAATCTAAAGAAGTAAAAATGCCCATGTATTGTGGAAATAATTTATTTTTAGTCGCATGTGAATAATCAAAACTAATCCTTATTGGAACCTTGTACATATTGGGGGTCTAATTTAAGCTCACAAGAGGCTAATTTAAGGACTCTCTCAAAAAGTTTGATTTGCATCCCGACTGTAGCGCAGCGAAAGGGATATAATTTTGATATAAGTTTTGATGCGTCAAGTGGAGGTGGCATTGGAAAAAATACAGGCTTTCCTAAGATGAAAGTTCCATGTCAGGTAGTCAGGTTGCACGTATACGTCGATTTTTTTTTGATGCGAAAAAATTGTGATATTTGAAACCAACAAGGAGAGGAGGAAAATTGTCAATCACACGCCACGCGTCACGTTTACTCGCCGGCCCTGCCCCTGGCGGCCCGGCCGCTGTGAAACGTCGAGCGGGTTGCCTAACAGGCAGGCGTGGCCCTGTCTCCTTGTTACTTCCGAGCCCAAAATCACATTGAAGACGCGACGCGCTCGGAGTCAGCTTATGCCGCCAAAATATTTCTCACCATCGATTTTTCTATCGTACACTGAAATATTAAAACGTGGCTTCAGCTACCTCTTCTGTTTTATTCCTGTTTTAGTCCTAAATCACGGCATAAGATCAACGACCATGGAAAAAGCATACACCTACACGGGTTTGGTAAACTTACTCCAACCTTACGATGGCTAGATTTCTTATGACTCGCTTCTTTCGACTTTCTTTAACACTAGAACCGCTGGACCTTCCAAACTTACTGGAACCGCGGATGGTACATTTTTGTACCAGCCGCGAAAGTGAATGATTGAAATATTAATAAGCATTAGTTCTGGGTTTTTAATATTGGTTTCCAATCAGACAACATGATATACGAGTTTAACAAATACAACCGCCCAGCAGAAACCATAGAATATGTTGATGGAGGCATAGCAGCCCGTGAAAGCGAATTGCAAAACAGGCTCACCAACTGCGAGTGTGACTTTTTACTTGGGAAAGGGTAGTCTGTGAATGTACGCAATACGATAAATCTGATTAACGTGGCTTTGAAATATCGCTTGACCTAAATCTTCATGAGGGTATAGGGACGGAACGATCGCTAGAATTCTTATAACCCGGTAGGACTGTAAGTGTGGCCATCGAGATACAAAAATACTGGTATTTATTCCAGAAGCCTCATTACATTTTCTCGATAAATACAGTGTAAAAGAGGGAGGATGTGTTCACAATTCTGAGGCTTTTTAATTGATTTCCAAGATTTGTCAGTCACAAATGGATAATAAAACTGGAATTTTGCTAGTTACCCCTAACTAAGCGAAAGTGTACACTTCGAACTCTAAGTTCGAAATTAACGTTAGGTCTAGCAGACCTTTGGCATTTTGACGAATATCAGCTGTATACCATAGTTATGGGTCCACGTTTTGATTTTCCCAAGGTGTATCGTTTGCAATGGCAGATCGCATGCACAAAATATCCAACTTGTCCATATTCCAGCCCCTAGACTGACTATTTTTTCAGTATATTGACTAAATCCTTGTCTGCGGGGTCGTTTGGTATAGCAAAGCGCCAAAAGTGACGAGACATCGCCTCCTAAAAATACATCGAATCGTGTGTCGTCACTTTTGCCGCTCAATATTTTATCATTCTTGATTGAATATATGCGAGTCTAGCCAACAGGAAATCTCAGGTCCAGTCGTAACAAGGAAACCAAGCGGACCATTTTTCGAGGCAAAGCTATTAAGAGTTGAGCGTCTTTTTGAAACGTTAGGAAAACTCTGATTCTTCTTATCATTCGGACCTACTCCATAAATCTAGCACACTTATTTTATATTGAGAAAGAACTATGAGGCTCGTAAATTTAGTGCTCTGTGCCAAGATTACACCTAACATTGCCTCCTATGCGACTTTCTTGATGGGTGTTTGTTTCAGTCTTTACCACAGAAGTCGGAAACGTTTGCGATCGATCAAGGATTTTCTGTGACAGATTCAGGATTTGAACCTTTTTTGTTAGATCGTACAAAATAACCTTTTCTTCAAAGCCATATTATAGACGTTAGCTAGTTTTTTTTCTTCCTTGTGAGACCTGTAACTTGCGTAAAATAGTCATAACGATAACGTAACGACGACTAGGTCGTATAAACGTAAGGCTCAAGTGTTCAACTCTTCCGTTCTACGCTGGCAACTTTGATGGTAGTTTTAAAAAATCAGTTACCTCTTATAGACAAAATTACTGCAAAATGTTTCGTTTCCCGCACGAAAAAAAAAAACGTAACCTTAGGCCCGTGGTACATAATAAATGTACCATCCGTGGTTCTAGTGAAACCGATTTATTGGCCAAACTAATCGACATAGAACATTTTGTCAAAAACCAACGAAAACATTCTTAAAAAATAATAAAACTCAAGAAGTTTCGGGGCTTTAGGCCTCGGCTTTACCAAACGCCATTGAATCAAATTTTGCGATGGTACAAAAATGTACGTACCATTCGCGGTTCTAGTGTTAATACTCGATCATGACGCTCGACTCTCGTCAGGAGGCTGCTGCCAGCCTGTCGAGAAAGACGTTCGACCACACTGGTTGGCGTATGCTTGGTTGCGGTAAATTTTAACTTAAGATTACAATAAATGCGAATAATAAGTATCCGATAATAGTAAAGTTACCGTAATCCATTTACCATCTATTAATCATAACATATATGACATATATGCAAAGTATACATGTATAGAGGCTAAATTTACCCTCAACAACGATTGCCATCAGTTACTCCCATCACTAAGCGCCCTTTTTAAGAAAAGAAAAAAATGTAGTCATTGTTTGTACCAACCAGGTTGAATTTTTGTTGCAGGTACGAGAAGAGAAACCCACGGTCGTTACTTGAAGATCGGTGCTACGGACATTTATCGCAAGCGTGCAGCCAGAATCCCGTCAGGGAAAAGCGAGGTCAGACGGCTCAGGTGTCGATAAGAGTAGAAGATAATGATTAGAGAATCCCAAAGCTTGATAATTCAAAGAGAGTGCAGATTGCAACAACACGTGGAAATCACTTCAAAATCTCGATAGCGTTCTTTTCTGTTTGCTTTTGGCGCTCTTTATGCGCTCCCGGTCCTCTGGGACAGGAGAGAGATCAGCCGCCATGACCTGCACTAAGGTCTGGTAAACGGATCTCGCCTAGTGACATTTACAAGGCAAGGAGTATACATTGCCCTTCCTACTGTACTCGAAAAAATTGAAACATGGTTATGCACTGTAAATTCTTAGCTTTAAATTTTCCGCCTTTTCTTTTCAACGTTTCGTCGGCATGCCAATTACACTGTACATTTTGAAGGTTGCATTTTCAACCTTTTTGTTCAACCCCTGCTACGACGTTAAGCCGAGCGGATCGATAGCGGAGCGAAGCAAAAGCCACGTAGCCTAACCTAACTTAACCTAGGGTTACCGAATTAAACGGTCGCTAAGCTTGATGCCGCTTACTTCTCGGCGGTCGATTCAGGGCCACCGAGAAGGAAGCGGCATCAGGCTTGGTGACAGCCGAGCGGAGCGATAGCGAAGCGAGGCACAAGTGACTTTAATTAATCTTGGTAAACGGCGAGGGGCTTAATAATGGTTATGGGGGTTATGGATAGGGGGTTACGGAAGGTTATGTTAGCTTGGATGCCTCTTGACTCTCTCCGCTGTCGTTCCACTCGATTTGACAACGAACGGTTGAACCAAAAGGTTAAAATTACTACCTTAAAAAAAAACGGGCCTGAAGAAGCAGGCCAATACTTCCATGTCCGTCCCCCCATTGGCCTCAGATGAATGGACAATAAAACGCAAGAGGAATAGATAAACCACAGAAAAACAAGCGCGATCAAATCCGTATT
>Ga0058701_10005167_pt1 | contig 10769 bp, 3 predicted proteins | sample AgamicOrMae_FD_97039 | JGI IMG/M metagenome (GOLD analysis project Ga0058701, IMG submission 97039) | Agave microbial communities from Guanajuato, Mexico - Or.Ma.e | ecosystem: Host-associated > Plants > Phyllosphere > Phylloplane/Leaf | place: Guanajuato, Mexico | collected 2012-06-04 | reverse complement strand
GGTCCAGCTTGATCTGCAGTAGTCTCTTCTCCGCTTCTAGTTTGTCCATGCGCTTCCATAATTTATTCACCAGGGCTTCTTGCTCTTGTTCTAACGTATTCTCTAGCTCCACCTTCTCCCTTCGCAGCTGCTCAAGGTTGCTCTGTTTCGCTAGAGTTTCCGCTTCCAGTTTCTCGATTTTCCGCATCAGCTTATTCACCAGGCATTCTTGTTCCTGTTCCAGAGTTTGCTCCAGACGACACTTCTCTTGCCGTAACTGTCAAATGAAAAATACTATATTACACTGTTGCATTTTTTCACCTCTTTTGTGAGCCAATTCTTGCCGTCGAGCCTGTTAATTTCATATTTCCCACCCCTTGTAATAGGGAGAAATGCGACAACCTTTTCCCGCGGTGTGCGCTGATTCGTGGGATGCATTAAACCAGTAACGCTCATTGGTGGGATGCAAGGCTCACGTGGCAGTTGACGCCTCTCTCCCTTGAGGCTCTCTACTTGTAATCTACTATTCGTCGCCAAACTGAGCGAAATAGAAGCGACGAGTGCTACAATGCACGTAACCAAATCTAACCTGCGGTAACTTTTAGTCAGGTTTTTACCCTGCAGTCCAAAAATTTAGATCTCTCAATGACGATCTTAATCTTGAGAGTACATGAAAAATGTCTAAGATACAGTACTAACTCCATAGCAACTCTTTCCTTAGGAAGTTAAAAAAATTTCACACAATCACAAATGATTTATTTAAGCAGATTACAAATCCCCCTGTAAACCTGAGTTCCAGCCCACAATTAAACTGAAACATTTCTTTGTACTCTATTTCTAGGAAGGTTCTTATAATTTTTTAATACATTCATTTCTAAGCCTATTCTTTGAGCCTGCTAAAGATTTTCCATCAAGCGCAAGCCCTAAGCTTTTTATTCAGCTTTTTTGAGCAAATTAAAGAGACAGTGTCTACATCACAAAAACAAAATTTAATCACTTTAAAAGTCTCATCACAAAGTCCCCAAGTGAATCTATTAATAGTTGATTAGTGATTAAGTTTTTATTGTAAAGGGTTAAGAATCAAACATACCTGGTTAAGTTTCCTAGAAAGGTCATTGGTGAGACACTCTTCTTCTTGTTCATAGTGGTGAGCCAGGGTCTCTTTTTCTTTCTTCAATGCCTGGATCTTCTTCAAGAGGGTGTTACTAATATATTCTTCCTCTTGTTCAGCCTTTGCTTGCTGTCAACATACAAGGAGCAATATGAGATAAAGTAGCCAGGGGTGGTTTATCAAGATCTGTACTTGTCTTGGAAGTTTGATGGGGCTGGTTACTTTTAACGGCTGTTTAAATATTTAATGTTTGTAGGAATTTATAGTTTGCGAGTTAACCCTTTAACAAGCACTAGGATAATAGTTTCCCCCTAAGTTTGGTTGTTCAATCAGTTTTGCTGATTGAACTAATATTTTAACCTTTTGAATACATTTGTTTTTGTTGCTCACATGAAATGAAAAACTCTAATGAACACACTAATTTTTTTCAAATATTTGATAAGATTTTCTGAAAAAAGATATTCAGGTTCAAAAGTTGCTTTAACCCTATTGGTTGCACATTAAACGGTTAAACAATTATTTTAGTAACAAATGTTCTCCATTTAGCACACCTGGATGGCTCACCCAACAGTCACTTATACCATAGATTGGAAAGTGATGTCTACAGCTAACAGTCTTCAACATACACATGAAAATTCTGAATATACAGTATCCTTTCTACATTAACATCTGTAAGTCAACGATAAATTGAGATTTCATATGGGCCAAAGTTGAAAAAAACTGTATTCACTCTAATGAAGTCCACAGGTACATCATTTTTACCTCTGGAATACTTGGAATAAAGAGGTTGGTAAACTAATTGAGAGATCAATCAGATTTTCTTGGTTAATGTTAAAACTAGAGGCAAGAACTTAGAGGATAACTAAGTTTCAGCAAAGCCTGTCATAACAGCTTATCAAAGTGTTAACAGAGAATCAACGCAGGGCTTAAGTTCAAAAAAAAATTTAATGTGTATTGTATGCAAGAAATCAATAATTGCTCACTGATCATACCTTTAAAACATGGGAAAAGGATATCCTCTTCTCTAATTTATACACAAGAATTGGGGAAAAAGATAAACATAATACTTGGAATGCCCCTAACCTTGTACTCCAGGAAAGAGACATAAAGGTTAGGGGCGACGTTGGAGCGCGATGTCAAAATAATGTGTAATGATGTATGATTAGGTTTTCTGTCAAAAAAAATGATGTCAAAAATGTTGGTTAGGAGGAAAGTAAACGACCAAATTCGACTTACAATGGTGACAGAGGCTTGCCTCAGCGCCCTGTTCTCCTCTTGCAAGGACTTCACTCGGAGCTTGTAAGTGTCCAGTTCAACTTTTAAGACTCGGTTTTGTTGAGCGAGAGACTCAATTCGCTTTTGAAGTTGTTCTCTAGTAACCGGACTAGGTGGCATCATAATTGGTCCACCGTCAATCGAACTAGAATCACTTTCGCTCGCACTGTCGGCCATGTTTCCGAAAAACGTGGGCTGGATGCCGAAAATTCACGTCAAACGACAAAAATAACAACTTTCGAAGACGTTAGCCGACATAAATCTGGTCCAGGGACAACTAAAAATATTGAAACAACGTCAAATTGCTTCAAAAACAGTCATGCACATAAGTAATCAAAAGAAAACTCGCAAGAAACATCGATTTGAGCTGAGAACTCAGCAGGAGGCAGGAACTCAGTCCTTCTCCCCCTTCTCTTTCATTTTTTCTTAGTCTTATCCTTCTTCTCTTCTTCTGGACTAGAGGGGCTCTTTGGACATGAGACTTAGTCTCATGCTTTGGATGAGTTTACTATTTTTCCATCGTCCTATAGATTTGGCTAAAATTTTCACGTACGATTTAAAGCTGAGACGGGCAGGGCAAAAAAATAATTCAGTCGCGATCCAAATATTAATTTTAGACGACAGTTTCTTTCAAGCAGCACCGTGCCCCTTCAGTTAGGCAACAGTGAGATGCATCAAAGTGCGGCAGGTTGCCGCCGCACCAGAAATTTTACCCAAGGATTGGACGGTCCCTGGGCTATTTTTCGGTCCCTAAATATTTAGGCTTAGATACTGAAATTTGAGTTAAGGAAATTTTTGTAATATACCCCGCTCGCCGGCAAAGCACGCTTTCTTTGAGGTAGACATGTGAACAACTCGTTGCTTCCGGCATGATGAGAGCCTTTCGAATTAGGGAAGAAATCCTCAAGCTCCCCTGCCATGAAAATCTATAGATAAAAATTTCTTCCTGGAGCGGAGAACGAAACAATGGACATTCTGGACAAAACTTGCACGATTTGTCCTTTCCTGTCCGATAGTTTTAAAAGTTAAGGATCGGATAAACGGACTAGATCGTCCACTTTTACTCCACTAAAAAAAAAGTCTCCGAGTCATTCAATTACAAATCACAAGCATGTCTTTCAAGCATGACCGCTTGTTACAAAGTGGACAATAGAGGACGACCTGTAATTCCACACCATCAATCAAGGTGAATGTGTGAACTGTAAACCACCAGGGAGCCCCTGCGAGGGTGAGCCTAGGCAACAAGCAGCACATTACTGTAAAGCGGTTGCCCACCCAGTCTCCGAGTGACAATTAAGGACCTAAACCTTATATTCGGATAGGTTCTAACTTCCTATCTATGCATCTTTGAGTCGAACAGTTTATGCCTTAGATACCGGTATATACTGACCATACCGCGGTAGAATAAAATACCGATCTTTCGGTAGGCCATCATAAGTAAAACCAAGCAGGTTTTTTGAAAAAAAAAAAGAAAGAAAGAGAGGTGACATACTAATTGCACTTTTGAATCATTTCATTCGGTAGCCTACTATGATTCTTGTTCGTGTTTTTATATGAAAAACAAGATCCCTGTAACTGAAGAAATGAGACGTGTCGTGACGCAGCACCGCATGAATGCTAAACGTTTCGCCCGAGTGTAGGTAAAGCACTTTTTCCCTTCTTTTTTTTTAATGCCCATTGCGAAAACTTGCCCCAAAAGACTTTTATAAAAACGGACGACAGCACTGATAACCGTTTTGCCTTTCCCTCGTTAAAACAATCTACCGAACCATGGAAAAGGACTGTCCGATAGAAACATGATTAAAATACATTGGGCCTGGACGAAAATCATACAACAGTCTAGTTAAGTCTTGTTTAGCGATTTTGTTTCTTTACTAAAGCGAATTCATGCTTGAAACTCTGTCGAACTAAAAGGTCAATCCGTTCAAATCTAACAATAATGAATTCCTACCGAATCCAGTATAGGCAACCCGACCAACACAAGAGTAGCGCTAGTTGCCTAATCTCTAAAGATCGGGCTATCACAAGCGTACTTAACAGCGGTAAAACTAGAACGTAATTAGCTTAAGAGAATAACAACATGTATGTTGATGCTGTGTGCTCTATCTATTTTTAGTCCTTACCGTTGCATCTTTTGGGAAACGAAGACTAACGACGACTCATGTTGAGTTAGGTTGACGGCGCGGATTGTGTTCCCTGTTTGACAAGGACTTCATTTGATCAATTGGTGACTTACGCAAGTTTTCGGCCGATCATACGCCAGCCAGACTACCGTTACCTTTTTTTAAAGCCACATTGGAGCAAGCAGACAAAACGTTCTTCATGTACAACATGCTAATGGTGTTCCCGACATTGATCCTGGACATCCTCATATTTACATCTTCATACCGCACGTATGCAAAGGATATCATTTCTCTATACATCAAACCACCAAGATAGCAATCTAAGGAATCCCTCAAGACACCAATCCAAGAAAGTCATCAGTCACTATGACTTTAGAGTCTTGAATCAAGCGATACCTTTTTTTTATGTTATTTCGCGCGTATAGTTGAGTGGTGTCGTATTTACCACTTGCTCATTTTCATGCGTTAAATTTGACTGATACTACAAACTTCAGCGCGAGAAAAATGTCCCACGAATATTTCCCAATTCCTCCAGGTCAAAAAACACTTATCTTGTAGAGGGCTCGAACATACGCCACCGGAAACGACGGAAGCATAGATTGTGCACCGGATTTCCGGCTCAGGTTCGGAAATTTCAATGTTCGCGAAGAATCTTGCTTATAAAAACACAAAGTTAAGTGTCCTTTGATAAAATGAAATAACTTTGTCCTCAAAGTATAGAAATGTGATAGAACAAAAATTGAGTGGGCAACATTTTAAGATTTCCTGCGTTTTTGTCGGCAGCATGATTGGTGGGTGAATAGACTGCTATGGAGACGAGGAGTTCACCGCTTTGAATGTTTAGCCTAGGAAATTCCAATACGGAAGACAATACTCTGCTTTCAAAGCGCTTATTATCAATACCTTAAAAAGAAAAAAAAGTTAGCATGCAGCAATAATTCAGAAAGGGAGGGGAGGAGTTGACCCCAGTTTCGGTATCTAAAGCTGCACCTTTTGACGGGTATTTTCCGTAATATATTCCGGATATTCAATTCAAGAGACGAATACCGGAACGGTTTGATTTTTATGAATTTTACTCGGTTCCACATGGAAAATCACGGCTCATCGGAGGATTAAGCTTGTTCCAAAGAATCGCGAGCGTTTATGAAAAAAAAGGCAAGTTTGCTGCCATTGACCTGATTAGGTTCTAACGCGTATGTCTGGACGTTGTTCAAAAGCCGGTTTGGCTTGATTACGTGGAGGCTGTACATATGTGTCGGGCGGAGAAGGCCGAAGATACCCGAAGCCGGCCGATCGCTCCGCCACCTGGCTACTCGACTTACCGTTAAGTCAGTGAACAAGATGGGGCTTACAGAGACGAACATAGTGAAATATGTTGTGTTTTCTTTCAACCTCCTATTTGTGGTGAGTTTAATTTTGTGTGCTGAAGTGCTCCAGAGGCCGTTCACCCAACGGCCGACGCACTTGTTCCTTCTTCGAGGAGAAAGAGCGCTCCGCTTGCTATTTTGAGTGCAAACATGTGCGACACTTACTGGTGACATATTGCACGACAACATGTGACAAACTTCTTTCGCAAGCGGAAATCGTGGAGAAAAAGACTGTGACTAACCTAACCTACACGCGCTGTTTTTGTGCGCCGGAGGAAGCAGAGTGTTGGGTAATGACGAACGTAATTGGAGTGCGGTCTAAACCAGCATCGTAATAAAATTCACATGCGATGCTGGAACGAAATCAAAAGTAAAATTTCTTTGAGTTGGGAAACAAGAAACCGTGTTATCTCTCTCAATTTATCATAGACTTACTACAAAAAAGAAAAAAAGAAGAAGAAAAAACTCGCGCCAAATACATTTCTTAATTTTTTTTTAAATCATGGATTGATTTTTCTAAACTTGATTGAATTGATTGAAAAAATTGATTTTTCTATAGCAAGAATTCTAGGGAACTTCCCTTTTGAAACCCTTGAAAAATTGTTAATTAAAAAACCGAGGAAATTTCTATTTTCATGAACACACTACATTTAATCGCAAAAATTGGCGTAGCAAAACGGCGTTGTCGGAAGAGTTTATCTCCAAGAAACCTTCTCTTTCCGACATTTGAAGGTTTTCTTCATTTATTTTCAAGCAAAACACCTCAAATTATGCTTATGATTTGCTCACCAAAACATCATACTACGAGTACAAAGTTTCGGGTACCGGTACCTTAAACAGTCTCGACAGCCTGGTTCATGAATTAATTAAATCGATTTTAATTAGTAGTATTTCCGTCAATGTAATTACCTCTTCAAGTTTAATTTTAAAAAAAATAGAATAATGTAGAAAAGCATTAAAACAGGAAGAGCCGCAGTGCTTGCATTTATCAAAGTATTGTTATCACACAAAGTGGAACGGAAGTTGTCCTTGATGGATACAAGACAGGGCGAGGAATGTTTACGTCGAATAATAGGAGTTTATTTCCCCTAATCGAACGTTACGCCATCTGCAGGCAACCCGAGTACCGTGCACTATAAGCCAAAAGAGGTACCGGTATTCAAATTTACAGAAGCACGGTCTCAAAGTACACGACAAATTTTCACGTACCGGTACTCTGCGAGATCAACAGATTGATGTAGACGTCAAATTTACGAAAGATAGACTAAAAACTTGAAAAAACTTTACATTTTGGAAGTAAATTGCAAAATTTTCGAAGACAGGAAAAAAAACTGGGTTAGCTCAACAAAAATGGGTTATGGAGCTTTATTTAAATTTTATTAAAATCACTCAGCCAAGGAAACATGTTAAAACTAAATGTGTGATTTTTGAAAGAAAAATATTTTTCTTAGAGGAAAATTTAATTTATTTATAGGCAGTAAAACAGGCTAAATAGAGCAAAATAGACTCGAAAACTTTTTTCCGGCGTTCATTTTGAAGGCACTCTTTTCAGAACTGCTATCAGGTTTTGATGAAGGTCGCGCCGATCTCTGTTTAACCTTCGCATTTCACTATTTCAAAACGCGTTTCGTCCTTTTCTAGAGCAAATTTGAAAGCAAATTTTTTCTAAATTACATTAAAAAATATTCCAATACGCTAGCAAATAGAAAGTACTTCCTCTCTGATGCTAGAAAACCACCTAAAGATCATGCACTTCCTCATGTGTTACGGAGCAAAATTATGTGTAATCTTTTGGTGGTCTCTGCGGTGACGTCACTCTTACGGCAGTATTAACTCGGAAACGTCTGACTGGCGGATTCAAACAGAAACTCATCAAAGTGCGGTATTTGACTTTTGGTCTATTGTCATACATTTTCAACTCCACCCCGTGAGCATTTTGTACCGGTACAGTCTCGTCGTAAAAAGAATACAAATGTTGTTTACAACTACAGAAATTATTTGAGGTGGTGTACTAAGTCGCTTCTGAGGAGCTAAGATATCAAAATGTATCTTCATCGTCTGGATCGAAAAAAAAGGACATCCCCAGTCTGTTCCAGCAAATTTGTAACTAATATTGGTGCATATAATCACGCTTACGACTCTCACAAAAAAACAAATAAATGGATTCTTTTAGAGGAACTTTAATTATTGATGTGATCAGCTGGTGTGCAAATGATTCTGAAGTACCTAACCCTTTTTTACCGGTATCGATAGTACTTTTTTCATGCGTCAAGTGGTTCAAATACGGAGCAAACACTTCGATAAGTTGTAAGGCGGTGAAAATAAATCACGATACAGTGAATGACTTATGGTCAGAAGAAACTTTTCCAAGATTAACGCTATCTCGAGTCTTCTCGCAGCAGGAGTTAAGCCGTTACAGAAAGTATGAAAAATCTTGAAATGGGTAATCGTACTCAAGTAAACTACGGCAAAGTTCGCTACTGTTTGCAAAAGTCTCGATTCAAGGATCAAATTTAGATCATAGACCCACCGATACGGTGAAACTAACGTCTTGTAGAATACAGTCAATAACGTTATACACTCTTCTTTTTCGTTTTTAATGTAAGTGACTTATTGGTAGATACGATAAGGAAACTTGCTTAGACACGTGCGAGAGGTAGGCAACCCCGTAGACAGCCTGTCGATGTTGGCTCCACCCAAGGCGAAAACTATGATACTCCGAAATGTTTCCGTGTGATTACGAGTGCGAGCAACTTGAAGGGATGTCTTTTAAGCAGATCTCGTCCGGGGCTAGTTTTGATTGTCTCTAAATAGAGGCAATAGGGGACGTTGAGAACCATTAAATTGATGACTTCATCCCACGGGAAAGCTTTAAAAATAATTGTGATAAAGGAGACTGAAACAGAGTAGTAAATATAAACAGACCACTAAACTTAGAAAACCGATATGTTTGTTTATCGTATTTCATACGTTTCGCATTACCTGTATACGTGCGAGGCGCACCTATAACTTCATTTTATTAAAGTATTCAGCTCACATGTCAGTAGAGGATTTGTATTATCTAAGATTACCTTGCGAAAAATGCGGACTATTTTCAAAAATCCGTTTCCTCTAGCTGATACCCATAATTTCTAAGAAACAATCAGGGCCATGTCACTTTTCTTCCTCTTAACCCTTTACCGCCCAGCGTAGCCGTTCGGAAACAGAAAATAATATTTTAGAGGATCTTTTCAGTTCAGTATGGTCATAACTTAAAAAATATCACCCCTCTAGAAACTTTAAATTTAATAATTTAAAAAAAGCTTAAAATTGCGTATTTTAATGTAAAAATCGTTTCAATTTCTCTTAAGCTAAATTTCACCCAAATACTTCGGGCTGTTATGGGTAAACTGCTTTAGTAACGGTATACTTCGACAAGTTCAAGAGAGATATTTTTCGAGAAAAAATAGACTTTTTTTAGGATCTTGATTGAGCTTATGCAGCATATTTGAAAAAAAAATCTTAACAATAAAAGTAATAAAAATAATAATAATAATAAAACAAAAACATGTTACGGAGCACACTCTTGCCACACACACAAGCGAAAAAAAATGAAATGTTGAGAATTCTGCCTTTAATTGACTGCTTGCTGACGATATCAACATTTTTTAAAACTCTAGACTATATCCGCCACAAAGCTTCTGTCTTGATAAAGAAAACACTTCGAGGAAGTTGCCAGAACAAAATTTTGATGATGCCCCAAGTTTAATAGAGCAATAACCTGTGTTTCATTGCCAAGGTCTTATTTACATTGCAAAAGTAAACGGGTACTTCGGAAAACAAGCAAAATCTCTAATTAAAAAACGCTGACGATTATTTTTACGGAGTCTTGTAGACACAAAGAGCGGACCACAGCAAACAAGTTAGGCAACCGTCGCACACCCTCCTAACCTAAAAAAGCGAGAGGTGCATTTTGTATCTCTCGTGTTGCGCCCTTAGTCACCAAGCCTGATAGCGCTTACTGCTCGCCCGAATTAAAAAAAAAAGAAAAAAAAGATTTGATTCCCCATCACGCAAGGAACTCCCTTAGTTTTAAAAATGACGTTCTTCCAAGTAAGATGTTTTCACTAATGCAGAGGGTCGCGGAACATACTATAGCGAAAACCGAAATGTCTCTTGCCATATGGAAAAAAAAAATGTTTTTTTTTTTAATTACTGTTTTTATTTAAGATTTCACTAATTCAGTATTAGTTGGTGAACCTGCGAGGACTTCTTCGTTCAGGGGGGGGGGCAAAGGGAATCCTTCGTGCTGTAGTTTCGCTGATTAGCTTGCAGTGTGTACCAGCACGAATTCACCGACGCAAACGTGTGTAGGCGATGAAGCGTGAACACATCATTCTTAGTAAACGGGGGCACAGCCAAGGGGTGGGGGAATAACCGCACCCCCTGGGTCGGTAAAGGTAGGCAAAATACATTTAAACAGATCGGAAACCCATGAAATTTTTCGAAATGAAAACACCTGAGCGATAAATAAAAAAGATACAAAAAACTAAAATTTATTGTAAAAGCGGGCTGCATAATCATTTCAGAAAATCCTCAGGGACTTATAACACGTTTGGTACAAGGGGCCTCTTGGATTTGGACCAGGAATATTATTCACACTTTATAAGCGACTATTCGGCAAAGATCATATTCGTATACAGTATCCGGTGTCCCCATCAATTCATAACAGCCCAAAATATTTGGAGTGAAATCAAGCTTAAGGGAAATTCGAATGATTTTCCCCTTTAAATTACGCAATTTTAAGCTTTCGAAAATGCCTAAATTATTACATTTCAGGTTTCCAAAGGGGTGATGTTTTTAAAATTTTGACAATATTCAACTAAAAAGATCCTCTAAAATATTTTTTTCTGTTTCCGGACGGCATCACTGGGC
>Ga0058701_10005166_pt1 | contig 10771 bp, 4 predicted proteins | sample AgamicOrMae_FD_97039 | JGI IMG/M metagenome (GOLD analysis project Ga0058701, IMG submission 97039) | Agave microbial communities from Guanajuato, Mexico - Or.Ma.e | ecosystem: Host-associated > Plants > Phyllosphere > Phylloplane/Leaf | place: Guanajuato, Mexico | collected 2012-06-04 | reverse complement strand
GAGAGTAAGTTGACTTAAGTCTCGAGGGTACGTTAACCTAGGTACGGGATTTAATCCAACAATGCACCGGGCTCAATTCAACCTAGGTGCTGTCCCACACAAGCGAAATGTTTCGAGTCCTCCAGGTCATCAACCCTGATCGCTCGCAAAGTAACCCATTAACTCGCTGCATTCCATCTTCCCCCGTGACGACGGCCATTTCGCAATCGCAGCCTAATCAGCTGATCGGTAACGCCAGTTTTTATGCATGCCGCATCTATGCGATGCATTCCCTTGAGCAGTCGACGCCACTTTCAAGACGAACCCGTCTGAGGGACCCTCAGTAATCCTCGAGAGCAAACATCTTGAAGGCACACTGCTGGAAACACAGGTTTTCCCCTCGAAACGGAACACGACCCGCGTTAATCCCCGCATCGGACTTGTTGAGTTCTGGGCGCCCGCCACTGGCTTGTATGGGCGCCATGGGCCCGTTTGGGCGCCACGGGTCCCCATATGGGCGCCATGGCCCCAGCGGCGCCAATGGCGCGTGTAATAGGTTGGCCGGCCGGCATGTATCGCCTGCTGCGATGCATAATGAGGTCTTTTTTCCCATTCCTATGTTCCCATTGACAGCTCGTGGACTTTCACGAAAGAGTGAAGGGGCGCATCGACCTCTGGTGCGTTAGCGTCGAGCGTGACTTATTCAGCAACGTTTTGCAACTTTGGTTGCGAGTGGGCCAAAGTATATATGCTCCCTCGAAGTTTTCCGAAGGTTTTTCTGAAGAACAAAAAGTTACGGCGTGTAGGTTTTTTGAGACGAATTACTTCGATATACAATTAATTCATGGAAAGATAAAGTACGTCTCAGATGAAGCTCGCTCATTGTCAGTGAAACTCCATTAGTGAAATCTTGAGGATAGCGGAATAAGTACCTCAAGTTAAACTATGTTTCCATAACTAGCACAAGTTGATCTAGGTTTGCAAAAACCTTCACGTTGACCGAAGTTTGCGGAAAACGTGGCGTAAGTTAACCTACGTTTGCGGAAAAACCTACCTCAAGTTAACCGAAGTTTGCGAAAACCTAGCTTAAGTTAACGTAGGTCTACGAAATCTAACTCAAGTTAACCTAGCTCAAGTAGACCGAGCTTTGCGAAAAACATAGCTTAAGTTAGCCTAGATGTTTGAGTAATCCTTGGTTTCCGATGGAATTTGTGAGGCCCTTCATCAACGCCGATGCACAGCCACTATTTCTAAATATAATGAGGCGGGGAGATGAGTCAAGGGACCACGCCATTTAAGGGCTTCGAAGGGCCGTGAGTCACACTGAAATGATGGGTGGCAAAAGTCGTCGCGACATTGGCCGGGCCGCGTTGCCCTATAAATCGGCCTTGGACGAAGTTATCAGGCGGAAGGAGAGCATACGCTGCGGGGGCCACCGACTCCGACGAGGGGACCAAGATGCTCGAGAAAAATTGAGACAAAGCGAGGCGCGAGTGAGCCGTGTCACCCAATAGTCTCTGGCCATCGCGAGTGTCCGGAAAGGAGCTATCACCTTCCTGCGGCCGCGACTCACGCCGACAGCCCATCCTGTGATAAAGACCCGTGTTTGGGTTTCAGTCAGCGAATACCGGTACGTTAGTCATAAGCCGTGTCGCATGCGAACCTACGATGACATTTTTTTAATGAAATTTGAGTTGGCAATACTAATGCATTTAAATACGGAGGACCTTCAGTTTGGTCAGATCATTTCAATGGTATTGCCAACACGAAGTCATAGAAGACAAAAAGTTCCTGATTGGAATGCGACATATGACTTTTGAGGGACACTTTACACGAGCTTATCACTGTTAAAACAAAATCTATGAATTTTCAAATCAGGTGATTTGGAATTCTTAATCACTTCCCGGTTATGAAATTTCAAAATACTTTTCTCGTAAATTTTCAAAAATGTTAAAGTATATAACTTTTTGAAAATTTACAATTTCATAACCGGAAAGTGAATAAAAATTCCAATCACCGGATTCGAAAATTCAAAGATTAACAGTGTATTGGAACAAGTCGCGTTCCTTTGATACTCTCTTAGGTTCCTTGAGTGACACATAAATAGATTTAAATCGCTCATACAAAAGCTTCAAATAAACAGACTTTTCACTCCTATTCGAGTGGATTCCAGTCGATTCATTTTTTTCCGTGCCACAATGAAGCATATGGAGGTTACCTTTGAGTCGATCTACTGGCCAGCATTCATTCTGAAAAGGGTGAGTCTCACTCGGGGGAATTATGAGTGTACTCAGTAAGCCCAACTTCGCGAAAGATCGTAAAGAGGTTTGCCTCGGAACAAAGACACTTAAAATATGACATACGTGTTTATTGACGATGGCGCGCAGCTCAACGTACAACTGGCTGTACGCATCGAGATGAATAACGACCCACTTAAAAAGCAACCCACGCGAACTCCATAACACTCCTACAAGTGCGACCTACTATATCAGAGCAAGTACACCACGAGCAAAAGACACCGTGTCGCCGGAAATAACTTACTTTCCATTCCAGGGTTGAATCCCATTAGGCGGAAAAAAAAGGATGTTATGCTTGAATTTTAGAGGTCTACAAAAATCAGAGGTTTTCCCGAAACAAAAAACTATGGGTTGCTTGCATTTCATCAACATGTGCGCTATAATAGCACCATCTCAAGTTCGTGAAATTCCAACACAAGTTGCTTTACGTTAACAACGCCAAGCATATGTTTGTCGGGGACTTGTTTTTTTTTTTAAAACAAGGTTTCTTATCTTGACGTAATCAATATTTTCAGTGTTACTAGAGAAATGATTTCAAATGCTAAAAATTGTTTTCTCAATATAATAGCAAAACAATTTTTTTCTGACCGCAAGAATTTTTCTCCTTGCAACACGATTTTTTTCCTGAAAGAAAATAAATATTGTGCCAAGAAAAAAAATATTTTGTCACTATAGAAAGGAAAAAAAATCTTGATTTCAGAAAACATTTGTGACTGACAATCTAGCTAGTAAACATAAATTTGCGATACTTGGCTTAGATTATCACAAGTTTGCAGAAAACCTAGGTTAAATTAACCTAGGTTTGTTGTATACCAAGGTTAAGCTGACCTAGGGTTTGCAGTTTACGCAGGCTATGCTTACCTTATTTAGCAGCAAACCTCGGTTAAGTTAACCTTGTTTGGTAGTATACCTGGTCATCGTAAGTAATGTTAGCAATAAGCCTATAGCTCAAGTTACCATGGTTAAAAAAATAAAATAATAATAATTGAGAGGCCGAACTCTAAGAATATACGCATATAATAACCAAGTGTAACAAAGAAACTGCCAACAGGATAAAACCAGTCTAACGAAAGCATATTTTGTCCAGGTGCGGAACAAGCCTACATTGCGGTAGACAGGCGGTTCACCTGACCGCTTTAGATGGAGTTTTATAGAAGAGCGGTCCGCGACTTGTAGCCGATCTTGGCCTACACTGCGATAATCTTCGCTAATCAAGGCCAGATCAGGCTCGGATTAAGTCGGAGCTAGCCTTGGAAAGAAAAAGCTTGATGGGCAGAGCAGAGAGTAGGCGCGGCGCCGGCGCATAGCACTCGCCGCGTCCGTCAGACAAAGGCACGAGTGTTCATTTGCAAAAGTCATTTGTACGAACATTCCGACGCAGGATTCATTCCTAACGCCAAGGCTAAGTAAATAAACAAAAATGTCGAAACGTCGCAGGTGTACGCGACTCGCCAAAGATATGACAAGTCCGAAATGCAAGAAGCCCAAGAATTCGCGAGCGATGGTGAACATACGGACCAATTCATGCTTTTTCAGCCAGTATTTTATTTTAAATTGAATATTCAGATTGGGGAACACTGCTACGTGATTAAAAGGTCCTCTCTTCGAGGAGAAAAATTGCGATTATTTACAAAGAGGCGTTTTCAACAGTTCAAAAAGACGATTTTTAAAACTTTTCGGAGGGGAAAAAATCACTTTTGGAGAGTGTAGGGTAGGGCTTAAATCTTCTTGACTAATGTATATTTCCATTTTTCAAACACTTCAAAAAGACAATTTTAAAAACATCTTTAGGGGGGGAATCACTTTTTGAGAGTGCAGAGTTTATATCTCCTTGACTACTGTACAGTTTTTTTTTAAAAAAAGAAAGTTCCAAAACATAAACCAAAAATAAGCATAAATTTCCGATTTTCAATTTCCCCAAAACAACGAAATTTTTAGTATACAACAATCGATTTTGACGTATTTTCGTCGAAAATTTATCGTTATTAAGAGAAACTTTAAGGCATGCTACTGCAAGGATAAGAATATGAGATATCCACGAGCTAAAAATTCGATTTCTATTTCGTGAAACAAGGATAAACCAAAAAGGCGAAACACGGGACTTGGAACGGATATGACAGTCCGAAATGCAATCCGAGCCGAAGAATCCAGCAACCCAGAGAGACGCGATAGAAACCCAAACCCAAACCTTGGGAACCCGATTTCGGGCGGATCACCGCACGGGCCTTCCTTTCCTCGTTGCGGGATTTCCTGAACCTCGGGGAGCGACGGGAAGTTGAGGTCCCCCGATTAGGCAGGCGACCTGCATGGCACCATGCCAGGAGACCGTCTATAGATAACACATTTCGTGAGTCACAGTGACTTGGGTTGGGTCCGCGACGAAGCGATGACACATAATCCGTAAGAGATGCGCACTCAATGAACCAGGCTTATGGAACTCCATTAGGGACGGCCCCCCGGGGGGGGGGGACTACCGTTAGCGCAGGCACAGGAGTGGTTCGACGAGTCTAGGTCGGTTAAAGTAGGGCCCGTCATTAAATATGTCGGACCGTTACTTCCATGGGAAAGGACATCCAAAGCCAGTGGGATTAATGTGGACTGACTTATTCCTTCGTAACACTCCATGGTTTTAATGCGGACTGATTTCTTCTCAGATAATTTAAAACACTTCACCCACACGCGAAAAAGCCGAACAAAAAACTAGTTCAGAAAGAAAAAATTAAGCGAAAAAGATTCATTTTATAGAAAAGCTTTTGAAACATTTCCATAAAAAGTTAATCATTAAAAACTAAAATTAGAGAGACTGTAGTTAAACTGAGAATGGCCAAGTGTACCACGTGACTACATCAAGTTTTCGATCCCCAACAAATCATAGAACGCAAAAATTGGATCCTAACCAATCAGATCTGTGGGATTCAAAATGACCGTTATAGTTGGCCACCCTCTGTGTACTTACGGTCTCTCCAATTAAAAACGGAAATTCCTTGATATATTCGCAATTTTTTTAGGTTAAATCGAGATAGCTCTTAAAAGAGAGATAACCTTGCAAATAAAGTACATTTTGGATCAGTTTCCAACTGATCAATAATCCAAAGACGGGGAAATTCACTCGATTACTAGTTAGAAAGTTAACCTCGTTGACATTTAAAAGTCGTGGAATCGGGTTTTGGGCGACTTTCTCATTGGCCGGAAGTTCTCCGAACGCCGGTTTCAGTGGAAGGGTTGGTGACGGTGTGCCTTGCCTAATTCAACGACTAACAGCTGACTCGAAAAATCCGCGTCCGCGCCAGCCGGCAGGGTTAGCTTGTTCGGCTCCACAGGTGGTTATGGTTGGTAATTCGCTGGGCTTGTCGTGCTATGCGGGACCCGACCCAAGGCCCCTAGCGAAGGGTATGCCATGCTCTCCCGCCCATTCCCACGGGCAGATTGGCCCCAAACTGCACTGCAAACTTTTACGGCAGCAAAACCGCACGATCCAACAGATGCTTACCTTCGTCCAATTTAACTGCGGTTAAAATCGTGATTTATTCAATAAAACGCGGTTTGTGTTATAAACTTTTCTCACTTTTTAATAAGTTTTGAACATTTTTTTATTTTTTTATTATTTTTTTAATTTTTTTTTATTTTAAATTTTTTTAAATCTTTTTTTTTATTTTTGAATTTTGATTTATTTACAATTTTAGAGATTTTAATTATTCATCTCGCTTTTAATTTGATTTTTAAAAAAATCCTTTCTAAGCATTAAAGAACAGATTTTTGAAAGCTTTTAATTTTTTTTAACATTGATTTTTTAAGATTAAAAAACGTGAAAAAATAAGTTTTTCACGATAGAGGTGAAGTATTGGCCAGGTTAACGCCCAATTTTCGTGTTCTTCCAACAGATAAATTCCTTGTAAGGACTTGGCGATAATTCACTTTCGGAAAAAATTGGCAACAAAACGAATTCACGCTAGTTTAAATGGTGTATGGACACAGAGTGCGTTGCCGCAACCTTGGTTTTAATACAACTCATATAAGGGAAACTCCGGTAGTGCTTCACATGAAACACGATGATTAAAGCCGCGCATTTACAACTACGTGGACGACCCTATACGATCGGCGAGCACCCATCAAACTACCAAGGAAGCCTTCTAGCCCGTATTCATAAGCTAAAAGGACAGCAGTCGACACGAAATATATTGAAATCGTGCATAGGTAGAGCGTTCGTTTCTTTTGACTGGCCTTCTATTCAGTCGTAAATATCTCCTACAACCAAAAACTTTCTGCCTAATTATCTCTTAACGACACAAATTGGTCATACGTGTATTTTTTCCTTCATTTTTAAAGATGCCTTTTGAGGTGTAGTTACACATACGTATTCCTAAGAGTAATAAAAGAAAATTCTCAACATTGTCACCTAAAAACTGAATTTTGAAACTTGTTATAAGCATTGAGATAGCAATTCGGCCGATCGAGAAAAAAAAATGGTCCGATATAATATACTTGGGATTGAGAAACGTGAAATCTATTCTGCGAGTGGGACCCAGCCCGCATCTTATGAGAAAATAGATCGCTTTTTTTTCCGGGTGGTCGGTGTTATATTCAGTATCTGATTGTTTTCCGGGCGCGGTTCCAGCGAATCCGGTCCGGCCGTATTTTCCCGCATTTTCGTTCCTCAAGATGTTTTGTTTTCCGGTCGGACAAACCTCATTAACCTGGATACGCGATCTTCGAAAAATTGCCATCTCGGAAGCGCCGCGCAGCGCCCCCTGGCGCCAAAACACGGAACTCAGGCCTTCTTGTTTCGTGCGCAGCGCGTTTTCGTCATCGCGGACAATAGAGACGTTTTGCTTGTACAAGCAAAACAAAAGGCTCGTAAAACATCACTTCTATCAAAGTAAGCCAACACCTTTGTTAACACCTTTCCGAATCAAGTGACACGTTGCGAAAATCATTTTGACGATATACTCCGTTCTTCTTAACTGCCACGTAAACCGTTTTCTGTCTCCGCGGAAATTGCCGTTGTGGTTATGATGTCTTGGAAATCTTAAAGTGATTTACTTAGGCTAATCACTGTCAGCCAACGCCTCTTTGCATTTTCCCAGCTCATATGTACTGTCAATAAAAAATAAGTAGGAATTTTTAATTCGTAGGGTCGAGGTATCCTTTAATCCAGAAGTCGCAGACAATGCGTACCAAAAGTCTATAAAAATAGACGACTCTTTTTGTCCGATTTTTTTTTACATTGTTTTTCATCAGAAAAAATTATTGCATTTTAATAACCTAACTTGAGCCTGGAATACGTCAAACCTAGGCTTACCTAAGGTAGGTATATTAGTAACACTAGGTTAACTTCAGCGCTTGCCTCGGTCAACTAAATTCAAGTAGATTACAAACCACATGATTTGGAAAACCGTACCCTTTAACAAACCCATTTCATCGAGTACTAATATTCCACGGATTAACTGGTATGTAGACTCGTGGAACGAAATCCGGACACAACCCAAACCACATTATAGAGCGAAACTTTTCAATTTTTTTTTCTAGTTTCTCGAGAAAAAAAAGAAAAAGCAGGAAAATCGGCACGGCGCCGCGCGTTAACACGCAGCTGTCGATTCGGCTGTGCTTTTCGCTTCGGCGACTCCACAAATCCTCCGGAAACTTTTATGCAACAAACAACGTAATTTTGCGGTCGGCTCGAGAATTTGTTGACCCGTCAAGAATCATGGCAGGAACAAGTCGATGTCCTTCCCAGATCGAGCTAAGAATCTCAAGAAAGTCTTGAGCTGCACAGTACCTATACTCTAAATTTTTAAGGTTGCATTTTGAACCCCTACAACGTTAAGCCGAGCGGAGCGAGGCACAAGCCACGTAACCTAACTTAACCTATGGTTACCTCATTAAAAGGTCGCCAAGCCTGATGCCGCTTACTTCTCGGCGGCCGATTTAGAGCCGCCGAGAAGTAAGCGGCATCAGGCTTGGCGACAGCGGAGCAATAGCGAAGCGAGGCACAAGTGACTAAAACTAATCTTGGTAAAAAGCAAGGGGCTGTTATGATATGTTAAGTTAGGTTAGATGCCTCTTGCATCGCTCCGCTGTCGTTCCGCTCGATTTGACGACGAAAGGTTGAACCAAAAGGTTAAAATTGCTACCTTAAAAAAATAGAGTGTAACATTGTAGTTAACGCCTCAAGAGAGGTCTTAAGTCAAGGTTCATTGAGCAGTGAACAGTTGGGTTTTAATATTCAGAATCGGTATGTCGACTCTACCCGCATCGACCTTACCCTTTCCGTGCGGAAATATGAACAGTAATAATTATAAAAAATCAATTCAATGCGCTTTTTTTTAAAAAAAAAAGAAACCAAGGAATTGGTAATATTAAAAATACACAAATAAAACGTTTAGAAAAGCTCCCATTTCCACAGGAATGATGTCTGATGCCAAGAGATTTTTCCCTTGGAACAATATGTTATTTCTTGCAGTAAGAAAAAATTTCTAGTTGCAAGAAAAATTTCTAATCACAAGGAAAAAATTCTAGTCGCAAGAAAAAATTTCTAGTTCCAAAAAAAAAATCTCGCGTAAAAGTTATATTGAAAAGAAAACATTTTCTTGGCATCAGAAACCATTCATGGCAGTGCACGAGTTTTCCTACGAACTGAAAACATCAGCAGAACGCTTATGATTTTCACTTAGGCCGAAACCCGGTCCAAAACGACGCAGAAAAGTAGTTTGAAGTGCCAATATTTCCTGTTTTAATTGGGCGATGATACATTTCGCAATGGTGGCCGAATAAAGTAACAAGACAGCCAAACCTATTAGGTTCAATAGCGGGCTGTCGCCGATATATCACGCGCAAGACAGCCAAGGCTGAGCTCAGAAATTACAGTCGTAATGACTCATGTGGAGCCAACCCAAACTAGAGCTCTGCCTAATCGGACCCCAGTCAACGGTACTAAGAACCCGCATGAAGAATGACATCACCTGGAAAAATATACCCTAGCATCCGTTGAGACTGGTCGAGACTTGTCGAATAGAGTGCCCTACATTTAAGTGTTTTCCTTTGTTGCCAAACGTTCTCTCATATTCGTGGTCAGGCAGTCTCAAACCTCCGCCATGGTCGTACCGACACACGTTTAAATCCGATGAATTTTAGCGCCAGAAATATTTCATTTTCAACTCGTTTAATACCATTTGGTTGTTCTTGCGCAGATGAAGATATGAAGAAAAGAAAGTACTTGCTTCGTGTATTTTCGGTAAAATTGTGAACTCCACACAGCCTATATAAAATATAAATATATCAAGAATTTTTAAATTTTCAAAATACATTACGAAATTTTAAGCCGAAAAAGTTCCACTATTTTGAGGATAAAAATAATTTTCAAGTTACAAAAACACATTTTTTAACAAAATTTTAGGCCGAAAAAATTACATTTTTTTTAAATATTAAAATTTGTTAAGCTTTTCATAGGCCTCACGTCTCTTCTAGACTACGTACTTCAGTACCTGCTAAAAAATTCCCATTTCACGAATACACATCTTGAGTGAGTTTTCTCCATAATGAACCGAACACCAATCTTAATTACGATCGCCTGATTTGCTTTCGCGCTCATCTCCGATCCAGCTTCGATCTAATCATTCCGCATTTTCCTAGATGCAGTTTTCACGGGACGATTTAACGATTAGATTGGAGAGGACTTGCAGGACGTCGCGTCACCGTCGAGGTAACGTCGAAATGTCATCAAGCACCAGTCCTGGACGCCTTGTACGTCCACCGGAACACACTTAATTCAGCGCCGACATGAAGAAGTAATGGCTTTTGCGCCAAGAAAAGGCGTTATCTAAGCAGCCCTACAAGGAGATGTGCTATTAGCAGTGTGGAAACACGGCGAAACCTTTTTTTTTAGGAGACGCATTGCAGTCTTAATTGAAGATTAGTCTATTAGCTAATGGTACTACGCTTCATTTCACCTAATTTAACTACGGTAGGCCTGATGGGTGCCGTAAAAGAAACTTGGATTTCGCTGCTCCTTAGGAGTACTGCTCTCGAGCTACTTCGCCGTTTACGAGGTCGGGTTTTCTACCTGGCGTTCCACCTTTCGTTAACAGGTTTGAACAAACCCGAAATAAGGGCCCGAAAACGGGCATTGAGTAAGCTCTGATTGGCGGCCTTCAAGAGATAATAACTATTTGCAAGAGTTAGAAGCGGAGACCGCCTTTATGTCATGAGGTCAAGATATGCAAGCCGCAGGCGAAGATATTTACGTAGACTTACGAACGTTGTCCACAACTGCGAATGCGCGCTTGCCTTCAACACAACTTTCCGTTAGATTTAGCGGAGTTTCTCCGAAGTTAATCACCCTACATAAACGACAGGACACAGTCATCCCACAGCAAATATTCACTTAAAGAAGAAAAATCCTCCTTAACCTTTACGTTTTGGAGTATTTTCGACCTCAAATTTTGCATAAAACAAAAATTAATTGATTTGTTTTCTTAATATTTCCGACCTCAAATTTT
>Ga0058701_10005165_pt1 | contig 10773 bp, 7 predicted proteins | sample AgamicOrMae_FD_97039 | JGI IMG/M metagenome (GOLD analysis project Ga0058701, IMG submission 97039) | Agave microbial communities from Guanajuato, Mexico - Or.Ma.e | ecosystem: Host-associated > Plants > Phyllosphere > Phylloplane/Leaf | place: Guanajuato, Mexico | collected 2012-06-04 | reverse complement strand
CTTCATAAGGAATTCTGTCGTTGAATCGAAGATACCGGTAATAATAACGGTTACAGTAACGTTCTTTTCTTTTTTTATCACGAAGAACGTAAAAACAAAACCCCGTTTGGGGAAAGCTATACCTGTTTTGCGTATGAAACTAAAACGGTGGTAGTGCGTATTTTGGCAATTTTTCAACATAGACCCACGTTCAGCCACATCAATGGAAAGCTCTCGCCGAGACTCTTTGAATGATATGGCTGAACATGGGCCTATCTCGAAAAATAACCAAAATACGTACCACCCCCGTTTTGGTTTCACATCCAAAACAGGTATAGCATTCCCCAAAACGGGGTTCTGTTTTTGATGTAAAAAGTAATGTACCCGTGATAGTAAAAATATCCCGTGAAAAAGGGTTATTGAATATTGATTGACTGCGAGACCCTTCTCCCTTTAAGGGTACAAAAAGCCTAACATCGTAATCTCCATCGACCGTGTAAGGTGTGATGCTTGTTGGCAGGGCCGGCCCTGCCGCAGCGCTACAGCGCCGCATTCAAATCGATTGAAACCTGGGATCGCGAAAAAAGCAAGACTTTGCGTATATTCCCACCAACAAATAAGCTGCCTTTTACATGGAATCACGAGTCTGGCTGCTGTAACAGGCGAGAGCCAACAAAAATAGTAAACTCACAGTAAAATAAAAAAGAAAAACAATAGAAACGCCTTAGGCCTTTCTAAACTGAACGAATTGAGAAAAAACTATGTCCTTCGCTTACAGCAATCATAACTTCAAGACTTTGCCGACACCCGCATGCCCTTACAATATCATGATCTCGTACAATTAGGGGAATTGTTTCGGGCACGCCTGGCATATTGGGACGATTAAGGAGACTCCGCTGACGATATGAGCTGAAAACGGCAAATTTAAACAAACCTCCCAATTCCGTCTTCCTGAGTAAAAATGACCCACACCTCGTTCTCACGAGCCCTCACGTTCCACCCTGCGGGTACTTCATGTGAACGGCAAGGACGATACACAACTGCAAGTCTGAGGTGCCTTTTGCCACGTGTCGCTGTCGCTGCGCTTTGTTAGGCAAGGTGGAACACAAGGTAGAAAAAAACTCCACCTTCCATACTAATGAATTTAAACAGGATAACTCTGCGGCTAGGAAGAGGTAGCAATGGCTACAGAGGCTACGGAGTGAGCTAGAACTGCTCTATTGATGATTTTAAGAACTTGGTTTAAGGATCGTTCTGGCCAAGTACATATCTTGATGACGGGATTTTGACTGTTGCGGAGGTTGTGGTAGCGTTTGTTCCACCCTAAATATTCCAATCTACTGGAAAATTCACTGCAATCGAAAACGATTTCAAGGGTGCAGGGATTAGGTAATTAAAAACTAATAAAAAAACAAAAAAAAACATTATTTTATATGTTTTTTTTTCTTCTTCGATATTAAGGAGGAATCCGCATCTGTTCACCATGTGATGGGTTCCGTAAGTGTTTAGATTTCCCATCTGCTGCGGTGGTTAGGAGTCCTGGCTGAGTGACAGCCACATTTATTGCTGTAACAACAGTACTTCTGAATGGAAAAATCGTGCGGTGAAATTCGGGGTCAGTTTCTATGGGGATTTCGCGGCTGGCCCGCTTTCGCACAACAAAAACTATAACCATATCAGGTGGGGTAGCAAGTAGTACCACCTGAGTCGACTATCTAAACATTTCGCCGCCAGAAAAAAAAGAAAGAAACAAAGCTATATCAAAGCATATTGTATGGTTTATTACTAATAAACTATTTCTCTCGCATGACCAAATGTTGAGTAGGCAAAGTGATAACACGAGTATGAAGTTACGCTCGTTTTAGGTCAGTCTTATACCTGTTTTAGGTATGAAGATATGACAAGGATAAGAGCGTAGTTTTATTATCTTTAAGATATCAATAACCATTTCATTTACAAGCTTTCGATGACATCTTTTCATCAATGTAGTTATTTTTCAGTTTATCTTTTAAAATAAGCAAATTACACTCCTGTTTTACCTTCCTACCATATTAGGGACTACTTCAGGGATTAGTTTTGAATAGAATGCTTTCTGAAACATTTTTTACCTCGTTAATATTTTCCCCGGGGTGTTTAGGTTAAGTTAGGTTAACTGTAACTAACCTAACCTCAGTGAAACTGACATCGAGACTGCGCATGCTTAGACATGACATGAATTTAATTTTTTATGTCAGACACGTTTGAGTGATATTCCACTCTGTAAACGTCTCTCAGGACATGAATCAATCTAATTAACCGATGTGAGACTAGTAAAAACATGCAAACGCTTAATTACTTGACAACCAGTTCATATCAAGGACTTCCACTGAAAACAAAGTCGATTGAAGTGAACTCATTGTTGAAATATCTGATACGTGTGTGTTAAAATGATGATAATTAAAACTTCCGTAATACAATTAATTACCAGGATCGTAATCTTTTGTGACAACTTCGAAAACTTTAGCTCAATTACAAATAGGCGGAAAACTCGGTTAACCATTTTTGATGTATAGAGCTTTATAATTAATTTATTCTTCCTGTCAACTTGCCAGATATTGATTGAGTCCTGAACAAAGCTCTCAATAGAATGAAAATAGATTGGCACAAGAAATGTAAGGGCTCCTTAAATCACTCATTTTGTTAAATCGAATTAACATGCTCCGAATGCCATTTTGCAGTCTTAAGACGATGTACTGATATATGATCCATAACGTGGTGAATAAGTGTTAACATGTAAAGTATGACAACATTAGATTCTCGTGATCGATGGATGTTTCATTTAAGTCATTATTTGACGATTTGTGTCCTATGGCTGTTAGGTCATAAAATGAGCGATAACCAAACAACGTTTGTGTAAAGGACCTTAGTTCCAGTTTGGTCACTCCGTTGCATTGTCGCGGGTGATAAGAATATCTCGAGCTCTTATCACTCGAGAGTGATAAGAATATTTAACCTAACTTAACCTAACTTACAAGGGGATTGCTAAAATTGTCCGCCTCAGATTTTCTTGAAATTTTCAGGACTGCAAGAAAGCGGTATGGAAAGATACCCAAGTCCCAAACTTGCTGCTGAAATTTATTTCTAATACCTAAACAATAGCGTTCAATTATGAACAATTATATTTTTATTTCGATTTTAAAACCAATTATCATTCCTTGCGGAACACCTAAAAGTAGCGGCTATCGCTGAAATTTTGAGGATTTTGCAATAAGTCCAGCCGTTTCCAAGGCATTGGCAATAATTTGTGTTTTTACATTTTTTGTTCGATTTTTATCGCTGTTTTTATGTTAGAAAAAATGCATTCTGCCAGCAAATTTGGGGGTTGGTTATCTACATACAACTATCTTTAAGTTCTGAAAGTTAAGAAACTCGGAGACGGCAAGTTTAGGTACTCCCCTTGTTAGCCTAGGTTTTTTGAACCTAACGTCACCTAAGCTTAATGCCCTTCCCATCCTGATAATAGCAAATGCCACCGAAAACAGCCTTTTGCATTAGGTAAGGTTAACCTAGGTTAGGTATGACTTTTTGCCTCACTCCATTCGGTTTTACGATGAAATGTTGGTACACGATGAAAAAATTCCACCTTCTTCATAGTGCCCATAAGTCCAAACGTCGATTGCGGCGAGGGTGGTTCTCACCTCTGATAATTCAGGATCCTTATTAATCTTCTCTTCCAGCAACTCTTGCCGGGCTAGACACAAGGGTAGAACTAGAAACACGGTAGCCAACATTCCGGTGCAAAAGCAGCCCATCTTGCTATAATCCTAGGCACAAATCACACGACGCACGGGGTAAAAAAATGAGCCGGCGCCAGCCTTCTCCACGCCACTGCCCCTGTCAACACCTCAACCCGCGCGACAACTCCCCGCTCGTTGCCCCGACTCGGTCCGGGCTCTACAATCGCTCGCGCCGAACTGCCCGCTCCCCGCCCCGACGAACTCCGAACTTCGCTGTCGGCGAGCCGAGCGCTCCGCGCTCCGCCCTCCCACCTCGAGCCGGCGAGATTCGCGCATTAGCTTCCGAACTGGAGCGGCCGGCTTCGTCTGTTTCCGGAAACGCTCGGTCCTCAATTGAAAGGGCCCCGAGGATGCGACGGTACTATCGCGCTCGAAAGTCCATACGCCTTGCAGTGCGGCAACCTGCGGTGCAGCCGCGCACTTTGAGACGCCTTCCCTACCAAAAATTGCTAAACTTCGCGTGCTTACAAGGAAGGCCTATATATCTCATCTGCCGGGTAGTATTAGCTCAAATCGAAAGGGATTTACCTCCGCGGACACAGCAAGTGCAACGTACCGAACGGCCACTGTACCTGCATAGCTAACTAGCTATCTGTACAGCTAACTAGCTATCTGTATACGTAACCAGCTATCTGTACAGCTAACTAGCTATTACTTTGATTCAATATCTTCCTCATTTCGATACGGCAAGGTGGCAAGCGCCGAACGCCTAAAAGAATCGCTTTAACTCAGTAGATCATCGAAGAAGTTAGCCGCCCCAGAAAACCCCCGATTCGAGGCAAGGTTCCAAGGCGCCCAAGTCAATAGAAATTCAAGGGCGCGAAGACCTGAATGGACCAAGCCGTGTCGAGTCCTTCCCAACCCTGGACGTCGTTTTTCTCTCTTCCGGCGTATCTCCGCGCGTATCTTCCGTCTCTCTTCTCGCCCGAATGGGGCAGCTCTGACGTCACAAATACGTAACGATCCGTACCACACAAATCGGTCGTCCCCTTCCAAACCCAAAGGGGTATGCTGAGGTATACTGTCGAAATACTTCGACAGTCTGGAATTTCACCAAATTTCAAGTAACTGGACCTTTTTAAGCTGGTCTTGAGGAGGGAGTCTCAATGTCTTTAAACTTCCCATGTCAAGGACATCCATAATCTTACGCCAGCCTTGATACTTTCCGGCTATCATCTCTGGGACAACTCCTGTAGAATTAGTTGAAGAATTTGACGATGCTTTGTCACCCCGAAAAACGCTGACCGTACTACTTCGCTCACAACTTTGCGTCTTGGTTTGTGATGAGCGTATTAGACAGAACTGACTCAGAACATGTGACCAGGACGGTACTTACTGTCACGAGGACGGTACTTACCGTCAAAGTCACATACTCAGAATCGAACCGTTCCAAATGCATAACCTATTCCAATTTGCAGAGGACTAGACAAAACATCTTCATACAGCCACTTATGAAGCGTCTTTTACAATTTAGAATCACGGTTTACCCATGCTGTAAATTTTGCAGCATGTACATACATTACATGTACATGAACATAACTTACATACTTTACAGTGTAAAAGGTCTGATTCGATTCCAAGATACCAATTCAAAGAAGATCTGAACTTCAAGAAGTGAAAAAGTCCAGGTGTTGGGCCATGCATCATATATCTGAACTCTAGTCCTTCCAATAAATAAGGGGTCGAAATCCATCGGGTTTCGTTATGGATATGACTCTAAACAAATTCTCGATACCCTGTGTTCCTAATATTCGCCACTGAAACTACAGCTTTCTTAGCTCTACCATTTTTCCTGTCGCCTATCGTATCACGCAGGTATTCGACAACCAGCCACGCTCAGAGATTCAAAGTTTGCATTTTGTATCGCCGTGTTCCACCATCAACAAGGCGTGCGGATAAGCGCACAAGGCACGTAAAATAACCTATGTTGAATTAACCTACGCGGTTGTACATCCTCATGGAAAACTAAACCAGGGTGAGATAAGAGATTAGGAAATTCCTCTTAAAGTTACAGTAGAACAAACCTAAACATTATCCGGGCCACAACAATAACTTGAATGAAGGAATGTCCTCAGATGTTAGCGATTGTTGGCGCATCCACGTTGATCCCACTTTGCATAAAAGTATCGCTTCCAAGTGGAGAAAACTGTCACTACCCCACCGCCTTCAAGGCCCCTTGGTTGTATCCCGCGTATTGCCAACGTCGCTATTCCACCGGTCCAGGCATGGAGGACGATTGATGTTTATGGAGTATTGCCAGGTCGTGGCATCTCCATTGCGTGAGATTTGTTGGTTTAGGACTGCCACTGAATTAAATGGCTCTTTGTGGTCAGCTGACTAATCGTCAGGCGGAACACCGTAAATTTCAAAGGAGGAAGTCTCTACTATTACGTTCCATGGTGGTTTGATCATTCATCACAATAAGAGGAAAAGACATATACCGTATCGTAGATAAAATTATATAGACCAAGATTTGGTCAAAAAAGCTTTGGATTGGTTTACTTTAGTTACGTTAAATTACGTTATGTCAAGCTAGATTTGGTTACGGGCTTGTGCCTCGCTTCAATACCGCTCCGCTCGACTGTCTACAAGTCTTGTGCCGCTTCTCCACGGCGATTGCAGCCTCCAAAAAGTATATGCGTTATCAGGTTTGACGATATTTTTTACGGTGACATAGCTCTCAAGTTTGATCAGGTTATGGGCCTTGTGCCTCGTGGCCACTCGGTGTGGCACGATCGAGAGGTGAAAAATTCACCTTTCAGAATAACGGTATTTTCTGGCGGTGGGTGTCAAGCATCGTGCGGCTTACCGTACACTATCAGAGCGCCCCTCACGTGCCTGTAATTGGCTTAAATGAAATCTCAAGTTGAGTTGTTAGAAAGTTCAATAGCGTGGGTTGTTGAGGCTTTGATCGAGAGGAAGAGACTTAAAATACCACAGGACTTCCACCGGTTTGGCTCGAAAGGTCGGAGAATCAGAAATTAACCAGCCTCTATTCAGTCTGCGCTTTACAGATTTTTTCTGTTGGCAGCAGCAAAGTATGAAACACACTTGTATATCCGAATTCTTCGGCATTAATTTTTCGAGCGTCTTTTAAAACTGGTATTTCATACGTGTACATGTTTAATAATAGATACAAGGTATGATATCGGGAGGATGCATATGACCCGAGATGCGATGTGAACTCTACGTGTAAGTTAAACCACTGCTTAAAATAGTTTATTTCCTCACTAATATTACCGTTATTTTTATGGTTTTATTTCCAAGGCTAGTGTACGGTGCATGGCATGGATTTCGTACCATAGACCGTAATATACCCATTTCTGTAAACGAAAAATTAACCTTACTTCATCAAATCTAACCTATACTAACATAGCCTAACCTAAACTAATCTAAACTAGATCACCTCGCATGTGCAGACCGTGGAGGATGTCAAGGTGATCCTGACAGTCACGACTTTTCTGCACGGAGGTGCTAGCTATGATTCATTGACCAGTCGCTAAACCATCAGCGGTTCACTAATTGATATGTGAGATGATATTTCTATAGATAGTTATTGCATATTCACAGAGTGATAGTGCCTGTCATATGCGTCTATTAACTACGTAGGAAACGCAAAATAGGTGTTCGTTAGAAACCCTTCCCGTCGGTTTAAAAAAAATTCTTAACTGAATGTAAAGACAATTACCGATACGCTGACAGACAACCCTCTCCCAAGATTGAAACTGAATGAACGGCTAAGACATGTCCAATCTAAACACAACAAATACTAGAACCTCGTTTTCGTACTTTCATTGCAGACACCTTGTGATCACGTCCTGTGCAATCCTTGCTTCTTCATATAATTCAATGTTCCAGATCTCCCGTTTGCTTCTGCGAAACACGTAATATTACCACAAACTTCACCTGCTGAAAATCAAGATGCAAGCGTGATTTGTGTTTGAGAGAAAGTAAAGCACAGCAACAACCAAACGCAATTTTTTGGGTCATTCCGTTCTTTATGCCGACGGAGTATAGAAATACGGAATGATTTGGATAAGCACGAAGTAAATGAAAGTTGGAGGGAAAACCTCTTTGATGTAGTCTTCTCTGCTACTTTTTTGCAATTTAAGCGCTTTCAAAAAATCGTAGGGTTTACTTTCTTCAAGCATAAAAGGATATGGTCCTGAATAAGGTAATCTAGTACGGTACGTGAGTGGGTTTTGTTTCCGACGTAGAGCTGCTTAGCCACGACTCTGGAGTCTCGGAGCGGCTGGAGGGGGCAGAGGCAGCGCGAGGAAAACTGGGAACTCGGCTGGTTAGTCCATGCCGTTCACCGTCCGCGACAGCACCGGCCCGAGACCACGATGTGGCTACTCCTAGCAGTCCTGTGTTCGTGGAGTTTCCCTGTCGAGTCCGTGGTCAGGAACAACACTGTGTTTGCAAGAAGCTTCCTCAGGTGTCTGTCTTCAGTCAAGGATGGAGTGACTGTGCCGAAGGACTTGAATGACCATAGTCCTGCTGAAGACATTTTAGCTGGGACGGTAGGATGTATACAGCTACCGATCGCGCGTGGACTAGAAGTGGTCGCCAGTGCTCGTGGTGGTGATGTAGAGTTGTTGGGTGGATCAGTAATTCTAAAGCGTAAAGGTGGACCAGGGGTTGAGTCTCTGAGATCCGGCAGAAGTGATGAAACTGATCTTGCCTCGACGCATGACATGCTGGTCCAGCTGGACGCTTTGTCGCGTTCTTACGAGATGGAGGTAAGCCTCTATCCTGGGATCGTGGCTCGTCTGGGAAGATCAGCCAAGGATCAGGATGCCGTAGACCTCAACTTCCGTCTGGACGGCATCTTCTCCAACGGGGATGAGCGCCAATTGAAGGACTACGACGAGGAAGATGATGAAGATTACGGAGAAGATGATCGTGAGTTCACAAACATGCAACTTCCGAGCATACTGTTTTAATTCTCTTCATCCAATATCTAGCATACATTGTCGATTCCACACGATGCATTTTCTTCCTTCGGCTGCACTATCTTCAACCTTTTCATTAATGACATGCAACAGGTTAGGTTGGTCTATGTACCAGCGTAGTGAACTCTGTAGTAATCAAAAAAGGACTACGATGAGGGTGATGAAGATTACGGAGATGATGAAGAGTTCGCAGATATGCACACTTCTAATTCTCTTCATTCAACATCTGTCACGCACTGTCAATTACAATGTATTTTCTGCCTTCTCCTGTACTATCCTCAACCTTTTCATTAACGACAAGCAACATGTTAGGTTTGGTCTATGTACCTGCGTAGTGGATTCCGTAGTTGCATGGTCACGTACATCTGGGGAAAATGCTTTATATTGTTCGTTCTGGCCTATCCCCTTTGAAACGCATAATGATGAAATCGTTATTTCAACTCTTAAAACAAAAAATATGTTGTAAGTTGCATTCGCATGAATTTATTCCGACATCAAGATAAAGCTTACTAACGTGAATTAAACATTTTTTCTTGAGTCAATACTAACGAGTAATTAAAACACAAAAACAAAAAACGATTGGGTTTAATAAACCGCTTTTAACTTTGAGGGAAGTATTTTTGAGCAATACACTTTCGTTTTTTTCACAGTAGAGTCTCAGTTGTAACTCCAAGTCCGTGCTCAAGGCTTTGGACTTACAACTGAGAGGGACTTAGAAGTGAGAATCGATTTAATTGTATACTTAGTGGTCGGCACAACTCAAATTGGAGTAACAGTTGAGAAAGACTTACAGCTGAGAGACTTACAACTGAGACTCTACTGTACTATGAAGAATAATTCTCTCTCGTGTGACAACTTTTTGGTGTGATTGTCTATAATTTATGAGACAATATGATACTTAAGAGGCACCCTTATTTTTTTCCCTAGCATAAAGAAGGCGCCCTTATAAATAATATTAAACATCTAGGCATCTATGTATGCAACCAAATATCGTTTTATGGTCTGCGCGCCCTGCGTTGAAATGATCAGCAGAGCCGAAAATTGAGTTTTTCGTTTCGCGCGATACCACTATCTAGTACATCTCAAATTATATTCATTCCCCGCGCGCCGCAAAAATTACATCGCTGAATAATGTATGAGAGACGAAATTTTTAGCACGGAGAACAAGCAAGTTATCAAAGAGATTGAACTTGTGAAAGTCTAAACTAACGGAATACAAGCAAATATTTAAGTCACTATTCTTTGAATAATAAGTCCCCAAGATATAAATTAACAAAAAAAAATGCTTCTTTTCGATAGAATATCACACGTATACTGATCTATACAAATTCCTGTATTTCTTTTTTCGTATACATGAAAGTAGTTCACGAATATCATATCGTATCGAATCACGTGATTCAAAAGTTAAAAAAATAGGACTTTTCTTCCACTTAAAAATAATTATATGGGACCGTCCAAATTTACAGTTTTTCTTTCATTTATATTACCACATTCACACAAGATCATTCAATATTTTACACTTCTAGCACGATGTCATCAAAAACATCACATTTCTTCTCGAATATGTTCATATTTTTTTTTACACCTGCAACTCGCGGAAGGATATGTCCCAAATGTAGTCTCGCCTGTCAGATATCTAGTCTCGACATTCATATTCGTGTAACGTTCCGAAACGCACTCAAGGGAAGGAAATTTGGGCAGGTACGGCGCCGCTGCCGCTGGGGCGGCATACATTTTTCATTTAGCATGTCTGAGAAATTCTCAGCCCGTCTGCAGACATCTCATATTTCGGTCTGATGTTAAGTCAGTTGTGTGGCAGAACGAACAATCTGGAATAACTGGAGTGAATATCCAGTCGTCATTCGGTCAAAGACCAGCCTCACTCCAGTCATTACGTCGATTGAAAGTTAAACGGAAAGAGAGTTTGGATTCGGGAGGGCATAAACTCGTTATACCCGGATGCCCACTCGCGACATGCTTTCAGGAATATCAGCGTCCATCGCTATTTTCGCGCTCCGAATAACTGATAAAGCATTGTTGCGTCAGTAAAGTTACTTCGCCAT
>Ga0058701_10005164_pt1 | contig 10773 bp, 7 predicted proteins | sample AgamicOrMae_FD_97039 | JGI IMG/M metagenome (GOLD analysis project Ga0058701, IMG submission 97039) | Agave microbial communities from Guanajuato, Mexico - Or.Ma.e | ecosystem: Host-associated > Plants > Phyllosphere > Phylloplane/Leaf | place: Guanajuato, Mexico | collected 2012-06-04 | reverse complement strand
TAATAATTATTATATGTTTACAGATAACCTAAAAGGCACAAAAATGAATGAATATGGACCGCAACTGCCTCTCAGGAAGGGAACATCTAGACAATTGTGTCAAAACGAGATATTTTCTCCATGCCATTCGGTGCTTGCAAGAGTTTAAAAGCGAGAAGAGAAGTTCGAACCTTGTCCGTCCTCTTAAATCGCACAGAAGATAAGAAGATACTTCTGCGAGGCCCGGTACCAGGAAGGCAGGGTCCCATGGGCCCATGTGGGCTCGGGCCCATGTGGGCTCGGGCCCATGTGGGCTCGGTCTCATGGGGGCCCGGCCTTGGGAGGGACAGGTCCGGTGGCACGGTTCAAGCAATGCTCCTGTTACACGACCCAACAATGAGCCAAACGCGCAACAATGGGCAAGGAACCCACTCGTGGGGAAAAGTGACGATGAATAACAACTACTTAAAAATAATGCGTGATACAAGGGAGAGAGATTTTTAAAGGATTAAAGATAACTGGATTTGATCTAATTATTTCCCGGCTGTGTGTTCAATCGCCTAATAAGGAAGGGCCATTCCGGAAAAGTACAGTGACCGAATTTGAGAATCGCTTTATCTTCTCTAATTTGAAAAAAAAGAATGATAATTACAGCGGATATTTTAAATTTTCGTGGAATTCTCTTTGCGGCACAATTTTCTATGATTCCTCTTACGTGCTGTTCCCTGAAGAATACGACAGCACGTTCGTTGGAGATCCGTGAATACAAAGTAATATTGAAAATTTAGAAAATAAGACTTTTGCCCTAACAATGAATGTAAAAAAGGAAATAATAATTTTTAAAGGCAATCTATAATAAATATCATCCCTGCGAATTCTATTTGCTGATGAAAACAAATTCTAACTTCATTTAAATCATTAGTATGCAAAAGAAGGGGGAAATCTAACTTCCGCATAAAATAGAAGTATTTGCGATAAAAAGCCCGCGTAATTCGACTTGATATCAAAGAAGGAAACAGGTTCCGCACGCCTTTGGTGTAATAGGCGAATGTTTGCAAAAGCATTAAACATCGCAAATTACCAGGATACTAGAAACTCCAACATCAGGCAGGAGAAACTGCGGATTTTCCTTCGCGAGGCCTTTGTCCGCTTCGGAGCGGTTCCGGCCCGCCCCCGGAGCGGAGCCCCTCCGCGCGTACAGCGCGACCTTTCGTCGGGGTCGCCGTAAGGTCGCAAAAGGTGGAAGTGGCGCTTCCTCCAGTGGCTCGGCAGAAGCCACACTTTCCCAACGAAAGTATCATGAAATCCCACGCTTCGGTCCGGTCAGTGAGAAAGAAGCTTTCGTTGATGATGATCTTTCAGCGTAGTTTAGTCTATTAATAGCTCCGTCTATAAATAGCGGCTGGAATCGCGAATGGTTAGCGGATTAGCGTCTGAGATTGACAGGAGTTGATGGTTTAACATCGTCTTAAGGGGCGTCTTGCTGTTAAATTAATAACTCTGGGTCGTTGGTTTTCAATCAAACGACATGCGTCGGCAACTCGAGAGGAAGAGGATAAGTCTATGCTGAGAGACTGCATTTCGTGAATGGTTATGCAGAGGAGACTCGAACGCGCAGACAATGCTCTCCAAAATTTCATTATTGTATTTTATACCTTATGTAAGCTGAGCGGAGAGGGGTATAGGGCACCTAAAACCACGCGATCGTTTATCAGTAATTCTCATACTAGTTTGAAACGGGGTATAGAACACAAGATATAAAAAATTATCTTTAAAACAGTTTGAATGAATTGGAGACTTGAACGCAAGATGCCAGCTGAGCTATAACTAGTTCAGACCATCTGTTACGTATAGGATTCAAGGCGAAATTGAAAGGTAATTGTTTTAAGGTGCCTCCGTAATGATCGAGACTTTGGACGCAAGAAAATATCTAAAAAGTCCATTGGGCGATTATTTAGGTGAGACTCTTTTTAATTCAAGCAAAACTGTCGAAAATTTCGCCAACAAATTGTCCTTCCAAATTCTCATTTCTTGTCCCCCATGTCGGTCAATTTTTTTGGGGGAACACCTTTCTAATTCTGAAAGAATTCAGTTTCTTCCAATTGTTATTCAATTAATCGATAATTACTTTCGGCGGTTATTACTCCACACTGAACTTAAATCTCGTGCCATGAACAAGTGACGAATGGCCGATTTCCCCAACCAATTACGAATTACGGTAATATTGACCTTAATGGTAATCAACCACACTTCCTTTTAATACACTAATTTTAATGAATATTAAAAGGTTATATGTACTGTAAATAAGACCACTAAATATAACGATTTCGGTGTTGTTAAGTCTTCCGCGCCGACGCGACGGATATGTGCTCGGCATAGAAAAGGTGCGAGGACGTAAAAATAGCTCCTATTCCACTTAACTCGATCGGCACTTTTATCGAGCGTTCGAAAAACGGTAAAAGCGATGCCATCGTTCACCGCCAAAAGCGGCGAATATTTTCTGGGGCAAATTGAAGCGAATCTGGATTAGGTCTCACATTCTTCGAGAATCCTTTCTAGACAACATGCGAATATCTGTGGGTGTTCATGACAACAGTGAATCCGACGAACACGAGAAGAAACCAACCATACAATGTTTTATAATTTCTCCGTTTATCATCACTTACATCTTTTTATATAACGAAGGAAAACCAGCAACCCGTGCGTGTATATCCGGTACTAAAAGCATAGGCTTAAAACGAATGCTCAATTTTTTAATCATTATTTTTTACAATTACTTAAAAAGAACAAATGTTACTTGAAAACTATTTAAAGTAAATTGATTTAAACAACTTTCTCCGTATCGATTATAGCAAGTTTTACATTGCAAATTTATGCTTCGTATTGACGGCGCTTTTTCAGAAGAAAAGAAAATGTAAAGTAAAGAGCGTTTCGGAAATTTTGCAAATTTCCAATGAATTAAAAGCGCATTTAAACTTTTTTCAAGACAACATCAATTTACAACAGTGTAAAATTACCGATTTAGTTTTTACAAAATTCACGATCGGTGTAAAAAATTTCCGCAACATACGACGATGTAACTGGTCACCACACATTTTACAGATTTTATTTTCGAATAGCTACATGTGTATTCAGCGATTACCAGCCAAGCTCAAAGACGCACTAAACAGCCGATTAAGCTAGAGGTCATTCTACAGCTGATCTTGACACCGAACAGCTGATACTGTGCGTCATCTGCTCCATACTGATTAAGTAGTTCTTCTCTCTAAATAAGCCAAGGATACTTTCTTTTTCAATCTCCAGCTAGTATAAATATTTTCAGCTTGATCCAGGTTGGCTTAAGAACTACTTCACAGTGCACAGCTGATGCGCCGCGTCGATCACATCAGCTGATGATGCGGCTTTATCTTATCGCAGAGGGCTGTTGTAGACTTCATGCAAATAACTGAGATTTTCTTTTTTATTGGTGCATTTAAAAGAAAATGCGGAATTACTAAACAGCAAAATAAAAATATGGATAGCTTAAAAGTTTGCTATTTTATAAAATTTTAGGTCGACGCAGTTTGAAATTGATTTGAATTTTAAAAAATGACACAGCCCCAAGGCGTGAAATCAGTTCATCAGCTGATAAATCATACTTGGGTAGACCTCCTGTTTTCCGGGTATGGAGTACAGTAATAGCACGCACTTTGGTTAAATTCCAAATATCGAAAGCCTATGAACGGAAAAAGCTCGGCGAGCGGTTTCCTTCGATAAAGCCTGACCTCGAAAATCAACCAAAACGCGGAGTAAATCCGTATTAGCTGGATACCGGTAGCGAAAACGGGTATAGGGCGGCTATTTTGCGAGGCTTTCAATCACACTGTTTCACTGGTTGGTTTCTTCCCTTAATCCGTATCCGTGCGCGCTGTCGAAGTTCCGCAGGGTAATCCATTGGGCACAACACACTGGTCGCTGGGTGCGACGGGTCCAGTCGGATTCACAGATGCGTGACACAGTAAAACACTTCACTAACCACAAGGCTCCTGCAGCTCATCATTGCTCTTCCGGGGGGCCGGCTCCTGGGCTCAAAGGCTGCGCCTCTTGGCCGAGTCACTCAAGACTGTAAGCGGACGCAACCGCCCCGTCCTCTTATAGGGACGGACCGACTGCTTCCAGCCGGACGGACGAACGCCTCCCGCTACTTTCCCCGGGCCGGCGGCCGGGCCGCGCCGGGGACCGACGGCCGCGCCGGGGACCGACGCCCGCCCCGCCCCGCCATCACCGGAACCGGCCTTCTAAGGCGTCCTTCACGTTTCGCCTCCCTCCAGCTCGGGGTGACTGAGAGGGTTGCAGTCTAAGGGCTATAACCTTGATAGAGGAGATCCGAGCCCTTGTGGAGCCGGCCTTGTGAGGCAGAGACCACAGCTTTGTCTCTTCATAGCCCTGACTTTACCTCCACCCAGTAAAAACACTCACCCGTTTTGGGGAATGCTATACCTGATTTAGGTATGAAACTATAACGGGGCTTGTACGTATTTTGGTTATTTTTCAAGATAGGTTTATGTTCAGCCATATCATTCGAAAGGTCTCGGCGAGAGCTTTCCATTGATGTGGCTGAGCATACTGTAGGTCTATGTTGAAAAATTACCAGAATACGCACTACCCCCGCTTTAGTGTCACATACCCAGAACAGGTTTAGCATTCCCCAAAACAGGTGTTTGGTTTTACTATGCAGGAACGTAACCTTGACTATCTCGTATAACTTCGACCTAGATGTGCCGATTGGATGAACAGCGCATCGATTGAAGCATTTTTATTTTATTTTGTTCCGGCGTCTTGAGCAGGCATGGGATGTACGATCGAGGTAAAAAATCGTATCATCTTCAACACGGGTTATTCAACGTAAGGTTTAGTATGGACGATACCGCGCAAACTAAACATCTCATCCTTCGCTGTCAAAGGCATCCAAAAAAAGAGCGTCTATTGACCCGAATGTCCCATTTAAAATGTATTATGTTAGGTTCCGTGCGTTCAAGTCACCTCCCATTTAAAATGCATTAGGTTGGTTACGTGCGTTCAAGTCTCCCTAAATGCATGTCAAGTCGATGAGACACCAAAAAAAAGTTTAAAAAATCTATTAGGCAACACTTCATGAAATTATGGACTTCCTCGGTTTGCATCCTAACTCAAAACAGGCAAGAGAATTTCGCTTATCCGCCCGCCACGCGCCGCGCCGGTCGTTCGCCTCAATGTCTAGGCTAATGAGACTTTTCGGATAACTAAAGAAGATAGATTCTGGCTTCCATTGCTCTCTGCGCGTGAAGATAATGGCATTGCTGGAAGGACAAGGCCATCGGCACTTGGGAGCAGGAGAGAGACGACACGAAGGGCGGAGCTACTGGCGGGACTGAGATGCACATATATTTGCATCGCACTTTAATTCCGAAAGTCCTGCGTTTTATTCAGGCCTTAAAGAAGATACACCTCCCCAAAAACTACGACTCGAGTTATTTGTAATCACAATTTTGGCAACTCACCGGGAGCGCCAAAATGACAGAGAGAAAAGATGTAATTTTCTAATTGGCGGTGACGCATCTCGAGGCAATCGCCGATTGGCCAACGTAACAATTGGGCCACTTTCATAAATAGATTGGCGTGATAGTTCTTTTGCACGACGGGATTTCTCTCAGCTCAACGAAAATGTAGGATTCGTCAGATGAGCAAAATTTCTCATTAACTTGGCCAATGATGCGTTCACCGATTAATAAGCACATTTCAAGAGCAACTTTCATTAATAGGAGTGCTCTTGGCGGCTGCCGAACACCTCATCTCATCCTCGAAAAGGTACCTATTAGCCATCACGCCTTCGCTCGCTTAATAAGTTATGTAAAATGTTTTCACTGTAAAAAGGTCTACAAAAAAGTCATATAGGCGACCTCGCATACCGGTCTGCTTGGCTCACAGCAAGTGATGATTATAAACCAAAGTATAACAACGTCGGAAGTGTATCTTTTTTTTGTTGTCTTTTCTATCGATGTTCTATTTAAGTTGCTAAGTCGGGGTGGGTGATAGCGAGGTACATTTACATCTAATCTACAAGGCTAATGACCACCAAGCTTGATGCCGCTTACTTCTCGACTGATGTCATAAAACGAAATATTTGGAGATAGAGACTTAAGTCGTGAGCTAAAAGCAAGCCCGTATCAACTCGAATTACTTCATCTGAATTACATAAAATGTACTTGTAACCCGAAGACAAGATTTGCCTGAAGGTCAGAAAAAATAGACCTTTAAAAAATGATATATAATATGGCTATTGATACGTCTATGTAAGAAAAAAGTCCTGGGGCCGGTACAATATACATTCATTATTGTATGTACAGCCACGATTATTTTACACGCTAGAAAATTTAGTAGTGAAAAATTCGCTTAGGAGTGAAAATTAACTCCAAAACAGTGAAAAGTGAATCACCAATTTGCTAATAGTGGATCACTTTTCACTATTTGTGTGTAAATGTTTATTCCTAAAGCAAATCACAACTAATTTTTTAGGGGGTACAGAAGTCCTAAATGAAGGCATTCCATGTGTATTCCGCGAGTATTTCAGACAAACTCCGCATTTGCGTTTGAACATTACGGTGCATGACCCATGTACTATCACAATAAAAATGACACTTCCTAAATTTTATGAAAAGGTATGATTTTAAGGGCTATTTTCCGAAGGAAACACTCGAGTGGATATGGCGAGTGTATCTGTTGACTATCCGCAGTCCCGACGCGACGCCGCGACGCCACGCTTCCGTGGCGATAAGGACTTATTGCAATGGTATGCGACCCATTCTAGGCGCTTTAACAGAGTCCTTAACAGGGTTCAGCATTACGCGAGGTCATTGCGCAACAAGGATCTCAGTCCACTCCACCTGCATCACTCCTCTCCACTCCACTTCACCGGATATCTTGCTTTTATTTTCACTGACCAACTGACCGACCGGCTCGGCAGGCACAGCCGGCAGGACGAAAAAGCGGGGAGGGGACGGCAAGGGAGGGGAGGGGAGGGGGAACGGACAAGAGCGGGAGAAGAGAAGAGTGTATACAATTTCTTCCCTGGAACGAAAGCACTGGAAGACGACGAAAGGACCTTCTGGAGAATGGGTCATCTCTAGCTCTCATTCAAGGTCTTGAAGAATTCAAGTTTCGTTTGAGACAAAATAATCTCTCTGCGAGTGATCTTCATACTCGTGTGGTCAAAATTGTCCGTGCGAGATTCGTGCGAATAAAAGTGCTTATAAACAGCTGATCCAGACGAAAATTTTACATTTAAGATTTTAAAAAAATCTGTAAAAACATAATATGATTTCGAAAAAAATTAGGGCAGGGAAATCTCCCGACTATGTTTCTGTATTATTAACAGATCTTTAGCCTGGTCAGTGCTTTTTCTTAAAGAAAGGCAATAGTCAACAGTCTCTTAACCTGAGCTAATTAAAACGGCAAGATGTAAAGTGCGAACATCCTTGTCTAATGATCCTGTTAATACGAGCCTAATTAGCATCGAGATAATCAAAGACGTGGAATTATCTTCATTTCGTTGTCATCCTATAAATGCACTCCTTTCGAATTTATCCACTTGTATTAGTACGCTATTCAACATTAATACGGGAGTAGTCAATTCTTACACTTTTTTGAATTTTCTGTCGGACTTTGGGGAGTTGGCTAAACAGCCGCTCCGTGTGGCTCCTATAAGCGACTGGTCGGCATATGCCATGCTACGGGCAGCTCGTCTTGCTTATTAATTTTCGGCTCTCCGGCATGCGGCTTGAGCCGTCGCTTAGGGCCGCTTTGCACCGCTTTGCGTCGCTTTGCGCCGCTTGCGCCATTACAGCATCGGCGCAAGCGGCGATTGCGAGGGTGGTCGGTCACAAGCGCCGCCGCGCCGTCCAGCGGTCACTTTCTTCGCTGATAGTGATCGATGAACGTGAAGCGATTTTGCGGGGAGGAGGGAGGAGAGGGGGCTGCCTATTAGATCATGTACGCTGTCGAAACGCATCAGCCCAAAAGGGTACAGTCGCCATGAAAAGTCCTCGGGAAAGCCCAGCTTACTAAGTCTCAAAAGTACTGATCACCTCAATATTTTGAGTCTGTAACGTTGAAACTGAGAAAGATGCGCCAGAAAAGCACGGAATAAAATCGCTAGAAGGAGATCTATCTGGCTTCAATTTCGATCTCTTTCCTGTCCAAATTTACAGGGGCTTAAAAAAGTTGGAGCGATCAATACTTCTGTAGACTGCTAGTACAGCTAAAAATATTTGTTTTAGGTACCTGCTTTGGGTTTGAAAGTAAAAAGGGTATTTTAAGTGTATTTCAGTTACTTCTCAAAATAATCATACTGTATATCAAAGGAAAACTCTTAAAGCTAATTCAGTGTGGGTTACGGTGGCACAAAAGGTAGCGTCAAAAATGGCATTGCACACATTCCGATGTTTTCGACACAATGCCGCAAACAGGAGCCCAACAGCTGTTGTTTCCTCCAGCGTTCTTCTTTCCTCCTTATCATCTAATTACTCTGTTATGTATCGTCTCACTTCTTTTCCCATCCTCTTTCCCGCGCTCCACATTCGCCCATTTTTGTGTTCCCTAACCTTACCAATTCCGCGACGAACTGTGATCACATATTTGCGCATTTAAATGAAGAGGCGAGTTACTTTATCAAGTGTAAAATCAGAGCTTTAGGACTCATCAGAAATTTAGAGATAATATGTCAAACTCTTAATATCGTTTAATCCTGTCCCTGGGTGCCAATTCATGAGTTGGAATAGCGTATATTTATGCAATATTTGGCAGCAAACAAATGAAGGGATTAGAGGTGTTAAAGGATACCGCATTTGTGAAAGTGGTTCCCTCATGTGGCCCGACTGCCGGCCGTAATGCCTACCGACTCACAATGAGTCCTTGCGTCATATTTTAAATGCTCCGTCGAAGATTTGATAACCTTTATTTGCTGGTCGGGAAACAAATGCGCTCGGAGAAATATGAGTTACCTAATATTTAAATATGCATGCTCGGTTCACGGAAGTCCGTAACAGAGCCATTAAATCGGGGATTTAGAAGTAACCGGGTGGGTGGACCTATTCAACGATACGTGTTGAATGTGGGCAAGTGGGTCAATAAAGCCGCATGGTCTTCCACAGATACGGCATATTCAAATAATTGTGGCTAAAACTTTCTTATGGTGACAAGGAATCGCAAATGAGACTTTTATGGGAGATTGCATGTGATCGTTTGCTTTATTAATTAGCTAAATTTGTTAGATTCGAGTGACCTGGTGCGTCTCTGCGAGCGAGTCTCAGCTGGTCCCTGTACAAAGTAAAATCAAAACACCCGTTTTGGGGAAAGCTAACACCTGTTTTGGGTGTGAAACGGGGGTAGTACGTACTTTGGATATTTTTCAAGATATGTTCAGCCTATGATATGTTATGCCTATGTTCAGCCACATCATTCAAAAGGTCACGGCGAAAGCTTTGCGTTGATGTGGCTGAACATAGATCTATCTTTAAAAATACTAAAATACATACTTTCCCTGCTTCAGTTTCACATAACGACAGAGGCATTCCCCAAAACGGGTGTTTTGATTTTACTGTGTACCAAAAGCCCGCGCGAGCTTGAGATACTGTTCGCATTTTACTTTTTTAATGAGGTTTCGATCTAAGCTTAAGGAGTATTTGATGTGGTTATAAGACAACTTATCAGATCTAACGTTGACGCACGTTTTGATTGATTTTCGCGATTGATCTCAACTAGAATCTAAGATCCTTAAAAAAATCAGCTGGTGCGACCTTACGTAGCGCACAATTTTCCTGGAAAATCCTGGAGGAAATTCCGAACAGTTTGAGGAAATTTGTGGATAATAGGCTAGCTAAACTTTATTTAAGTAGTTCAAAGAGGGCGGGCATTGTGCATCGTCACTCCGAGCGAGTGTTCGGCACGGCTCGGCGCGGCTCGGTGGCTACTTCGTGGTCCTGCGAGAGGAGGAGGCGGCGGAAGGAGGCCCCGAGGGACGTCCTTGGTCAGCCACCGCCAACAATTTGCCTCATTTTCCACGCCTCCGCTCAGCGTTGCCCAAAACAAGCAAAACTTACTCACTGCAAAAACTCTAAACAATAATCTTTTTCACCCATTTTTGTGTCCCACGAGTGCTTATTTCTGGAGTTAAGAGCAACAGGAAATAAAAATCGCGAGGCAGCGTGGGTGTTTGTCGTGACCTAACCTAATGTCATAACCAAACTGACTTACTGCATTATGAATTCATTATTTTTATAAAATTCGCCATTGCAAAAAATAAATTCATATTTTGACTTTCAGCGAGAGCTTGCGACTATCGACGGTAGACCCTTTCCTAGACGTCATTGAATTGACACCTTAGCCCAGTCTAAAAGGAACCTCACTCAACTCAACCCTACTCAATCTAACCTATCCTGATTGGGGTATATTAATCAAAAACAACCAAAAGATGGCTCAACTTAACGTAACCTTAGTCTAACAATTAAGCATTAACGAAATCATCTAAACCTGAAAATTATCACATATTAACCTAATCCCATACCTGAACCTTTAACCTATATATTATAAAGGACTTTCATGCTTAAAAAATATGTGGCGTCTAAAGATGAAATAAAAGGGGGGCATTTTATAGCGCCAAAAACCACGAGCGCCAACGCCGCAAGCGCCAGTCCGTAACCGCCAAACGAGAAAAGTCGCAAACGTCAAAGTTCGTATAGGTTAGGTTAGATCAAGTTAGGTTAGGCTAAGTTAGGTTAG
>Ga0058701_10005163_pt1 | contig 10774 bp, 7 predicted proteins | sample AgamicOrMae_FD_97039 | JGI IMG/M metagenome (GOLD analysis project Ga0058701, IMG submission 97039) | Agave microbial communities from Guanajuato, Mexico - Or.Ma.e | ecosystem: Host-associated > Plants > Phyllosphere > Phylloplane/Leaf | place: Guanajuato, Mexico | collected 2012-06-04 | reverse complement strand
TTATTTTTTTAGATTATTATTTTATTTGAAATTTCTTAATAAATGACTACTAACATGTAAGAGCATACCTCAAGAAACAGAGGGGTATACAACATAATACAATTTTTCGTCCAAGATGACAATATCGACGGTATAAAACAAATAACATAGTTGTAAAGACGAATTTAATATTTTCAATAGAAACGTTCTCTCTCTTTATCTGCGCTTTATTCGACGGACCCTCTGATTTCAGGTCTTAACGAAAGCCAAGAGAAAGCTAGGGAAGATATCATGAGGAGGCCTGCTCTGCCTAGCTGTCGGCCGACTATGTTTCTGGGGACGAAGGCCGCGAAGCAGTTGGAAGAACAGAATAGAAACAAGTTAGTCCTGACGAGTATCGTCAGATCGTCCGCAACGGACCGTCGCTCAGCCTCCAGCAGCGCCAGTCCGAGCAGCCCGTGCAGTTCCTCAACCTCTGATGTCACAACTTCAAGCAAGGAAAGTTCTAGCCTAAGCGATGATGAACCGAATTCTAAAAAGCTACGGACAATATCACCCACACCCAACGCAGAAGGAAACGCCCCAAACGAAAAAAGTAGATCCTTAGTTTCAATAGACTACGAGTCATCCAGCTCGGACGATACATGATGCACGGAAAAGTTTCTGTTGAATATTGTTGTTGAAAATTTTTGTTTCTTGATAAGTTGTTATATATTTTACCAAATAAACCCTGAAGTGTGAACGAATACGTTTTTTTTTAAATCCAAACACTCTTCATGGAAATGTTAACAAAAGCTGTCGCTACTTGTTGCGGAATACACAAATCCTCGCAACGATTTTGTTTAGGCTTGTCTGTCACTTAAACCATGCAGTTTGAAATACTGTTGGCGTCATCCTGCTCATTTGCTTCAATCGTTTCATATTTAGCTTGATTTTATTTCCAAAAGAATATTAATTAGGAAGCTGTAGCTGTAAATATGATGTTGCAATACAAATAATTTCCTGAGGCACTAAAGAATGAAAGTATTCTTCTCTACCTTAAAAAAAAACATTAACTGGAAGCTCTCGATATTCGTAACAATGCTAACATCTTTGGATTACTGAGCTCGAGAGCTATCTAAAATATATCCAATATGCTAGTTTATCTCTATTAGTCCTCGAGTTAATCGTAGTTCAATTTGATTTAGGGCCACTTTCACCATGCTGAGTTAAAAGTTAACGGAGGTTTAAACCCCCATTAACTCCAGAAAACAATAGGGAACAGCCCACTTGATCGTGAGTTAAACCGCCGTTAGCACTTAACTCAGCATGCTGAAAGTGGCTCTTAATCACGCAATCTGGCAACACTGGTGGACCACAAGAGGTGAAAACCTCCACCTTGGAAATTTACTATGTAACTGTTACACCATTCGGTTAACCTCAACAGCTGCTAGCAGAAAGGAAGGAGCGATGCGGGTATGAAATAAAGGAGTATAGTCGAAGGTGAAGTAAGTGTTTTATTGGGAGACTCCACGATTCGATGATTGACAGACAGCACGTGAGAGAGTTGGTATGCTGCGCTATCGTGACGTCAAGCGATTAACTGGCTTCCGTCCGACAAGACGCTGACGCTCCCGAACGTACCTTCCCTTAACATCACATCACATATAAACTGGTGGACTTCTCAAGCATATAGTGCCAGAGACGAGGCAACGATCGCCCCGCTGTCTTCAGCTTTCTACCTAATTTACATAAAACCGCGACTTCCGTTCGAATCGCCCAGAGTTTGAAAATACACGTTACAAACAGGTCTACAGAGGCGTGCTCAAACCGACGCGACGCACGGGAGAAAGAAAACATGAAAACATAACTTGAGAAGTCCATGTAAATATTATTCATTTTAGGATTCATATGTACAAAAGCTATCGATTAGGAGTCAATTACAATTTGTCTGCGACGGTACGGCTTGCCTCCAGGTCCGATCATAACACCCCATTTGCTCCCTTTCCTTACTTGCTTGCCGAGTATTGCCACCCTCGCTGAGCCGAGTACACAAAGGAGAAGAAACTTGCGGCTTCGACAGCCTCCGCTCAACGCTTCTTCCGCTTTCCTTACGAAAGCAGCAATACAGAGCCACTCAACAATTCACAAAATTAATGTTGTCATAAAGAGATGCCTTCCTTATTCTCGAAAGGCAAATCACACCTCACAGTATTAATACCGTAAAAAAAAAGAGCCAATGATTAGACTGGCTTATATCACAAGTGCAACTCTTCCACAAAAAAGAAAAACAAGCAGAAGAATAAATGTCCCATTCGAACGCAAAAACGAACAAGTCGAATGGCCGACGACATTCGTCAACAAAGCTGCTGTGTGCTGGCGGCTGCGCTCACTGATTGGTTAATCCGCGAAACGCCACATAGCGTCGTTTCGGGAGGAACAACAAATCAACCATTTGACTCGTCTCGTTTCTCGTCAGGAAGGACGAAATGAAAATCGGTCGACGGATTCGCCTCAACATTATGCTCGCAACACATTGGCAGTGTCACATCCCTATTTACAGTAAAAGGTTTTCACACAAATTCAATTTCATAATATTCAAAAATACGAATAAAATCATCAACAGTAGATAAATCCATACAAAAGAATAAGAAACACAACGAAAGTATTCCTTAATCGTGCGTCATTCCCTACAGATGAATAAATTACAGAAATCTGACCAGATAATACAGATGACAAATTACACAACATATAAAATTCGTGTACTGAGAGGACAGGAACATGAAATGAAAAAAAAGTATAACTGCTTGTGCTTGCGGAAAGCACAACCGATAGATAATCTGTTCCAGAATCGGGCGGGGGGAACCCGGAGGGGGAAAATGAAGTAGTTGGGCGGGCGGGCGGGCATTCCGGAGCGAAACGAATCCGACTCTGCTCCTTCGCATGGGAAAGCACAAAGAGAAAATTGCTTGTTCAACATGGCTTTGCCGGCTTGCCAGTTTATTAGGCCCACTAGCTGAGACCCGGTCGGATTGCAGATCGGATCGAACTGGGCCAAGCCCAACCGTTGCGGACGCCAACAGCAGCAGCCGCTCGCGCATCCTACTGATCGTCCGCCATAAAAGAGTGCTGCGACTTAAGTTCTTCTAGAGCCTCGATCTGTTGCCGAATGAACAGTACTCTGAAACAAAAAACAACGTTACAGCGCGCTTGCCACCGACTCCTGCAATCACTTAACCCACTACCGCCCAGCGATGCCGTTCGGAAACAGAAAAATTTACTTTAGAGATCTTTTAAGTTCAGTATTGTCACAATTTAAAAAATATCACCCCTCTGAAAACTTGAAATTTAATAATTTAGGCATTTTCCAAAGCTTAAAATTTTGTATTTTTGTGGAAAAGTCCATCCAATTTCTCTTAAGCTAATTATTTCCCGAAATACTTTGGGCTGTTATGGGTAAATAGGGTTGTTACAAGACCCAAATTCTCAATTGCCCTGTCTTTTCCCTAACCGAAGTGACTTTTCACCACTTCGCTCAGTTGTTGCCCAGCCAGATTTATCTTAATTTTTCTCGACAGGTTATTACCGCCGAGAAGCTACCGGAATGAGGTTGGCCGAAGTAATGTTAAGTGCGGCGTGCCTCGCTAAGCGACGGAACAAGGGGTGGGCAAAGAGGAACTTTATACTGAGAGTGCACCATGAGTACGAAGAGTGTTTGCTTACCTTTGCTCTTGCAATGTAGCTTGAATTTCAGTTAACCTAACAATGGAGCGCGCTGTCTTTAAATCTGCTGATACTCGCGTGCACTGCAAGCTCCCCAACGTGTGCGCTTCCTCGCTCAGTTTCTGGGCCTGCAAGTCGACAAAACACAACTCAAATATTTTGCCTCGCCTTCTAACAGGCGCCCTATCGCGAAATTCCGACGTTCGTCAGACATTTTCAACAGATCTATTTCTGTAGTTTCCGATCTACCGGGGGCGTGAAATTTTAAATTTCTTGATTCACGACTTCAGTTTTTGGTGTGATTTGCCTTTCCGCAAAGAAAAATAACATCAACACTAAATTAAAAACACCATTAAAAAGAAGAGAATTACTAGATTGTTGCGCCAAGGTTGAAGGGAAATTCCGTTCTCTAGTGTTTGATACTTTTTACGAGAGAAAATCTACTTATCATCATTAATTTTTTTCCTAACAAATGACTCAATGTTGTTTCAGGCCAAGTTGACAAAGTTTTAAAACCCTTGCTTACCTTAATTCCTTAAGTGAGATAAACTTGGTTTGCAGTATATCTTGCTCAAGTCTACTTACATAAAAAAAAAGAAAAGAAAAAAAAACGCCCAGCTGAGGTAAACATACCACCACTGAACCAATTTCCTTTTTTTTATTTTATTTTAGAATGCTCAATTTAAAAAATATATAATTTTCTTCAATTTTATTTTAATATTTCAAGATGAAAAATTGATTTATTCGGATGTTTCCTCTCAATCAGATGCTGACTAGCAAATATACAAAACTCGTTCTGACGTTAGATTGATGAGATAAACAGCACTGACGCTTTCATGGCTTATAGGTACATTTTTCCAATTGCCAATTGAATTTTTAGAGCATCTGCGCTCTTTACGCGTCTTCTTTTCTGAACAATCAGATATTAAAAAAAACACACTTAAAAAACTTAAATAAAAAAATGGATTTTAGAGACACACTGACCGGTCTAACGCCCTGCGCCACTAATACCACTTCCCTGAACCAAGAATCCTTAAGCGAGAGCCCAAAACCATTTTCCGATTACAAGACATGAACATGATTCTGTATTCTTGAATAACCAGATACGGATAAACTTTTCTTCAGAATTTGGGTACACCCATCTTCAAAAGATGGCTTTTCGGCAGATTTTGTTCAATAGTATTTTCCTTCCAAAAATTTTTATTTTAATAATCCAAGGAAACACTTCATTTAACATGAAAGCCAATAAACTTCTATTGCAAGATCAGGTGTGCTTGATTTATTTCCTGACTGACCCTTAGTCAGCACATCAACGGGCTTATTAGTATAAACCAAACCACTTAGGATTCCAAAAAACACTGCAAAATGAATGTGTTGGTTGTTGACTAGGGTAATTTGTATGCATATTCTAACAAGTGAAATTGAAAGTAATTATCATTTTAGGGATTAAGATTGGGAAACACCGTTACGTGAACCCGAGGTTGAAGATAGCCAAGTCTCGCAACGGGCCCCGAGCTGTCAGGGGACCTAATGACTCTCCTGAATCGAATCGCACCGAGACCCGTGGAAGTGAGTGTCATGATGGGGTATCAAGTATAAGGACAAGAAAGGTCGAAAAAAAATTAATAGTGAGGAGTAAAATAAGTAGTTGCTTTACCTGTTTCTCGAGAAGCTCCGCCGGCCAACCCCGAACGTGGTTGACAAGATCGTCTCGGTAGTAGTTGGCCAGAGAAGGTGTGAGGTTAGGTCCCTGGGGGCGTAGCACGTGTAACGAACTGCCTTGCGACAGCGTCTGCGACAGAGTCTGCAACGAGCTCAGGCTGCTGGCGGGACTCGACACTACAAAGCCAAACGGAAAGACGCCAACATTAGGAGTTTCGCCGTCTCGGCTCGCCGCACCCGCACCCCCCACCGCAACCGGCCCATGCCCAACCACAGCCACCGGCGGAACCACACAAGGCAACTCACGCTTTCGGGCGTCCACGCAGTCTTGGCTCTCCGAGTGGGTCGGCGTCGGCGGCCCCTCACCCGCAGCGCCCGCATGGCTCGTGTCCACCTTGAGGGGGGCCATGGGGCCCACGCCGATGCCCGCCCCCGCGGCGTCGGGGGTGGGCGCGGCCCCCGCCGCCGAGGCCGCCGGCGCGACCGCCTGCTGCCGCGTCAGAAACGACTGAATAGTCAACAGTGCCTTCTGGGGTGACAGCTGCTCCTCCTGACTCTGCAGCGCGCTCGTGCCCGTAATTTGCGAAAGCAGTCGCGGCAAACTCGCCAACGTCACCGGCGGATTCGACGCGGAGCCCGTCACGGCCACTTGGACTCCGCCTCCGCCGCTCACAGACACACCAGGGCACGAGCCAGTCTTGGGGTACACCAAGCGTTGCTGGGACGCCGCCGCGGCCGCCGTTGACGAGGGGGCGGAGGTCGACGACGGCGCGGGGACAGACAGGGGCGCCGACGCCAGAGGGTTGCTGGGGACAGGCTGAGTCGACACCGACGAGAGGACCGCTCCCGGGGGCGCCACGCCCGCCACCGGCACCGGCACGGGCACCGGCATGGGCAGCGCGGCCCGCACCGAGGACGTGGACGCCGACGTCGTGGCGATGGAAACGCTGCCGCTCGTCAGCGTCGACAGCGTCGCGACGCTCCCGCCGGACAACTGGCTCGCCGACTGGCCGGCCGACTGGCTGGCGAGGCGAGTCAGAGCGGTGTTGGCCAGCAACACCGGGCCGGTGGTCGCCAGGCTGCCGTTGTCCACGTTGCCCGCCTGAGCTACGGAGAAGGACGTCTCGGACGTCGGCGTGCTGTCTCCGGAGCAGATGTCCATGTCCTGGGACTGGCCTTCTCCTGCAACCGCAAACACAAAACCGTCTCATATCCTCCTCGTGCGAAGGGCGGTCCCTCCAGACGCTCCGACAGGGTTTTCACAAGACCTTATTTTCGAAATTTCCTGACTTTTCCTGACCGAATTCGATCAGCTTTTCTGCGGCCCGCCCACCGAGCTCCGAAAGTGTTTGAGAATACCAGTGTCTCTGTCTATCGACGCGGCTTCTCAATCAACTGTCCGAAGGACAGTTTTTCAAATATTTAGGTCAAAGTAGAAAATTTTACTGACTTTGCAGGCATTTTTCCTGACTTTCCTGACCGACTTTTTTTTTACTGACTTTCCTGACCTGTGACATCCCTGTCCGATTCACTCACCGTCGACCGGCTTGCGGCGATCAGAGCAGTCTCCATCCTCTCTCGTGGCCGTCGACTGCCCGCTATTCCAGTACATCGCTTCACGCTTATCACCAGAAGAAGGCAGCCGAGACGACAGTTTCGGCGTTTGGTCGCGGGAATTGCTCACAGCAGAGCGAGAATTGGAATGTTTCTCGTGGACTGCGCGACAAAACACAACAGGTCAGCGTTTCATACTACCCACAACACTCGACAAAACGGAAAGCGTTGAGTACTCACTCGCACGGGCAGAGGTGCTGTAACCAATCCGGGCGTCTGCATCCCTTTCGCGCTCTCTCTCCCGATCCCTCTCTCTCTCCCGGTCCCGCTCTCTGTCCCTGTCCCGCTCCCGGTCCCTGTCCCGGTCGCGATCGCGCTCTCTGTCGCGCTCCTTCCGGCCGCTGCTCATCCCGCAGCTCCTGTCTCGCTCCCGCTCCACCCATTCCCTCGGCTTCTCCCACTGGCTCACTTCCGTCTTGCAGTTGTAATAATATTTCTTCCCCGACGACGAAAGATGCTCGGACCAATCACCGACCCGGGCGACGCGCTCCCGAACCTCCTCGCGTTTATCCTAGCACACACAAAAAAATTACTCCACCTTCCGCATCGCACGAACATACCCGACTTCCTCGTCGCAAACCAACTCTCGACAGCAAAAACCGCACCAAGAAATCAAAATAACAATCAAATAGGACTAAATAAAACATCATAGAACCTTACTTATAGATTCGATAGAGGATAGACACCTACAAGGGAGAGAAATCCACTATTCGGACGTTTACTTCGGATGCAGGGAAAACATCAAGCGAAAAGTTAAAATAGTTCAGAGGCATGGATTCAGGTACAGAGCCTCATAAAGAGAGAGGCGACAACTTATTCCCGTGGTGTGCGCTGAACCGAGGGATGGATGCACGAAACCAGTAACGTTGATGGGTGGCATGCAAGGGTGATGTCGCAGTTACCGCCTTTCTCCCTTTGAGGGTCTCTAGATTTAGGTAATAATATGTTTCAGGTAAAGGCACCAGGTACATAATCCCACCACCAAAACTTCTTCAGCCCACGTCATCGTTCCTACATTTGGGAGGATAAACACAGTCCTTGCGAGGTTGACAGCGGGGGGGGGGGGTATTCGATAGCGCCAAAAACCGCAAGCGCCAACGCCGCAAACGCCAAAGTTCGTAACCGCCAAATGATAGGTAGGCCTATCATTTTATACGTTAGGTTAAGGTGGGTTAGGTTGGGTTAGGTTAGGTTTATATAGCGGTTATGAACTTTGGCGTTTGCAACTTTTCTAGTTTTGAGGTTACGGATTGGCGCTTGCGGCGTTGGCGCTTGTGGTTTTTGGCGCTTATGACAGCTACCCTTGTCAGCGTTCATCGAAGAGCAGAGCAAAGCGAATCGGGGCAGCAGGAAGTAAGCGGCATAAAGCTGGACGAAAATAGGGTAGGATTCAAGTTCCTCGCTTCGCTATCGCTCCGCTCGGCTTCGCTATCGCTCCGCTCGGCTTCGCGACAGGTGGGACAGAAAGGGTAAATAATGCAATAATACGACGAACAACGTGAAGAGATACGGGCGAGCAAGCGGAAAATCGAATGAGAGCGAGTGAGACAGGACTCACCTGGACTAGGTTAATAATGAGAGGTTTCCTCAGCGTACACTCTCGGGATGAAGCATTGTGGGATGTTAGTTTACTAGGATGCAGAATCACTGTCTGGAAAATAAATCCCCACATGATGTCACCCAAGAGATCTAGCAACCAACTCGCAGACTCGAGATTGTGGCACCACCACCGACACCCAAACCAGGAGGGAAAAGACAAAGCCATGCGTGCGACGGTGTGCGACGGTGATATTTACCTCTGAGCTATTCCTATCGTGGTTAGTTCTATGTTCAGCGTCCCTGCTCTCCCTCCTCCGCTTATCTTTTGGAGATCTGGCACAGTCTGGAACAAGGAAGGTCAACACTCGCAGTCACTCATAACTGTCCTCAAGAGATTCAGCAAAACGTCTCCAGGGGTTGATAATGGTCAAAACACTTCAGCCAGGAGAATGCTTTGAAATTTTGTTAGAAGAGGAAGACATAGTTTCTTGAAATTTCGTGAAATAGAGTTGAGTGAAAAATTCTTGTTTCCGACAAAATTGTGATCGTATTTCTACTAATTATACAAATTTTCCCTTCTTAAGCGAGCGAATACCCGCGGGTCACTAATTCGCCCGCCTTTTGGGCCACTTGGCGGGGCGAATAGCCACGACCAGAAAGGTTTTAGTCCAATGACTGGCTTCTTTATACTCTCTACTTGTCAAAATTAATCCTGATAACGCGTGCGACGTTTGTGTGTAAGAAGGGGAGTTAAGAGCAAATCGTTTCTTACCAGAATACTTCTCTCTTGCTTTGTAGTCTCTGTTTTCTCTCTCCTTGTCCCGTATCTTCTGCTGGAGGTAGGCGGCCTTGCTCTGGTACGAGCGGTCGCGGTCCCGCTCTCGGGGGCTGGCCGAGTCGGGGCTGTCCGAACGATAAGAGTGTCCATTGGGCGAATCGCGCATCCGTTCGTGGTTGTAACGCTCTCCATAACTAACCTTGGAGCTGCCGTACCTTGAGTTCTGCAACACAGGACACAACCCTTAAAAACCACTCCACTTCAACCCTCCATCAGACATTGAAAAACATTCAAGCAATATTGACCCCATTAAAAAGCTAACAATAACTTAAACAATCAATTGTTTTAAACTACAGATTGAAAATTTAGCTTTAGATACATCTTGCGTTTGCAGCAATATCCTTCAATGTTTGGGGGATATGAGATGAAATTATCGGGCCCCAGGACACTGTTAAAGCCAACTCAAAAATGGTTATGCTGAGAGAAATCTCAAAGAATTTATGATATGGTATAATTCTAAATTCCTTAAAATCTGCCTGGCTTTGGCAATTGGTACTGGAAATTTCTGCTTTAATCTCAAAGATAGTTTTTTAAATGTCTGAATCTTGCAAGGGTCTATAACAACCCATCTTAAAGGTCAGACAATGAAATGGATGGTCTTGGAACAATGATTTTGAGAATGAACAAAGCAAGAGTGGGATTACCCAAATTCTTTTAAGTTGCAACTATAATGCAACACAGGCTAGCCTAATTCTTGTAGAGTACAGAGATCATATCACTGAAACATACACATAAATGTTGACCACAACTTCCTCTTTTGTAAAATCTTTTTTAGACTTTGAGAGAAATATCATGTAGCATGTAAATGTCACGTAGAAATGACATGCAATATTATGCAATAGAGTATGTTCCTAGCTTGCCAAATGTCCCACTCTTGCAAAAAAACAAATTGTGAGTTTGAGTCTTATTGATTTACAGAACAAAACATATTCCACACCAGCCTGGCTGTTAATTTACAAAACACTAAATCTAAATTCAATCTGATCAGAAGGGGTTGAGATATGGTGCTTCAGATTAAGCTTCCTCAGAGATTCAACAAAGCTACTCACACTTCTGTATAGTATCTCAAGGTAAAGGTTTATTTTCTTTCCACAGAATGGAAATGTTATTGAAACTGAGAAGACAGCTCTCCATCATGCAGAAAATAATGGAAAAAATAATATTTCATAAGTAAAAATTGGAAAACACACAATATCTCTGTGCATCACATATTTACAAAAAAAAAAAAGAACTTTTAAGGCAAAATTGACAAAGCACACAACTGTATTTTGAACACAAAAGGTAGCCAATATCTTTCAAAGGAAAAACTTCATCATATTACTCATAAAATTAACATTAACACACAACTAAAACAAGTTTTTTTTTTTTTATATATCATACCTGTCCATTATCTCAAAATAAGTCTAAAAGTAGAAAAATTACTGGGAATCAAAAACAAAT
>Ga0058701_10005162_pt1 | contig 10774 bp, 7 predicted proteins | sample AgamicOrMae_FD_97039 | JGI IMG/M metagenome (GOLD analysis project Ga0058701, IMG submission 97039) | Agave microbial communities from Guanajuato, Mexico - Or.Ma.e | ecosystem: Host-associated > Plants > Phyllosphere > Phylloplane/Leaf | place: Guanajuato, Mexico | collected 2012-06-04 | reverse complement strand
CTTAACCTAACTTAACCTAACCTAACTTAACCTAACTTGACCTAACTTAACCTATACGAACTTTGGCGTTTGCGACTTTTCTCGTTTGGCGGTTACGGACTGACGCTTGCGCCGTTGGCGCTTGTGGTTTTTGGCGCTATCGAATGCCCCCCTTTATTTGTAGTTGGACCAGGTATATACTTTCACGCAAACATGCTGTAATACTAATGCGCTCACATCAACTCTAGACCCAAGAGGTCGCATTTTCTACCTTTTTCCCCCATATATTGAAACGTTTTACTTTTATGCTTCGTGGAATAAGAACGGTAATACGCGGAAAATTATGTATCAGAGTTGGATTCTGTTTCCTCGAAAACTTAGGAGAGATATATTCCTAGGTGAACGTTTTTCTGTCTGCCCGGCGTCTGTCTCAACGTTTATTGCCGTAAGTTTAAACGTTATGCCTGTTTTGATAAAATTCGGTTTACCTTCATAATAATTGACATTACGGTAAAATTTGAAAGGTAACACTCAGTACCTCTTGTACCATGTGAGTTGCGAGCCCCCGAGGATTTTCTGAAATGACGATACAACCTGCTCGACATGAGTGCCATGCGTGTTGCCTACAACGGGCTGAATTCATGGCTTTTCAGCCTGTAGTGGACAACACGCGTGTCACTCGTGTCGAGCAGGTTGTATCGTCATTTCATAAATCCTCAGGGGCTTGCAACTCACATGGTACAGTGGAGGGCATAAATGGCTGACAAGTGATTTTGCGTCCATTGGAATTTAGGTTTGCAACACAATGGAAATCGACTGAAACACCGGAACACCCCCCTTTTAAATATTTTTTAATGATAGAAATAAATTTGAAAAAAAATGAAATCAATTGTCAGTCACTTTTGCCCTCGTCTGCACTCCCTATAGTTTCGCATCTTTCATTACCTTCTCATGAAGATTGGCTGCGACCGCGAAGGTTATGGTTGACTTCATTAGGTAACCTAAAGTGACTTGCCTTTAGTCTCGCTTAGCTTGGCTAGACGACCAAAGGTGGAACACTGGTTGAAATAATCTCACATGTCTATAATTTACAGTCTATCGAACATCGTTTAACAAATCTTAAATTTATAACATGTTAGTCTTGCGTAGGCCTTTCAAATAAATTTCAGGTCGTGTAGCCACTCTCTTTTTTTTTGTCCGTGTATATTGTGCGGTAGAGATTTCATATCAATGGACTGTATAGGGGAACTTGTCAAACGAAGATTCTGCGCGGATGTTTCGCGCGATATCAGCAGTTGTAGGGCGTGTGGCCTAGATTCACGCAAATACCCCCGTATTAAACGGAGCAAAGTCGCGTCGATTTTTATCGTACCAATATCGAGATCTCGATTTGTGAATCGAGAAGTGCTACTCGCGGTTATGTAGAGGGCGCGCCGGCGGTTTTACAGCGCGTATATAAAGTGGCTATTTGATTCCACTCCAAACGGCTTTTCTGCCCCAAAATCGTGCGCTGATATATCAGATATATGGAGCTGTTTTTGTGGGGGAAGCCTTTTGCTATCTCTTTAAATCGCCACTTGAAAGTTGTTCTTAAATTTTTGTTGCAATGGCCTGAGATTTATGTGTGGTCGTTAAGAAGTAACGCGTATTTTGTGATAATTTATTATCAAAGATCACTGTTTGACGATCGCTGCTGTTTGCCTGTGCCACCAAAAGCCAGGGTCATAATGCACGGTGTACTTTAAGTACCGCGCGAGAAGTAATATTTGAGATATAAAATATTGACGATAAATAATTGTGGTTTTGAAAGGGTGAATCTTATTACAACCATGTCGCTACGAGTTCGAGCACTTACAGGCACGCCGTCGCCAGATTTAGCAATAACTTCGTTACTTTGAAACGCTAACGTTTATTAACTACGTATCTTCCAGATCCCAATGATTCAACTTGCATGGGGCTATTTTTGAACTAAAGACCTAGGCCTTCTTATGAGCTTCTGGACGGACACAGCGATGAATCGGTAGCCATTCAAAAGATATTTGCGTTCGAAATGCGCAAAATGTGACAACACTGATACCCATACAGTAAAATCTCGTTATAACGAACTTGAAGGGACCGTAAAATCACCTGTTCGTTTTAACCGAGTTCGTAACAACCGAATTCTTTTTAAGAGCGCTTACGTGTGGGTACCGTACAGAATGAGAGGGATTATAAGTATCAGGGGTGTATTTTAATAAAAAAATAAAAGCGTCTTTTTGAAATATTTAAACACATTCAACATAGTAAAGCTTTTTACTGACGGCATTATAGTCAATCGTTTAAGAGGAAAAAGTGGCGTGAATGTTAATGCAACGCATACGCTACCTGCTAAGCGCTGGAAAGTCAACTTTGAGCCGTACGTAAAATTACAGTAAAGAAGGAACACATGTAAATATTACTGCGGCTTATGATCAAATTCAATCCTACTTCACATTTTAAAAAATCGTTCCGAACTTAAAGGAAACAGTCTCTTTAAGAAAAAAATAGTCATTTGTTTTTGTTTTACTACCGCTCTTTTTGTGAAAGCACATTCGTAACAGATTTCGTCGAGGCTTCGAAGGAAACCAGCGCACTGGCGGCAAATTTATGCTCGATGCAGTGCGTTATAACCGAGTTTATCCTGCTCGCGGGACTATAAATGTGTTCGTTAATTTGTTATAGCCGAATTTCTTCGTTATAACCGAGCGCCTTCCATACTAACCCATATATTTTTCAAGGGACCGGAAAATTTGTTCGTTATAACCGGGGTGTTTGTTATATCCGAGTTCGGTATAACGAGGTTTTACTGTAGTACCGTGCTCTGTAAATTCGGGGAAAAAGGAGGCATTTCTCGTGTTGCACAGTGGATTCATTTTTCATCACAGTTCGCAGTAAAGAATTAACCCATAACAGGCCAGAGTATTTGGAGTGAAATTTAGATTAAGAGTAATATTGGAAGGATTAAATATAAATAAAATTAAAATACACAATTCTAACCTTTTGAAAATGCCCAAATTATTTCAGGTTTCCGAGGGGGGTGATATTTTTCAAATTTGGACAATACTGGAGTGAAAGATCCTCTAATATATTTTTTTCTGTTTCCGAACGGCATTGCTGGGGGGCGGTAGTGGGTTAATATTTTACTACCGCGTATATTAGGCCAGCGCAGCTTAGATTAACATAGATGAACTAGCTTACATGTCTTGTGTAAGCTAGTTCATCTAGCAGCTCACTGTACTAGCGCTCCGTCACCAAGCTTAGTGCCTCTTACTTTTCGGCGGCAATAACAACTGCCAAGTAGTATATGTGGCACAGTAATTATTGGCTTTGGCCTCCGTTAGGTTAGGTAAGTTTAGGTACCTTCTGTCTCACCCCTTTCGCTTTCGGTTTGATGTCGGAGGTGGAACGCGAAGGTGAAAACCTCCACTTTCATTTGCACAGTGGCAATGAGAATTACCGTTACGAGGCTGAAATGTCGTTTGTGGTTGTCTTGGGTCTCGCTTAACAACACTGATCTGAGAATATAAATCGTCTGTGAAACGGTTTAAATAATGTCCCACGGATTTGTCGCCTGTGAAGGAACATTTTCGAGACGAAGGAAACGGCGCCGTTTTCTTATCAGCCTCAACAAATGGCTATCGAGAGTCGCTCACCGCCTTCTTAATTTTGTCCCCTTCATTTTGTCGGTTTGGGCGCCAACTTCCGAAGCGCCGCGCCGCAGCGGCCATTTTCTTTCCCGTTTCGTTCCTCAGCTCGGACGCCGCCACCGCACGATCACCGACCGCCATTTTTCAGCTGTCAATGCTCGGAAACCGGGGCCCTATTTCAGGTCCACTTTACAAATATTGCCTCATTACTTTTGCAGAAAGGCGGGGACAAGTAAAAACTGGAGGAAAAACGAACAAAGAGGTCACGCCGTTTTACTGCATTGAGCTTTACTCCAAGGCCGATCGGTGAGGTTAAATATAGCTAGTGGATACGAAGGTAAAACCTGGTTTAATGGCTGACAGTTATAGCGGATGGAAGGCGATATTCGAAGTAATCTCTTTATTGAGCTGAAAACGACATACCCTAATATCCAATGTAGCGCGAATATCCCACAGGAAACCCCCTTTTTCGGGAGTCATGCAGCTGTTAACGTTGTGAATCTAAAACCCGTCTGAACTCTGTTTTGGTTATTCTTGTTGGTAGACCTCTATTCAGCCGTATTAATGAAACGGGCTTGTCGACCAGGTTACGTCGATATGACTGAACATGGGTCTTTCTAAGAAACAACCAAGATACGCTGTATTCATTTTGTTTTCTCATATTCAAAACGGGTTCGAAGCTCCCTCGAACCGGTTCTTCGTTTTTACCATGCCCAACGTAGCCAAAAATAGGTCTAGCAGCTAAAAGCTGGTACCCAATTACTGATTCGTAAAGCACACAATTAATTTCAGGAAATAGAAGAAACTTACAGCACTCCAAACATGATTCCCTCGTTAACCTATCCGTTCAGAAACTCCCATACAATCTTAATGGACTCTTCCTCTATCTTTAAGGGCTCCTAAACAAGTCAGCTGAGGTAGAAAGACGAGAAATGTGCAGTTTTGAGGAATGTAGGATGGTGTAGTTCCTTCGAACGGGGGGATCACTCAGCAATCATTGGGGGCTTAAGTGCCCCGCCGTCCGGGAAGAAAGCCAGTTGGCACTAGCTTCCTCCTCCTCCCGCCCCCTCTTCGCCAGTCTGTTTTTGGAGAACAGCTTAGTTAAGGCGTGTCGACATCACAGCGTTGATAGTGATCTGCGTGCTAATGATATGCCTGCCGATCAAAACACATCAGAATCCATATTTGCATCGTCATGAGCAAAGTTTCGAGCAACTCACTTCTTAATGTGCACCGGAGGTTTTTAAGGTCGCATCTTCTAACTCTTGTTGTAGAGTCGCCTAGCCGTGCTTCTGGCTGATACTTGATCTCATGTTTTGAACCGTAAGAAATTTTCTTTGCTCACTAAAGGTAAATCAGTGGAAAGGTACTGAAATCTTCTGAATCAAGTGGATGATATCCTGTTGGTGAACAAACTGATTCAGTCACCGAAGTTATTGCTCGGGATTCAGAGAAGATTTTACATGAGCTTTAGAACTGTTCGTGCGGTCATATTGTGATGAAGAGCTTTTCTGCGGCATGGTGAGATTCTATGTAGAGTTATCTTTAGGTAAGGCTAACAATTTAACATGTAATGAAGAATCTGCCGGGAAATATCAGGTGTGCGAAGACTTTTCTTAAAGATCGGAAGATGACCTGCGACAATGCTGAAGAGATGCTTGAAAACTGAAGGAGATTTTGCATTGGTTGTGATAAGGAATTCGACTTCGGAGAAGAGTCATCATACAGGTAGCGTCCCTGTAATTTGATGAAGAAGGTATTTGATGAAGAACCTATGGAAGAGGCTGATGCATCCTCGTAATGTCAGGAGGAGTTCCCAAGGAAGTACAGAAGGTAAGTGGAAGCATGTTCTTAATCCAATTATGATATCTTAAGTAATGGAAGTTTAGCAATAACCTGAAAAAGGCTTTTTCTCATCTAACAGATTCTTCAAAAATAAGACGAAGAGAGCCAGCCTGGAAATCAGGAAAGGCTCTTCAGTAACTTAGTCGGCTGGACCACGAGTTACAACACTTTAGATCGGCAATGCAACCTTCAACATTTTAAATTGTTAAATGTAAAGTTTCACGTGAATAAAGATGAAGAATTGCCCCATAAGGAAGGAAAATGGTCGAAGAAATGGGACAAGTTTAAAACTCGTCAAAAACTGAAAGAGTTGGCAATGATTGTGCAGTTATGAAGTGCGAAAGAAAAGCGCATGGGCTGATGGCACGTCGCACGTGACTCTTGAAGCCGGTTATAAAGAAAGAATTATCTGACGGGAAGAAGAAGGAAAATGCAGACGCAGCCGGAATTCACGTCTGACGAAACGCGCTTATAAAAGATAATAAAATTTATACGGGCGCTGAAGGGAAAGGGAAGAGGGCTTCACTTGGGGACCCGATCAAATAGGACCAACCCAACTGGTCAGGGCTCCCTTCATGAGCTATAATAGTCGCTCTTGACCTACTTTCCCCCAAATAATATCGGCTACTATCATGTTATGCGTTATTTTTCTCCGATCAGCTATATTCTTTCTTATTCTGCCCCGTGTTCTAGTGCGGTTGCCGTCCTCGGACAAATGTCACCGCTGCGAATTTGATCGTCAACCTCAACTATCGTCAGATCCCCAGATCCCAACTTGTCCACATGATATCCGTGGTTGCGCTTCGACCTTTTTTTGACGAGGTAGTTCAAAGACTTTGTCTTACCTAACGTTAACTATCCATACCCTCGCTACTCTAACGGTAGTTAATCCATAACTCTAGTTATTTTAACCTTCTCTTAACTCGAATCAGTGGAAATATACTGATTATCAGTAGGTATCCTATAATTTTCAATTAAAAGCAAACAACTGAAGTGAATGAGTGGTTCAATTTTGACTGAGAATCAGTAGATTTTCACTAATCGGTTTTTAGAATTTAGTGAACGTTGTGCGTTATTTATCCTAACGGTACTTATCCTAACCCAATCCATCCTGAGTTTAACTATATTCCGTTAAACTCAGGCTAGTTACGTCACTCACCTGTCGTCTGAGGCTAACCAACTTTGAAAAAGCTATTTTACCCATTTATTTTCTTTTTAAAAATAACCATTTTAGAGATTAGCCTGCTCTTTTCAAACGAGAATCGTGAGGAGGGTTTTGTCTGCCTAAATGTGTAAAATCACTCAAATACCCTAAGATTGATATTTCATGCTCGAACTACACTGCAAAAAGAGAACCTTAAATTCAGATGCAAAAATAGTCAAATTACTGATCTGAAAAGAATATCAGCCCGATTATTTACTGAATTTCAGACATCGTTTTCAATTCTGTAAAGTGCTGATTTTAAGAGCGACATAGCCGAAATTCATTTTTTAAAGAACATTGATTTGATTTTCGTTGCATCTGAATTTAAGATTCTCTTTTTAAAATGTGCCGTGCCCTGCTTATAACCCATTGTATCTCAATCTGTTTTGCACCAAAGATATATTAACTCATAGTAACCTAACGAAACTTTAACCTCACTCTAACGTAACCCAGTTCATGAAGGTTATCTGTAATATTCCTCGTCTTCTAGCATTATGTAAGTTAGATTTCTATCCCTAGGTCTAGCACTGCATTGGGAAGACGATTGGTCGGGAGTTTAATTGGAATCTAGGAGCTGCGTAGCGCCCCGCGCATGTCGTAAACATTTAGTCGGCCTGTCAAACTGTGAAGCGTAAATATTCGTCGAGGTATACCAAACAGCGGGCTTCAAGCCATTGACACATTGGTATTAAAAGTACCATTAGAAAGGCAACCGTAACGTGGAATTAGCATAAGGCTTTGCTTCCCTAAATAACCGACTCTTCATAAACCTCCCAACTAATTTTAAAGGTGGGATTTTCTTCATCTTTTGTTCCACCTTTCGTCGCATACTCTAAAGATGTGATTACTGAGCAGTTTGAGAGCGCGGCACAAGGCACCTATATAACATCAAGAGATGCGTCTTCTTGATGTTCCCGAAGAGACCAAAAGTCTCTTAAATATAAGACGGAAAAGGAGATCTATTTCTCGTGTAAGCGCGTTGTAAGTCGCAGTCATGGTCCTTACTTTGTATAATCTAATGAAATAGCAACAAGGACGGAGTAAATCTAACTCATAAGGAGAGTACCTTACTTCCTGCCCCCGATTTTCTTGAAGCTTTCAGAACTTTAAGATAGTTGTATGAAAAGATACCCAAAAGCTGCTGCCAGAGCGCATTTTTCTTATCTTAAATACAGCGTTAAAAATCGAACAAGAAATGTAGAAACAACGAAGATTGTCAATATATTGAAAACTGCTGGAGATATCGCAAAATCCTCAAAAATTCAGTTTTTTGTGCTACATTTAGCTTTTCTACAAGGAATGATTATCGGTTCTAAATTATATCGAGAAGAAAATTTTTTTGTTTTAAATTAAACGCTATTTTTAAGGTATTAAAAATGAATTTAGCAAGTTTGTGGCTTGGATTTCATTCTATACAGCTATCTTGCAGTCCTGAAAATTTCAAGAAAATCTGGGGCGGACAGTTGTTGTACTCCCCTTGTCAGCTACATAGCCGCATCCAAACCGGTCTAACCCTTACTCAATTTCAGCGAAAACTTTAACGAGCCGAACCCTTCAGCAAACCTTAAACCAGAGCTGTCCCGCGTGCCCATGAGTCCAAAAGGTTTTCTTGTGACTGTACAGCAGAGCCTTCGAGAAAGGCGGTACCAGAGTTGTTGAGCCTTAAAATAAGGTATCTGTTACCGGAGATTCAGTATCGGCGAGCTCTTAAAAGAGCCAACAATGTTGTGGGTGGTCCCCAGAGACTGCACGCTGGCGGCAGGCAGCTCCGAGGCGGCTCCAAGGCGGCTCCGAGAGGCGGGACACGGCAAAGCGGGGCCGTACCATTAGTAATGGCAGCCCTATAGTGATTTTTCATGCAACTGTTCAAATTGGACAGCAGTGCTATTACAGCCTATGACAAGACGGAATTGTTTTATGGCTAAGCACCTTTCCTTGGCGCAAGTGATATGAATAATTGTAAACGTCAGGAGAAAATCGGTGCTGTGGAAGAGCTCGTTAAGGTCCGTGCTGCGCCCATTTAAGTCAAGCGAAATATCGGATTACGAGTCCAAATACGCTGATGGGAACTCTCACTAAAAATACGCACAGAATTAGTGCGATTCATCCCCAAGGTAATTCCTACTTAAGTCCGACCTACAGGCGAAGCATTCCATAATGCCCCAAGAAACTGACATTTTAAAAACACGGTATTTAGCTATCGCATGTCACTTTTGAAAAGCCAATCAGCTTCTGATGCTCTTCGATTAAGTGCTCATTCATATTAACTTTCAGCATATGCTGTTTACGGTGCGTCCTATTCGAAGCCCGTGACAAAACTGTCCGGAGCGCGTTCAGGAGAATGTTTCCTTGACTGCAGCGATGACGGGCGAAAGGCCCCTACCCTAACGCCCTCACAACAAAGTGCGACAATACATTAATTCGCAAGCCGTCTAACTGACCTTTTTAAGAACATTGTCCAGCATTTAAAAGTCCTCGGAAACCCATTAACAATCCTTAGAAGACATTTCTTTCGGGATCCGTTCCAAGTTTCTTTTCGAGGAACTATTTTCACCTAATCGCATTGTTCATTCTCGGCTATAAAGTTTCGGGCTCTTCTTTTAAATTGGCTCTTTAGGAAATATAGGGCCCTAGCTGTATGCTTTTTGGGGAGTTGTGTATAGCATATCATTGGCCAATCCTTCTTTTAGGACCTCGCATAAATAAATGGAACCCATCTTGAAATCAGAAATTTTATGTCTCGTTCGTAGAATTAAGTTCATGAGTTTAAAGGTCACTTATTTCTACCGCGTGTCGCACCCGCTTTCGTTGTTAAGACTGATGCAGCTTGTCGGGCAGATAACGCCGCGGAGAAGTAAGCGCATGATGGCGAGAGCCCACCAGAGCGACGGGGAAGTGAAGCACATGGCATCTAACTTGTGCGGTGTGACAAGTCTCATATGGTGAAGTAAAAGAGGTAATACAGAGTGGAACAAAAGTTATGCTTCTCATGGTTTAATTACTGCGCCACATTCAGTGCACTTACGTACCTTAGGGTCGTTTTTTCCATAAACAAACTATTTTAATAAATTTTAACGGCGTGAATCGCGTCGCGTGAAATTTGGCTTCGGCAGTTGTTTGACGGAAGGGGTTTATCGCCAGTGTTTCCCCCGTTCTTCGACGAAGTAGTATTGATTTGCTAAAGCTGATTTTAATGGGCTTACTTCGCAAGCAATCAGACGTCTTATCGATGTTAATATCCGTCTGAGGGCACCGTGGGAGTTGCCGAGGAAGTCTGTAGCGTGCCCCTCCCTTCCCCTCCCTCCCTTCCCTCTCTGTTGGTGTGGCGCCCGTCGCCATGGCAACCAAGCCCCGCCCCCAGCTCCATCTTTCGCACGGACCACGCTTTTTCATTGCGGAACGATTCGTACCTCATTTCTCGCCCTACCTTGTTTCTGATCACGTTCCAAATCGTTTCGCCCCAATTTCCTACTATTTTTCACCAAGCACCTTTTAATTGCCTTCTCCATCGACTTCGACCTCAAAAGTTGACAAAAGCGGACGATAGAGTAACAAAGACTAGGTTCCTTTCTTCAAAGGACAAAGGACTACACCTGTTTGAAACGCGAGGATGAAGAAGTATTTTGGTCAGCTTTTGAGGATGGCTACAGCCCCCAATGGAGAGCTCTCTTTGATTGGTTTGCTGTACCAACACAGTTAAAACTAAACACCCGTTTTAGGGTATGCTATACCTCTTGTGGATGTGAAACTAAGTGGTAGTGCGTTTATATGGAAATTCTTCAACATATACTTATGTTCAGCCACATCAATGGAAAGCTCTCGCCGAGACCTGTCGAATGATATGGCTGAACATAGGTCTATCTTAAAAAATGACCACAATATGTGCCACCCTTCGTTTTAGTTTCACACCCAAAACAGTATAGAACTCCTTGATTCAGTTGTTTCGTTTTTACTGTAAATAGATTTTGCTTGTCAGCAAAATAAACATTTTGTACTAACTTATCGTCAACGGGCATGAAACTTCCTAATGATGAACTTTTATTACGTTCAAGTCCCTAATGTAGAGTAACGTTTAAATTAT
>Ga0058701_10005161_pt1 | contig 10775 bp, 6 predicted proteins | sample AgamicOrMae_FD_97039 | JGI IMG/M metagenome (GOLD analysis project Ga0058701, IMG submission 97039) | Agave microbial communities from Guanajuato, Mexico - Or.Ma.e | ecosystem: Host-associated > Plants > Phyllosphere > Phylloplane/Leaf | place: Guanajuato, Mexico | collected 2012-06-04 | reverse complement strand
CGCCAACGCCGCAAGCGCCAGTCCGTAACCGCCAAACGAGAAAAGTCGCAAATGCCAAATGTCTTAACCGCAATACTAACCTTACATAACCTAACCTAATTTAACCTAACTTAACCTAACCTAACTTAGCCTAACCTAACTTGACCTAACCTAACCTATACGAACTTTGGCTTGCGACTTTTCTCGTTTGGCGGTAACGGACTTGCGCTCGCGGCGTTGGCGCTTGTGGTTTTTGGCGCTATCGAATGCCCCCCGAACAATCCTCATTTTAACAGAAAAAAAAACTTGAGCAATGGGACAATTTTTCTATCTCAATCTAAAAACAAATGATACCCTCAACTTTGAAAGAAGGTATCAAAAATAGAAGACATTTATGATATTCCCTATAAAAGGAGGACATACTCGTTGATTGTGTATCTTTAAAGAAGAGACTGTGTTGCCCCCTACGATATTCACGGCACAGTAATTGCTGAGATAACTTGCATCCCTGTTTATCTTTAAGGGACTTAACAGATAAGTATGAACCTCGGCAATCCCTTCAGCATCATGATAAGCTAAATTAATTTACTTGACGGAGGGTAACAATGACTTTGTGCGGTAATCTTTCCCTGTTGCACCAATTTCCTTCAATTAGGAAATGCATCCGTCCTCGTCTAATTCGAATTGAGCATCAACGGGTTCTGGGTATTTTCGCGACACCACTCTCTTCCGCGTAGCAAGGTAAGGGGGAATGCTGCTCTCGATACGCTGGTGGTTGCAACTTGATGAACACTAATTAAACGTAATTAACTTGTTTCATTCCGTAGCACAGCCTCTTATTAACCAGTGTAATAGGAACAGACAGAGATTCATTTCTACAGTGCGTTTTTTAAACTTATTCTTGCTAAAACCACACAAATATTTAAGTCTTTAAAATTTTTATTAAATACAAAAATCAAGTGGAATAACTTTTTCCTCGGCGTTTCGAATAAATACATTACATTAACGTCAATTTAGGGTCCACTTCCAGACGATGGTTTCTTTTTAAGACCTAACCGATGTCCACTTTTTTTTCCGACCAAAGCAAATAATCTGTTTGATAATGCGATGATTTCAACAAGACCGAGATTCCAACAAGAGATTTTTTGAAGTGACTATTCACACGATGTCGCATTTAAAATGCATTAGGCAGGTCCCCGTGCGTTTAAGTCGACTCCCAATTAAAATGCCTAACGCTGGATTCCGAACGTTCAAGTCTCCCTTGTATTAACATATGTGAATGGAACTGATCCTTAAAAAATGTACTGTATATTGTGAATAGTGAACATAACGATAAAAAAACGAAACGCTTATTGTTGGACGTTCTTTTCTGTTTCGGGAGTAACTAATGGGGCAGAACGTCTTTTGATTATTTTTCAAGATGCCCCTATGTTTAGCCATAAAATTCGAACGGTCTCGGCGAGACCGAGAGCTTTCCATTGATATGACTGAGCATCACTCTATCTTCAAAATATACTAAAATACCTCTACCCCCGTTTTATTTTCACACTCAAAACAAGTAAGAACTCCCTCGACTAAGCGTTCCGTTCTTACTGAGACTACATTACGCGCACACATGCCAAAGCATTAGGGAAAGCTCTATCCCCTTAACGAGTCATTATTCCTCAGCGGAATTACTCAATGAGTAGAAGTAACGCCTGTTTCCGGGCGAGTTCCTCTGCAAATGCTCCTCGCGCGTCCTCCGTGCGTTTTAAGCGGATCCCGCTTAGGCCTCCTCGGCCGTAAGAGCGTAGCCAAGGCGTTGCACCGATCCGTTATCTCGGCCGGTTAAGCAACACCTATACCGTGACATCCCCCGAGCCGGGAGGGCTTCGTCTCCGGGCGCCGCTCCTTAAGGGCTCACCCCAAAGGGGTGCTTCCAAAAGGGGTGACCTCGTAATGGGGAAATGAGTGAACAGTTTTCGTTGCTACGAGGATGTGCATTTCAGCGGCCGATAACTTTGCAGTGTTTGACTATTTTTTAAAGCTTTGATGGGCGTTTTTAGAAAGGTAATCTTGGAAGTCTGTGATGGGACTTCGGTGTAGATATAATTCGTTTTTCTAGGGAGAGTTGGTTCGAACGGGTAGCTGTCATAAGCGCCAATCCGTAACCGCCAAACGAGAAAAGTCGCAAACGCCAGAGGTCTTAACCGCAATACTAACCTTACCTAACCTAACTTAGCCTAACCTAACTTAGTCTAACCTAACTTGACCTAACCTAACTTGACCTAAACTTTACGAACTTTGGCATTTGCGACTTTTCTCGTTTGGCGGTTACGGACTAGCGCTTGCGGCGTTGGCGCTTGTGGTTTTTGGCGCTTATCGCATGCCCCCCGGTTTGAACGTTTCGCAAGGTGAGGATATGCGGTCTAACTTCACTGAATTTACCCCAAACTTCAACAAAAGACAACAGTGAAAACTAACCACTGTTTTACGTAGTTCCACATCTGTTTTAGGTATAAAGGTGAAATAGGGGGAGACCTTAAGTGAACTATTTTTGAAGATAAACCAATCAACAACCATATTAATGAAAAGGTCTCGTCGAGAGCTCTCCATTGATACGGTTATTCATTGTGATATATAACTAAATTACGCTCTTACCCTGTTTTACCTTCACACCTAAAACAGGGGTTAGTTTTGATTGTGATGAAGCGGCAGCAGTGGTCCTTTGATGAAAAAAAGAAAAGAAAAAAAAAACGGGCTCCGATGTGGAACCGATAAAAAAACGGAAATCTTTGGTACGTTAATCTGGAAATCTCAGCCACTGAAGCAGTCTCGCGCTCGTGGCGCCCTCTTTACCCCTTCCATTCCGAATCCCGTTCGTCTATTCATCATTTGTGAAACAGCTCCCTTTTATTCAGCGATTTTGGTCTTTGTGGGCTTCCCTGTGTCTGCCATTCCAGGTGGAACCGAGACGGGTCGGGGAAGAGCAAGGTCGGGGTAGAGTGAGGTCGGGACGGGTTGGACCACGAAAGGTGCGCAGGGCTCAGCTTTTCTCTTCGCGAGGTGAGAAGTATAGCTGTCTCAATGGACTAGAATACGGCCCTGTAATATGAACAGAATCCTGCGCGTAGACTCTATGGGAGGTTTTGCAAGGGAGACGATATACGAACAAGGGTTAAAGCATTTATGATGAGGACCTTCAATTTGCCCTTCACTCTAGACTTTGACCGTACTCCAGCTTCTGCGTGTTCTACCTCGAGCGAACTTACATTGAGCAAAGTGGGTTAGTAAAGTTTACTGAAAATTAGTAAAAAATTTTTTTTTTTTTAAATCGACAGCCAACTCGGCTAGTAAACGTTACCAGATTTACGAGAAACGTTTTATAGTTAACAGTAGTACTGGTAACGTTTACTAGCAAACCTGTTAGCGTTTACTAGCCAAGTTTAGCTGTCGCACCTTTTACAGGGTGTCTTGCTATTCTCCACTTCAAAATTCGCGGCTTATTCCCAGTTTTTTCCAGATCTCTTTTCCCGCAAAGTCCCGCAAAAATTTACTTGCAAATTCAAACTTAAATTAAGCTTCTTTTGTATTTGGACCCTCCCCCCTCCCAAAAAGAAATACAGTTTAGGAAATATAAAAAAAGGAGAGGGGTTTTGTTTTTTTTTCCTTGAAAAAAAAGGCTAAAACGGAGCCAGCAATTTTTTCAAAATAAGTAAAATTGAATGAAAATGCCCGGATCTTCCTTCTTTTTGCTAAATTTCCGGCCATTTTCCGTTCTTTTCCCGGGTCATTCAATTTCCCGGCTAATTCCCGGTTCTCCCGTTTTTTTTGTCGCTAGACACCCTTTTTTAGCTGTTTTTTTGTTGTTTTTGTTGTTTTTTGTTGGTTTTTGTTGTTTTTGTTGTTGTTTAGAACTATTTTTTTAGTAGATTTTACTAAAGTACTTTTCCCGGTATCGTTTTCTATCTGTGTTTTCTAATTTGTAGTTGCAACAAACTCATGGTGACTTGTAAGCATGTTAAACGTTGAATCTAACCGGGCTGGCGCCGACTCAATCTGATTCAGATTCCGCTGAAATCTTATCAAAACAAAATTTAACACGACGCCCACGACAGCAATATAGCTAAAGTGTTGTTAAGATTGTGAGAAAAATGCAAAACGGCTGCGGGAACGTGGGGTGTGCTTTTCATAATTGCAAACCGTCATTCAGGAATACGCTACCGTCTTTATTCATAATTCGAATAATACGAAAAGTTCCCTTTAAGGCGGCCGGCTCGCCGGGAGGATAGAGGGCGTTTGTAAAAATAGACAAAGGAAAACATTGGCTAACAAAGGGGCATTGAAAAACACGATCGAAAACTGATAGCAAAGAAAAGAGAGAGGGGGAACTCGAGAAGTAATTATCTAATCAACACCGTCCTCTGGTCTATCTTGATCTTTAATCATTACTGTTAATTTCAGAGGTGGAATTTCCCACCTCTCGTGTTCCACCCCTCGTCGCATTTTGTTACGGCGACAAAATAGTTTCATCAATAGTACGTTTGGTTGCGACAGCAAAATTTTTGGTTGCTTCAACAAATTTTACTTCCCACTAATTTTGTTGGGGTAGCTCATAAGCGCCAAAAACCACAAGCGCCAACGCCGCAATTGCCAACCGCCAAACGAGAAAAGTCGCAAACACCGCAGTTCTTAACCGCAATACGAACCTTACCTAACCTAACCTAACTTAACCTAACTTAGCCTAACCTAACTTGACCCAGCCTAACATATACGAACTTTTGCGTTTGCGACTTTGCTCGTTTGGCGGTTGCAGACTGGCGCTTGCGGCGTTGGCGCTTTTGGTTTTTGGCGCTATCGAATGCCCCCCATTTTGTTGCTGTACGCTAAAGCCAAGAATCTAAGACCGCAGTTGCAACTCGTACTTCATTCTTTTAGGAGTGAAATATGACCTTATTCAAAGAGAAAATTTGATTAACCTGCGTAAGGTGAACAGTCAATTTCTACTCTAAAAGAACTTGACTCAGAGGAATTAAGTCAGTTGCACGAGTGCAAAATGTCTCCGGTAGAAGAAAATTGAGCCAATTTTTTTGGCTGCGAGATTGCGTCTTTCATTCTTATTCCCAGCTGAAATCCGGCGCTAATTTCGGGTCTGTTTTCATCTTCTTTCTGGGTCATGAGGAGTGGCATTATTATTTATCTGGGTAAACTTTGTTAAAAGAAGCACGAATGCACTTTGAAGCGACGACGCGGACTCTTTTGCTGCAACTTCATTTCAAGATGGAATGCGTTAATAAAAAGGTTTTAATTTCCTCCGTTTGTCGGCCAACAAACGTCGACTTTTTCAGTGAAAATAAACTAAAGAAGATAAAAGCTTATAAAGTTTCTTTAAGCCACATCTTCTGTTAGTAAACGTTTTGTGCAGTAGATATCCAAAGTCGTGTCGCATAAAAATTTAGTGACTTTTTGTTTCGTGAAATTTGTGTTGGCAATACCATTGAAATGAGCAGACCGCGATCGAGGCCCTTCACATTTAAATGCATGAGTATTACCAAAACAAGTTTCTAAAAAATATTTAAATTAAAATTCGCCAGCATATTCGAGGGTTTACGTGGCATAGTTTGATGCGATTTTTTTCAAATTCACTAGATTCAAAGGCGACAACAACTATGATCTCCACTAGTAGAATATCAGGTAACGGAGTAAGACATTTTCCACCTACATTAATTTTTATTTTAATGCGCTTTTTGATGATTGAAAAATAATGGGGAGGTCACCAATATTTACGCATCCGTACATCAGAGTACATTATTCGATAGGATAGAGCGACACTCTGGTTTCCCGTAATCAACGATGAAAAATTCAGACGACAAAACGCGGCAGAACAAAGCCGCTTTCATAAGAAGCAAAAAGGAAAAACAAGAAGGAGAGGGGAGCCCGGAACATTTTATAAAACAGCGCGCTACATAATTAATGATTATGATCAATTAAGTATAACGCTAGGTAGTTAGAATGGCAGGGGTGCTCTCATCTAGCCCATCTGCGTTGCAGATCCCCAATAACGGCTACCATAAATAAATACTTTTAGTTTTAATATTCCTCTGTACTTGCAGCTGATCCCGAAGCACTGCGCGCAAATGTAAATGGGCTTACAGGAAGAATGAATCAAGGAGAGATAAGTTTGAATAAGGCAGCAAGGTCATTTTAAATATTGTAAGTCTTATGTTCCACCTTGAAAAAAATGGTTTCAGAGTATTTTTGAAAGGGTACCCCTCCAAATCTTTCTTCGCTTCCAAAATGAATCCCGAGCTGCCTGCTGGTTCAATCCAAGTTTGGAAACTTTCTACCTCAAAACTTTTGCAAGCATTTCCTTTTAAATATGAAACAGCGGACAGACATGAGACAGGTTTAAAGCGAAAGTTGAGTCAAACTTGACTGTCAACAGCCGGCTAGCGACAGCCAGCGAGGACTAGCGCGACCGTTAGCGACGGCTTGCGAGCGTTAGCGACGGCTAGCGACTGCTAGCGACGACTAGCGACGGCTAGCGACAGCTAGCGACCGTTAGCGACGGCTAGTGACTAAAGGCTAGTAGCGCTGAGCATGGCGGACAACAATCGAATAACTAAGCGCCGAAACGAAACGTCCCCGACCCAAACTAAAATGATGAAAGTGACTGATGGTCAGTCCCACGGCTGATTTTGCGTTTGACTGATGATATCCTAACATCAGTTTACCCTACGAAAAGGGCGATATAAAATTAATAATAGCTACGATAGAAGGTGAATTGTTAATTATACACAGTACAAACAAAACCCCCGTTTTGGGGGGATGCTATACCTGTTTTGGGTGTGAAACCAAAACGAGGGTGGTGGGTATTTTGGTTATTTTTTAAGATAGGCCTATGTTCAGCCACATCATTCAAAAGGTCTCGGCGAGACCTTTCCAATGATGCGGCTGAACATAGGTCTATCTTGAAAAATTACCAATATACGCACTACCCCCTTTTTAGTTTCATACCCTAAACAGTTACAGCATTAAAAAAAACCGGGGGTTTTGTTTTTATTGTGTAGTTGATTTTACGTTTGGACCTGAACACTAATTCAATTCGATATTCTTCGTGAGCTCCATTTTACGGGGTTTCGGAATTTTCGTAACATATTACCGCACCAATATATGGCTTTCTAATCCTTCTTACGCGTCCATAAACAGGTTCTAAGCTTTCTCGGCATGATTTGTGAGGAACTTCCAGAGCGCTCTAGGAGGCGGTGAGCTGGATTTCAGCGGGAGTCCGTCATACAGATCTAGTGGGCCGGGTCACGGCCCTCCAATTGCCCCCTAATCCTATCGTTTGAGAGTCTTATCGGGCGCCTCCAGTAGCCGTTAGCCGCGCTATACATTTTGTTGCCCGAATAAAATGGAGTGCACTGCTCCGCCGGCAGAGAAGAAACGCTCTCTCGTCACTTGCGTTATCCACTACGTTTGGGCCGTACACTCGCGCCTGACGAACAAGCGATAGGCAACCCCCTTATCGCGCTTGTCTGTCGGGTTGCCTATCCAATTCAGAGACAGTCGTAATTACAACGCCAACAGTCATTTCCTTGCCCATCGGAGCGCCCTAACATGGTAGGCCGAACTTACCGAAGGGTGAAAAAGGTACCGTGCTCTCCACGTGCTAATTAAGACAACTGAGTTGTCGAAAAATGACAATAATCAAGCACCTCGAGAATCACTGAAATTGGACGCTACGCTGCAAACATATGAGACAAAATATAGTTTTGATATAGCCAGCTCACAAAACGGGCCATCTTCTTCTAATTCAGAGGGCTGGAGTAGAGAACATTCTTCACTGTAAAAAGAGAATCTTAAATTCAGATGCAACAAAAGTCAAATCACAGTTCGGAAAAAATTCACTCCAAATATTCAACGAATTACAGTTATATCATTCTTATAATGAGAGACTACATTAAAGAAGATGTCTGAAATTCGGACTGAAATTAATTTCAGATCAGTGATTTGAATTTTGTTGCACCTGAATTTCATTTTTTTCCAATGCGCGTGCAAAAATACAAAGCAGAAAAATTGAACTCCAACAAATTAAAGCGTAAGAATACATTTTAAAAAGAATGTTTGAGTTTTTTCAACAGTGGGCCTATTAATATGCTTTTTTTTACATTCGGATTATTTAAGGTCACCTGAGCAATGGATATTTTTAATAATAAAACGCTTCTGAAAAACTGATCGCTTCTATTTAAAAAAAATCATACAATTTTTAAATACATGAAATTTTAAGTTTTAAAAAGTCCTTTCTGCATTTAAATCTGCAGCATAATTTTGGTTAAAGAAAAAGATCACAATTCACAATGCACCTACGTATGATGAGGTCAGCACGTATCTAAGAAAACATATTTAGTGTAATAACTAGGATATTGATATAAAGCTAACCCTAACCCTGAGTATTAGCTTTCGTACACAAAAGAAATTGGAAGTTGTATGTTGCGGAAATAAAAAGCTCGCGTTTACTTTCCGAGCAGACTTCGAAGAAAAAGGCAAAGAAGAAGAAAATGTGAGACCTCAACCCGACGGCCTTTTTGTAGCCGTTTGCGGCGTGGCAAGCAAACTTGCAAGCAAAGGCCGCCTACTTGCAAACTTTAACGAGGACCTACTCACTTTAACTTCGAAACCACGTTTTAGAAAAATGACCTACAGTTGTTCTGACCAACTTCTCCACCCGAAACTCTTTTCTATAATTCGTCGATCCTAATTGCTTTTAAACGAATGTTGATCGGAGATTCTGCAACGGACGCTAACAATATTGCTAGATTCTCCTTTCTCCAGGACGAAGAATAATTCACAAAACCTTACGTTGTCAATTTTGAAGGTTGTAGTTTCAAATAGGTCAAAATTGGCACTAGAAATTACCCCCACAAACACAAAGAACAGGGTCACATTTTTTTTAATCCTCTATAGAGACCTGCGTGGATTATGCTTAGCTGCGCAGTGCGCATAGTTAGCAATGGTGCGAATAGCGGGTGACGTGAAGCGGTGGGGGATTCGAATAGCGACAGTGGCGCCCTCTATCCGACAAACACAAGAGTCGAGGTATGTTGGCTATTGTTAGTGATGCATCCACAGCTGAATATAGGGGACATTGTTTCGACGGCAACCGCCTAGCGGTCGCTTTTGTCCGAGCCAAGTACTGTTAACACCGTGGTCTTAAAATGGAATTGCGCATAACACCTAATATTACAATCAGCCACAGCTTTCAGGAATAATAAATCAATAGTTCGACGCAATACTTATCGCAAAAAAAATCAGGATTCGTTCCCAGATAACGAATGCACGATGTATTCAACGAACACCTTTCTATTCATGAGCAGCCGTTAAGTTGGTAATCCCTCTTCCCCCACTCCCTTACGCACCTCCCTCCACCGACCAGCCTCTCATGCCGACCAATCAGCTTTCTCCGTACAGGAACACAACGAGTTTTGCCAACTTAACAACGTCTCTTGCGCAATAGTTAGGTGTTTTTACAACTTTTGATCGCCAAACCACACTATAAAAACGAATCCTGTTATTTTTCTAGTGGAGTCTTCTTTACAAGGCAAATATTGTAGTTTACACATATCGAAATCGTCAAAAATCGTTTTTTTCCGAATTTCGCCGAAGATGAAAACGTGAAAAGCAGCGATAAAGATACTTTTTCTACATCTGCGGCCGGCTCTGAAAGAATTATACTAACTCCAAGTGCAAAATAAATCTTTCTTTTAAAACGATTCCTTGACAAACGCCCATTTTAATCCTCTTACGAAAGAGATCTAGCAACAATTTAAATAATTCATGACCTTTTATTTCCATAGAGGGAGTCTAGTTCATTATTCGCCTCTTTCTAAACTGAAAAGGCGCGACCAATTGTGCAATACAAAACCGGGAGCGCATTACCGGCCCCCTTTTTTTTTTGTTGGGTTGAAATCTTTGTACGCGATTATGCTATTGAAAAAGCAGACAACGGAAATCATTGCAGAATCCCGTGATACATTATGGGACGCTAAGGAAAAATGAAATATACATCGTTTCATGCCCAGCTTATTGCTTTGGCGGTATTTTACTAATTAAAACGTCATGAGGATTTTTCTACCTTTCAGCTGATAGCACACAAAACCGGGTCACGTCGTTACTTCGAATTCGTTTGTGCTTAAACTATTAGTGCCAAAAACAAAACTGCTAAGCCTGTTGTCCAAATGCAGTACTCCTAAAACCAGTACTTCGAACATGTAAGTAGTGAAAACGAACATTTCTCAAAATTTTAAAAATTGTTTCAAAGAAAAAAACATTCACGTTTCATCGGACAATTTTATTTCTAGTTCAAATGAACCAATAATATAAATAAATGAAAAAATAATATAAAATATCAATATTATAAATAAATTTAAAAAAATAAAAATAAATGGAAAAATTGAAACAATATGCATCGCAAAGTAAAAAAAAAAAGTCAAAATTCAAAGCATATAAAAGTGGAAAAAGTCCTTAAAACTTAAATTAGTTGCAAAACGTCCGAGAAAATGTACTAAATATTTCCAAAAATGGTAAAGTAGAAAAGTATCAAAATTTAAAGCATATAAAAGTGGGAAAAGTCCTAAAAACTTAAATTAGTTGAAAAAGTCCTAAAAAATACTAAAATTTTCCAAAACGTTTAAAGGGTAAAGGTTGTTCCACATTGTCCAAGGTAATCCAACAATTCTCCAACAATGAGGAACGGAGCCATGTTGCACAGCAAAGTGTTTTTTGGTCTGATTGTTGTCTCCTTGGTTGCTGCAGTT
>Ga0058701_10005160_pt1 | contig 10775 bp, 4 predicted proteins | sample AgamicOrMae_FD_97039 | JGI IMG/M metagenome (GOLD analysis project Ga0058701, IMG submission 97039) | Agave microbial communities from Guanajuato, Mexico - Or.Ma.e | ecosystem: Host-associated > Plants > Phyllosphere > Phylloplane/Leaf | place: Guanajuato, Mexico | collected 2012-06-04 | reverse complement strand
CTCTTGAAGCATGTTGTTGACCGCCTTGGTAAACTTAGCGGTAAACTTCCCTTTAATATTGCCAGTTGAATATAGTGCGACATAGTCTGTAGAAAACAAAAAACAATGTTATTAATGAAATCAGAGAAAATTGGCCACAAAACTGTATGCTTGAATTGAAAATTAAGGTTGGATGCATATGCACATTTTACAGGTTATCCATAAGAGGCAATGTAATTTTAGATTTCGCTTCGACAAAATTTTGAATCTAAGTCCGTTTTTGTAACTGAGTTTTAGTTTAATTCTAAGTGAACTAGGTCTACGAAATTTTCAGGCGTTACAAATAAAGTATAGGACCACCCTTTCAGGGTACCACGCGAGGTGTTCACCGCAGGGGTAGATTTCTTCCCGACTCTCCTTTCTCTTCAAATGCAACAATTTTTCGTATGCCGCTGCTTTATTTCTTAGTATGTCGGCTCATATTGGGCATTTAATGCAGCAAATTACCAAAATCCGGTTATGTTAGGGAAAAACTCACAATCATCCGAGAAGAGTTCACAATGAACAATGTACTTTCTTAGGCGGTAGATCGCTATTCTCTCTCTCTTGTATTCGGGAGTATATTGCGTTTCTGCCTCTGCTATTCTAACCTGGTTCAACCCCGCTGACCCTATCGACCAATGACATACGAACAAAAATTATAGCGATTAACGTCATACAACGCGCTTAGCTTATTTTAGGTGCCCTGTGCCTCACCTTATTTTTACTTTGATGACCGACTAAAGGTTAGGTCGCTCTCACTGTAGCTACGTTCATGTTTGCGTCCAAAAAAGACATACCGTCTCTAAAACGGTATGCAATCTTTATGCGTACTTTAAGCAGGCGAAGAGTTTTCGAAACCCAGCCATTTTGAATTTGTGGAGCAAGCTTGTTCCTTCCTTGACAAGATTATCCGAGTTCGAACTGTGCGAGTTTAATAGGTATCTCCACTCGATCCGGGTGTTTGTTTTGGGCTGAGATAGAGGAGTGGCGTCGGAGAGCTTCTTTCAGATTTCATTTAAATTCGCTGACACATAAATTGAGGGAAAGATTCACCATGGTGCAACGTTGCGCCTTCTGATGAATACATAAGATTTTTATTACGCGTTGTTTGCGCTACTTGTGCTTCCAGCGCCGCTTGCCACAGTAACGGCTGTGCTATAAATTTAGGGAAACACAACCTCGTGAGGCTTGCACATTTTACAACTGTCGCTGCGAATTCAAAGATTATGTCCAATCTTTTGTTGATTAATCGAATGTCATTAAGGGTCTCAAATAAAATCTTATTTCAGCCAGAATCTCCTTTTCTCTGCTTGGATCAAGGCTGTTTAATCGGCCAAATCATGTTTTCTTTTTGCTTTGGCCTCAGCAAACTACGCGTTGGGTTTGGCTAAGGTTGGGTCAGGTTCTGTTTTGTTCGTTTGAAATCACCCCCTCCCCCTCAAATAAATAATCACGGATTCTCTTTACACATTGGCATCGAAAATATCGCAAGTCAAAATGAGAGCATTTCCCTCTCATGGTCAGAGCAAATAGGAATGCTCTCATTTTAAGAGGGCGTTGATAGAAGATGCTTGATGGCGGATTTCGGAATCATTTCGAGAATATACAAACAGTATACATTATGTATTTTCATTTCGGTCTGGAGGAGCTCAAAGAACAAATCGATACAAGCTCTAACAATTTTTTTATTTTATTTATTTTTATTTTATTTATTTCTTAAATGAAAATTTTGAGTTTTGTACATGTTGTAAAGATGTTCAAAATCAAAGATGTTCATAGTATTCATAAAGAGTATTTACGTCTTTTTTTCTTTGATTTTTGTGTATTTTTAAGACAAATGCGACCAACCTTTACTCAATTAAGAATTTAACCAGTTTCAAAACGACAGTTTCGCAAAATCTCAAACAAAAAACTCCTGTATATAAACTCTTTGAAAAAAAAATCTTAGTATTTCCCTTGGCGCCAGTCGGTTATATCTGAACGTTCCCAAAACAGCAGAAGTACGGTATCAAGGCTAGGACGAAAGGTAGGTTCTTAGGAAACCCTTGAGTTATGTTTGCAGTGCTACGAATATGATTGTCCCGACTGAGTCATAGGAGATAAACGAAACCCTTGGTCTTGATTGCGGCGGATGTTTTCAGCGGAGGAAGTGATTACACCTTGCCGCCTTGCCGCCGAAACCCGATAAATGACATACAAACCGGCGCCGCAGCGCGCCTTCTCCCCGAGGGTCTCTCTGTCTAGGTCCTTGTAAACTCTTTCGTGTGAAATCCAAGTACCTGGTCCTCCATTCATCTACCTCTGGACAACGTCATTCATCAAGTATATAAAAAATAAGTGCCTCGTAAGCTTCATCAAGAACTTACCATTCATTAGATTTCTTCACACCTAGGGCTGGACTTTGGTGGGAAGGTTCACACCTGTGACCCCCTCGAGGGGCTGTTTTGGCGGTAGCTATAATTGTGAGGGCCCTTGATCGATGTGAATGACTTCCAGTGGTGGAGCGTCCCTCATCATGCATGATTATTGTATCGGAAGGGTGATCATAGAGGTCGGCGGCTGAACGTACCACTGATTCTCGAAACCCTAACCAAATCGTTGAGTCCAAGGTTCACATAAAAGCTATCTGATCCATAGTACCTTACCTATCTACTCATTCAGTCTCCGAGCTTCGGTGGCAATGTTTTGGTTCTTCATAAACCAGCAGGCTACAACTTAATGTCAAATCAGCTAACAATGTCACCCATAAGCAGAAATAGCACATTGTCTAGTCATTCTTAAACAAATTCAGTGGTGTTTCTTAGCCATTTCCTTATTTTAGCATGGGCTCTTTAGTTTTTCAAGGACATCCTTAGATTACTGATCGTGAAATTAACCGGCTCAGCTCTTCAGTTCTTTCCACCTGTTACTACTCGAGCTGCCTTTTAAAAATGAGAGTAGTTTTACTACTATTATGTCTAAAATCAGCTGGTTTTCTACTGTTCATTCCTTGACAAAGAAACTCGATCTTCTTAAATCCAAACGAGCTCATTCAGAGCAAGAGCTCCTTGAGTCACTTGATTGTGAGTACTGCATCAAATCAGCTCCTCGAACAGGAACGGCTTTCGACCAGCTCTTTTCCACATCATCAGGTGCTTCTTTCTCCATTACAGGTCTTAGCACGAAACCGTTGAACCTCAAGATTCAGAGTCCAATCAGCTGATTGTGAGTCCTTGAACAGTTACGGATGCACATGTAATCAGCTGTTCTTCACGGTCACTTCCCCTCCATTCCTAGAGGAAAAGTTGTGTTGCCGATTGGATGGTATTCGTTGATTTCAAAAAGCTTAATTATTACTGCATGAAAATTCTCATTATTTTTTGTCAAGGGAAGACGGGCGCATTTCAGAACAAGTTTAGGAAATGTTTTTATTGTTCATCCGTTTGGATATTCGATTTCAATATCAAGAAAACTGTGGATAGAAGCGATGTCACGAGTCTCCCACTGATCAGTGGGAGACAGCCGGATGACTTCACCCCGCTTTTCGCTTGTTCTCTGTGGTGAAAACAAGCAGAATCGCGTAAAACTGGTGGTCTTACTTGGTGAATTTTGTCTCTAGGTCGATGTGTCTGAGTGGTTTACATAAAACTACTCGTGCAGTGTCAACTGTATTTTTTTCATTAAAGTCGCGAGTTTCAACAAAATATAAAGGCAAGACGAAGGTCAGGAGGTGTTGAGCGGCCTATGACACCGCTTCCATGAGGTTTCAAGAAAGGCACGTCTCGGGACCTTCCTTGTCGCTCCACCCAAACCAGCTCTTTGCATCGCAAATTCCTTCAGTCGCTGATCAGTACTCAATCAGCTGACCACGTCCTTCGGCAACAGGTTTCGGAATTAGCTGTACGATTCAGTGACGTGACTTCTGCAGGAGCGGTAATAACGTGACAATTTGGGTGCCGAAATGCTGCATGCCGGCTCCCTTGTAACTAAATAGGTGTCAATAGTAATTATGCAGAAAGCCCTGGCGGGGGTGGGTCGGGCGCGTCAGCCGAAATTCCTTAGCCGCCCGCCTGGGCCTTTTATTTGTTGTTGTCGGCGCGGCACGGCACAGTTCGGCGGGCCTCCGATTGGTCCAGGCCTGGGCTCGACTTCCAAAGTTTTTCGGTTTTGTTGCATTCCTCCTCCGGATGTTGCGCCTCATCTTCAGCGCAGCCGAATCGCCTCAATGCTTTGTGCCGATTTTCGTTTGCTTTTCATCTTTGGGGATTCCCTGACCATACACGTCGCTTTGTCTAACAACGCTCCTTTATCGGAAGCTATTTTTAATCGTCCGGTCTTTAGGTACTGTTCCTCGTGATTTACCCTTTAACGTTCAAAATTTATATTTTCTACCCATTGTGTTCCACCCTGGTAATACCTTTTGCAGTGAAATCTGGCTTATACGTTTTTTGAGGCACCGGCCGAAAATAAAAACATAAAAACGCTTAACTTAGTAAAACTCATAACTCAATAAAACGCATTGCTCAATAAAACGCATAACTCAATAAAACGTATAAGTCAAGAATAGTTTCCAGATTCCAATACCTTTCACAACCACCGAATGGACTCCAGGCGTTTTTGTACGTTATTTATTTTATACTTTCTGCTGAAATAGAACAATTATTCTAACTAAATGAGCATGTTGAATAATATAGCGATGAAGGGGTATCTTAGGTTATCTTTGGTTAGGAGCCTCGTGACTCGCTCAACATGGCCGGCTGAAGAAAAAATCTATGTCTCCTCCCAAGAAGTTGAGCTGCTCTGTTCATAATCGCTTTAGCTGCCGTGACGTGATTCATAACAATGTATCTGCATGTGTGCACCATTACTAGCCTTTATCGTTATGGATCGCAGCCCAGTTGCTAGTTGAACAAGAGCAGCTATCTTCTTGATGGGAGCGATCGAAATCTCAAAGTCCAATTATTTTGCCATTACAATATAATATTTACGGGTTGTGTAGGAGAACACAAGGAATAGGAAGGCCCTTGAAAGTTTCCAATGTGCGCGTGAAAAAAGTTCTGTCATTTGTAGTCCTCACGACTATTTTCAAGGTGAAAGTCTACTTGACCCTACCTTAAGCGTTCTGTCCCTACTGGAGCTGAAAGCAGCATTACCTAACTCATTCTGGTGGCCATGATCTAACCTTACTCAAACCAAACATCAAATGCTGGTTTAATGTCTCGTCGGGCGAATAATAACTTCCTTTACAGGCGACCGGCCCCGGCCCGGCTCAGGGCCCGCTGGCGGACCCGCACGCCCGTCTTCGGCGAATGCTCTTTCCTTGCATTCTTTCAGTCCGGCCACCGAAAGTTTTTAAAACCCGAAGGTCTCCAAACCTCGATTTTTGATTTAGCTTCATGAATGAGTGATTATGTCTTGGATGCTGCAGAGTCATTAATATCTGTCGCTGATGATGAGCTACTAAGGATGCATCGTGTCTATCAGGTGACACGCCTCAAAACTATCAGTTAAGCCCTAATTGCTAGGTACTCTCAAAAAAGCATCAAAATTCACACGTATAGATTGGGAATTTATTTGTCGTAGAGTTTGGCGCACAGCTTTTAGAGCGGAATTTTCCATTTTCTCGTGTTCCACTTTTTGTCGTTCAGCCGAAATAAGAGACCGCGGAACGGGGCACTAGGTATTCAACCCGAATTTAAGTTAACTTTACCGAAGCTCCCCTCGTAGTCGCAATCCGGTTAAGTTAGTAAAACCAATCGAGGATCACTCAAGTTAACCACCGTGTTAACCAAGTTCATCCATAGAGACCTTTTAAGATATCAGTGGAAAACTCTCTATGTGGTCTGAAATCGGACCGAAATGCTTGCTTCATCAGTTGAAATGCCATACCCAAAATTACTAAAAAAAAATATCACTGAACGCGTCAGTAAAGAACTTTAGAGACAATCTAAAAATAGTGCACGTATTTTAAGCGACATGATGTTGTTAAATTTTTCTGTCAAGAGAAGTAGGCCGAAATCAGGTTGACCTTAAATTTGAAAGAGATTTGATTCACCCTCTCTTGTGCTGCGTTTTTACTATCACCAAGCCGAGCAGAGCGAGTTTCGAGGCACGAACTTTAACCCAAATACCTAGCAAACGGTCCCCAAGCGTGGTGGCGCTTACTTTTCGGCAGCAGTTACTACCGCCAAGAAATGAGCGTCATTAAGTTTTACATCGAAAAGCGGTAGCGAAGCAAGGCACAAGACAAAGACATCATACCTAATTGAACTTAAAACATCGTCATGAAATCGCTTAGGGATCGTCCATTTACCACGTAATGCGACATACGCAGCTGATTCCCCCCTCCAACGCTTGTCCCAACCAAAGGTATGGGTCGTAACTTTAGAACCATTCCCTCCTCGTCACGTGGTAAATAAACATCCTGTGAGGGCGTAAATTGGTTTCCTTGCCTTGTGCCTCGCTCCATAGTCCACGCGGTGGCTCTGTTGATGAGAGGTGGAATGATAAATCCTATCTCTCAAATTTCCAGTGCTCATCCTGATTTTTTATTTTTTTGGCTTAAATTAAACCACAAAACAATCGACATTCCGAGTGAATCACCCACTTCTAACTAGTATTGAATAATTCCATTCCGACAAAGTCGGCCGGTTGGCCGAAATCATTCATTAAAACAACAAAAAGAGAGGTGAGCAGGCGCGGTGGAAGAGGAGAGGGGCAAGAGCCCTCCACGGTCCCGCTGTGACGCGTCGCCGACGCAGCGCAGCGCGCCGCAAGACGCCGCCTCGCCGGCGTGAATTCTTCGGCTTATGTACCCTGCTCCTGCTGCCGCGCCACCTTTTATTTCCCTTTCAGTGGCGTGCTAAGCAGGGTCGACTCGACACGTAGCTCATTCATTCAAGTAGATGGGTACTATTACATAGTACTCGCCACGTACCTTAAATTACATCACCGCAAATGAGTTGCCTCTGAATGAGCCGGGTAGTCCATTATACGGCACACATGTCCTGTAAGCTTGGAAAAAAAAATAGTTCCCATCAATCGTATTGTCTTTAACCTTCGAGGGAGATGCACTGTTTTGATCGTTTACTATAATCTAGGAGATACTTTGTTTAAAGTCTGGTATTTTTTTTCTGAGTGATTATTTTTTTTTATAAATAAAAAAAAATTAAAAAGCGTTTTTCTTTCTTAAACAGAGTTAATTTATGGGTTTGAAGTAATGTTTGAAATGGGATTTAAGTAGCATTTTTCAATACAAAGGACCTTTTTTTCTTTAGATATAGTTTTGAAACTGATTGACCAGAACATACTCGGCTTCAGTCATTTTTAAATCGGTGAGATTTTCCTCTGGAGTTTTCCACCCTGGTTCCACCCATTCTCTCATTTCGTTATGATGATTAACGACATACCCCCCTGTAAACCGAGCTTATTTAAAAGGTCTTGTGGCTCACTTCATCGCCACTCCGCTCCATTGTCGCAAAGCCTAATGACGCTTGCTTCTTCTGCAGTCAAAAGGTGAGTAGCATCAAGCCTGGCGATCCACAGGTTTGAACAGGTTAGGTTAGACTTACAAGTGGCCTGTGCCTCACTCTGCTTGGCTTCGCTACTTAAGGTGGAAACCAAGACGTGTAAAGTTCTATCTTTCAAAACAATGAACTTTGAAGCAAGTCACGAACTGTTAGATGAATCGCTGAAGGAAATGATAGTTCCGAAAATAAACTTAACCCATCCTTAAGTTTAGCGAGCCGCCGTGGCTTCTCAAACGAGTAAACTCATTTAGGAGCAAATTGCCTTACCTTAATAATGAAAAGCTAATGACTGTTAAGGAGAAATGCTGCCCCGTTTTAATGGCTCCGTGCCAGAGCTGATCAAATGGAAGGAGGTCCTACACTAATGACAAACGATTAAGAGGTGTCCATTTTATAACTACGCCAAAATTGTTGTAGATTATTGTGCTCTCAATTAGCACGTAACCCCTAATCTCGCCCAAGCGCCTCTTACTCTGCACTCCACGGAACTGTCAACTCATTAAGCTCACATATTTCATCCAGAAAGAAGTTGGCTGCATCTTTTTTCGATGACTGCTTCAGTTTGGCGGAGGAGGTCTTTGTAAAGGCAAAAACTTCCTCTCTTAGAACCTGACGGAGGAGCATCAGCCTAACCTCATACATCCAGCCCATCTAGAAAATAGCCCAGAAAGACTACAAAGGGAAGGAGACTCGAAAACTTCTTCTTCACGCAATCTGGACGTAGGCGGAATGTTTTCAGGAATAAGATCAATCAAGAAGACAAATGCCACGGTAGTTTTCTACCGTTATAGCTGTAAAATCGGGACAACTCAATGTTTTGGAGAAGAAAACCTGGAAATCAAAGTCATACATCAGCAATGAGATCAGTCGAGGAAAGCTGTTGAACCTCCTGGAAACGTTTCGTCGCAAGATCTTGACTACCGTAGATGTTCCTCGGGAATGAGACCCGTGGAGGAGGCTTGTTGAAGCTCCTGAAAACTTCTCACAGAAAGTTCACAATAAAGGAAGACCTCGTCTAATCAAACAGTATGAATCACCTCCATGGGATTGGTTCTGGGCCAAAGGCATCATGAAACTAAAAAAAATCGCCTGCGGCATTTGCCTCACCTCACCGGCGTAGCGGCATCTTCTTGCTGCCGCGCCGCTCCGGGCCGCTCCGGCCTGTTGAAAGTAAATAAATAAATGTATCACGTTGGAGAATTATGGGTTGGTGGCTCGTCCTTTGGCCTGTGCAGCCGCACCCTTTCAGATCTATCAACAAGTCTGATTTCTTTCATTACTCCGGTGGCGCCGCTTATAACTTCCTGCATTGCCCGAGGCACGCTACCACCTCCACCGCCCTCCACAAATTATCTGCGTATCGAGCTCGTAATCTTAGTGATTAGAGGGCGCGCACCTCCACCATGGATTGGCCACAAAATTCCGCCCTTGAGGGTGCCATGCCGCTGCATCTCTATGACAAGGTAAACAAGCTCAACATTCCCACAGACGTTCTTTTGGTATTTGAGATCTGGGCTGACGATAAGGCGCCTTTGATATATCAATACTGTCTCATTGATGGTGTTGAAAGCGTGCTTTGGTACTTATCGCCTGTAGCGGATGGAATCTTCACTTCGTTTTAGAGGACACCATCATCTTTTTATGGGGTTCCTCTACGACTGAGGAAAAATATCTGACTTCTTTCAGCGATGGACTTACTTTCTCATTGATGATGATGAAACTGTGCGTTGATACAGCTATTGCAAGTAGACATGCTTTCCTTTCCTAGTTTTAGAGGTTCTAGCATCGTTTCATAGGAATCCTCGCTTGCGGAATATTCTACTCATTTATCGTTGCTGTTTCTTTGATGGCGTTGACAACTTCCTTTGGTGCTTCTTTATCTTTGCTGTTTCTTTGATAGTGTTGACAACTTCCTTTGGAGCTTCTTTATCTTTGCTGTTCCTTTGATGGTGTTGACAACTTCCTTTGGTGCTTCTCATGGACGGATTCTTCCTCGTTTCAGAGGATCTCTTTTCGTTTGATTAAATTCCTCTTCTGAGGAATTTGTGAGTCCTTCATTGCCGCTTTCATTGATGTCCTTAGAAACTTTCTTTGGTACTTAACCCTCGTGCTGGGTAGCTTTCTCTCCTCACTTTATTTGATAGCAAACTTAATAATTAGTGAGAAATATATTCTTCATTCACCAAGATAGTGCTATCTCATTGGTACCGTTATGGAAACTGCGTTAATATACCGTTGGTGCTGTTTCTATGTCACACCTCACTTTCACCACCATTGCATGAATTTCTGTACAACTATTCACCAAATCAAGACGCTAAACTAAAACCGTCGACACATTGCAGTGTTGTCATGACTCTGTTGTTCTAAACGCGATTAACTTTCAAACTGGCAGATATAATAGTGATTGATTTCATAGTTTTTTAATCGCTCATCTCGAGACCGATCCCAAACATACCTGACTGGCTAGTTTAACTCTAATGGTTTTTGAGTTAATCGTGGTTAAAATTGACTAAATTAATAAAATTCAGTTGCATCCAACCGGTCGGCATAGCAGTGGTGCAGCTCTATTCAAGCTATGATTCATATTTCAGCAACTCATGTTGTTTTCTAAACTCATCCTAAAGTATGCATATATCAGTCGATTTTAATCAAAACTGGTAACAAAACATTCCAATCCTGGATGGTAATTCGTTTCGGCTACGAGCGTCGGAATAGATAAGTGAGATTTTCTGTTAGCGCCGCGCGCCGCCGCGGCTCTGTTGCGCTGTCAGAAGGCGCTAGCGGGCCCAAGTTATGGATGAAGTGCTGCTACTACAGCATGTTGAAGGTGGGGCCGAATGAAGGTGTTAACTCACCGGACTATTCTGTTTGATATTCGGGAGTTATATCGAGTTCTAGCGTAGCCGACGTCTGCTGTTTTCGAAGAAGAATGGTATGGTTTTGGCTCTCGTCCTCAGTCAAGCAACCTTTTGGTTTCATATGATTGCTACAACATAATTAAGGAAGCGAGTGGCTAGAGCTTCAACTTGAAGTCAATGGGAACAACCCCTCGCAACCATCCATTTGAACTTGGTCACAAAGCCTGCTGCCGTTCAGTTTCTGGGGGGCATATTGGTGACCATAACACTGTTAAAAAAATGGAATTTTACAATCCCGGATCTGGAATAAATATTCATTTCCGGATTGTAAATATACTTTCCTTTCCCTTTAGTAATTTTACTAAACGGGAGTTGAAATTAATGTTAT
>Ga0058701_10005159_pt1 | contig 10775 bp, 2 predicted proteins | sample AgamicOrMae_FD_97039 | JGI IMG/M metagenome (GOLD analysis project Ga0058701, IMG submission 97039) | Agave microbial communities from Guanajuato, Mexico - Or.Ma.e | ecosystem: Host-associated > Plants > Phyllosphere > Phylloplane/Leaf | place: Guanajuato, Mexico | collected 2012-06-04 | reverse complement strand
TACTTCCAAGGAAGACTCACGCAAGTGTAGAAGAAATTCGAAAACTCACGCAAGTGTAGAAGAAATTCGAAAACTCACGCAAGTGTAGCACAAATTCGAAAACTCAAGCAAGTGTAGAAGAAATTCGAAAACTCACTCAAGTGCACAGGAAGTTCGAAAACTCAAGCAAATGTCGAATTAAATTCGAACTAAATTCGACATTTGCTTGAGTTTCCGAATTGCCTGTGCACTTGCGTGAGTTTTCGAATTTCTTCTACACTCGCGTGAGTCTTCCTTTGGAAGTATCGAGTTATTAATAATTAACAAGCCATTTTTGTAAAGCACTCAAAAATTCTCTACAAAAATTACCTGACGTACGTGCCTTTACAAGGTGACAGCTCCTTTCATGCATTTACGCCCATCGCACAACTGACGAAAAAAGCAAACGTTTATAATAAAATACAATTTTTATATAAATACAAAAAAAAACAATAACGGGGAAACATAGCATTGACTAAGGCAACGGTACAACTGAATTGCTCGGATAGTCTGTCTATTATCAAGCTTTAGAGATAAATGTATTCAACACAAATCAGCGAGACTGTCCCACCAGAAATCAGTTTATTTTTACACTGACTCGCAGTAAATTTCAGTGACTCAGATTTAGAGTCATCTTTTGAACAGTTTGCGAAAGGTTAACTAACAACATAAATTCCTGAGTTTTCTCGCATTAAATTGCTCTAAAATGCTCACCGCACCTTGAGAATACAGGTACCATCAAGTGAGCATTTGCCTTGAAAGTACTTGCAGCTTCCGAACAAGATTCTGCAATTACCTACTTTGCTCAACCCATATTTCTCCAAGAAAATTGTCTGCAGATGTCAAAGCGACGACATGGATGCCAGAACTGTGATACCCTACAAAATCCTCGCAGAGCGAGGTCCTTAGAATTTTCTCCGTAGATAAAATCCGCTTGTTAAGTCAAAACGGATTTGGCTAACTTCCAGTACAGCAAAGCTCCCAACAAAGAAATTGGTATTTTCCTCCAGAAAAAAAAAATCTTGACAAGGCCGCTGCTCGGATTTATCTTAATTAGACGCCCGTAATTTGTTACGAAAGATAAAATTTCACCCTTCATAAAGTCTGTAATTACCCCATTAAATCAGCATATTTATTTAGGCAGGGCTTAGAAAATAAGAAGCAAGCGTGAGCGGTTAATCAAGCCAATTCTCCCGCGGAGAGCAGCACGTTTTTTCCCTTTCACATTGAAGTCTCTTCCTTGCAAGAAAAAGAGCTTGCGGTTAAGATTGTTAATCTTTTTTCATCTCCACACGAATGGAGTCAAAATTTCTTCATCCTCGAACTTTTTGAAGTGACCATGGCAATGAACTTCAAAGGCTAAACAACGGGCTCTTTATTATGACTAAATTTTACCTTGTCAACTGAACTTGAAATGAGACAACTTAACGCACGATTAGCAGTAGGTTTTTATTCTAAACACTATTAATCGAAAACCCTAGCGGTTACATCAGTCGTCTTTGTTCGTAACCTAGTCTAACTTCTATCGCATCCCGATGTACTGGGGGTCACAAAATGCATGACCCCCGCTTCCACAAGGAATACACAGAAGCATGGGTCATAACTTTCGTGGCTCATCGTACTGCTCTCCATCAGCGAAATATTAACCTATCATTATCTTATTTTTATATTGATGCATGCTATAAATATAAGATGGGAATTTTTACCCTCGCCCCGATACTGAAGTCACAAAGAATTATTTCGGAAAATCTTCAGCCGCAACATTTTGCCATTTTGAAAAAGGAAGCTTTTGAAGTGTTTCGGTTGTCAAACACGTCTGGCAATGCAAACGATCTTACCATACCAAAGTAAAACAAAGTCGTCATTTAAAAAAATAAAAACCATATTGTAAAAACACTTACTTAAAGTCCCAATTTTGCTGATTATTTTTTATTTCGAAGGGCTCCGTGGTGAAAATCAAAACTCCAGCGCAATCCGCATCTAATTGGACTCTCATTGTTTGTTTACATACAAAGTACCCAGAATCGGAGATGGCCATCTCCCTCTGGCGCGAGCACTAAAACCAAAGAGTATTGCTGTCTGCTTATGCCCTCTAGCGGCAAGAACCCGAAACACATGTGCAACGCACCGCGTCGCGCCGGCTGCGGCTGCACGTGGAACGGCGAGCGAGCAGCATTTGGTTACGGACGGGACTGGATCGCACCGGACGGAAGACCGGACCGGATCGTTCTGCGGACGGGACTGGACGGGAATATATTCAATAAAATAAGATACACAGCGCAATGGAGTCGGAATCGCCGTGTCTTGCTCGGTTCGAGAGAAAATCTTCCAGAGAGGTGCACCGGCCCCAACGAGTGACTTACAACACGGAGACGTACATTTTAGGTTTTATGTTGCAGTAAAACTGACTAATTTTATTAGCTTCAACACTGAATCTGCATTAGTCTAATAAAAATATTTCTGCAAACATAAATCATTTTTCGGCTAGAACTGCGTAGCTTGGACCATGCTCATTTCCCATACCGCAAATGATGATTGAGTTGAGATAAAATAGTTAAACTTTATAGGATCTTAAAAATGAGATAAAAATTAAGAGGGAATAATTACCTTGGACCTTTGAAATTAGACGAACTTGCTGAGTAGTTTTGCTTGCACACATTTAGTTCAGACGATTGATATGCCGAGCGAATGATGAGACCTTGAGAATTTTTGGAGATGAAGATCCTCAACCTGCTCGAGACGAGTGCCGAGCGTGTTGCCAACTATGGACCGACAACTGACTTCCTAGCTCGAAGAAGACAACACGCATGGCCGCGTGTCGAGCGGGCTGCATCGTATCCGGGAATCCTCAGGGGCTCATATTTCACACGAATCCGTACCAAAAATTAGGCCCACAACTCGGTACCTCCATGGAAGACTCGAACAGTTCTCAAACCTAAGTTTTAAACTGTACCGATACTAGTTCGACGAGCATTCAAAATGTCGTTTTTCGTTGCGAATACCTCTTATATTGTTCGTCTTAAACGAATAGCAATGACGGAACATTTTCCCTGATCCATGGAATATGTCCATGAATTCTCATTTAAATCACACGAAAAACAATATTGTAAGGGCTGCAAAAGGGAATTTCGCGCACTCTTGAAACTGGTCTACTTTAAAATTCAGCTTTTAGAACTGATCCAGTCTTCTATGTTGATGCCAAACTTCTGATTTTATTCTTGATGTAAACAAATGTAGGTACAGGTTTCCTCTCAGGGCCGTCCATAAACGACACAAACATTGAAATGGTCAAATGATGATTACGGATGTTTACGCTTGGTGAGAGGAGAGAAGAAAGGGAAGAGGTACAAAAGTGGCCTAAGAAAGATTACCTAGTTTATTGTTGACAAATGTTAAGATAGGTATTCATCTCAACGAGTTATATGATAAGACGTAAATGAGGATCTATTCTCCCTTAACCTATGTATTTTACAGAATGAGTGTTCTTTACTAAATTTATATGTAGGAATAAGAACTTAGACTATAAACCCCTACGGAAGAAAAACCTTTACAAACTTGTTTGACGTATGTCTATAAAATGATGATCTTGATCGAACGTTCACAACAAGTAAGACATCGTATTCCAAAAAGGGTGCAAAGTCGGGTATTCGTCAGCGTGCCCACCAAGATTCCGACCATCACATATAATTGCCTCTCTCGGCCAAAGCAGCTGAGACTTGGGTAAAACAGCTCGGAAGAAAAGAGAGAGCATTTTCGTTCTCGCTCTTGGAAAAAAATAAAGTTATTATCATAATAAAGACACCTGCAAGTCGGCGCCCACAAACCAGACCTCTTCCTTCCTAATATTCGCTGAGCTCCTACTCGTACTTTACGCACACAACGACCACAATTTCTTCAGAAAATACATGAAGTTACAGACGAAGAGTTTCAGTATCAATGCGCCCATAATCAAATTTAGATATTTACACAAACTCATCAGATTTTAATATGGGTGAAACTTATTTTTACAGTTGCATACCGCGATAGAAATCACATGAACACGCTGTTGCAAAGCGCTTAAAAGGGGGCCTTCAAATGTAGTCTTTTTTAACGGGTAATCTTTGTCGGTTTTAAATAAAATCACGGTAAAAAAAAGCAGTTACGCGAAATCTGACAGCGATAGATGTTTGTCACGAGAAACAGTCTATTCCGACTTACACATTCGGATTCGCTTGGGAGGAATCGAGACTTGGGTCAAATTCAGCCAGGCCTTCGGGCGAAATATTTTACGATACCCAAACATAATTGGGAAAGATTGGCAAAAGCGAAATGAGCATTTTGCGTCTCCGTCGGAGCAGAAAAAGTGTTTTTGCGTCGCGCGCCGAGCCGTGGCGCGTAGCATCAGGAGGGCCAGCCCAGTCGAACTTGATTAGCCTCAGACGGCCGGCCGGCGCAAAGTGAACGCACGCTGCGGCCGCGAGGCGAGGCAATCCGGTTATCGCGCCTGGTAGCCTAAACTTGGCTGGCGTCGACCAGCTGAACCAAACGCAATGGACACCGACATCGCATTGCGCTGCGTCCCATTCGAATTTTGTCGGACGACCGGAGCGACTCGCTCTCCAACTCGGCTACATCACAATTGGCCCGCTCTTAAGTATCATCCGTACATCAAAAGACCCAATGAGAGAACGGGTTGACTTACACAGACATTACTGCGGCGCGCGGCGGCGCTTAGAGTCGCATTCAGGCGGATTTTTTTATTAGAAAAGTATCTATTCCAGGCAGTCCAGTAGCTTTTTGTTCTGGGTATAAAAGTGAATCAGAATGTGCTAGTATATGGGTAAGTTTTATAGACAGACTTTCACGTCGTGAAAAATTAAGATTTACAGATAAAGAGCGCCAGTTTCAGGTATGGATGCGCATGCATGAGCACATTTAAAAAATAATGTTTCTAATGTGATAAAATAAGAGAACTTACCGTACAAAGGCCGACCGCGAGAGACATACCAATAAATGCCATTCTTGATTCAGCTCAGAAGCGCATTAACATTGAAACTTCGCCAGGGTAACCGCGACGGCCTGCCCGAAGCGAGCCAAGCCGTCTTTGGGAGTCGCAGCGGCACGGCAGTCCAACAGCCTTGCCGCATGCAAGCAACATCCACAGGTAACTCAATCCATTTATTATATGCAGAGAGAGAAAGATCATATCAAAGAGTTGGCAACGCTGAGAGTTTCAGCTCGATTTGACGCGGTATTCGCAATCCAGTTGACTGCTCCACTTGCTCATTAGAAGTCACTGCTTGCTTGCTGAAAGGTACACTTTAACATTAATGTGAGCTACAAGCTAATGTTACATTCATTTCCACCCTCTATGTCTTTTCTAAAAATCTTCGAGTTGAATTCGCTCGCGTTTGAACCAAAAATAGACCATGCCAGAGCTTCAAGAGGGTGAGTTTTTTTTTTGTTTTTGTTTTTTACGAGTGAATTTCACTCGAAGTCTGTAAGAGAGTCCCACTTTTCGTCGCAGAGCCGGGTTGAGCAAGGCACAAGGGACTTAAACCTTATCCAGCGGTAAACGCCTATGATGCCGCTATGCTTACTTCTCGGCTTACAGCGATATTCGAGCGCGAGCGGTAGCGAACATAGTAATACCCAACCCCTGTTTTAGGTAGTCACACGCCTGTTTTGGGTATGAATATGAAAACACGAAAAGAGCGTAATGCTGTTATTTTTTGAAGATAAACCCATCAACAGCCATATACAGTAAATAAAAAGGTCTCGTCGAGAGGTCTCCATTGATATTCTTATTCATAGGGTTGTCTCTACTAAATTACGCTCCACCACTGTTTTACCTTCATACCGTACCTAAAACAGAGGTTAGTTTTTACTGCGAAGCGAGGCATAAGATACTTAACTTTGGTAAATGTACTAATTATCCTGTTTATCTTGGTTTACAGTAAAAACAAAACCCCGTTTTGGGAATGCTATACCTGTTTTGGGTAATGAAACTAAAACGGGGGTATTGCGAATTTAATTTTTCAAAATATAGCTGTGTTTAGCCAAATCAATTGAAAGCTCTCGCCTAGACCTTTTGATTGATTTTGATGAATATATGCCAATCTTGAAAATTTACCAAAATACACTCTGATTTTTTAAGGTAGCAATTTTAACCTTTTGGTTCAACCTTCCGTTGTCAAATCGAGCGGAGCGAGGCAAGAGGCATCTAACCTAACTTAACCTATCCTTACCTAGCCACTTATTGCCGTTTACCAAAATTAGTTAAATTCATTTGTGCCTCGCTTCGCTATCGCTCCGCTCGGCTGTCGCCAAGCCTGATGCCACTTACTCCTCGGCGGACCTAAATCGGCCGCCCAGAAGTAAGCGGCATCAGGCTTGGCGACCTTTTAATGAGGTAACCTTAGGTTCAGTTAGGTTAGGTTATGTGTTTTTCTTAACGTCGTAGGGGTTGAACCAAAAGGTTAAAAATGCAGCATTAAAAATTTAGAGTGTTCGTACCACCGTCGTTTTGGTTTCACGCCCAAAACAGGTAGGCCTATACAGCGTTCCCCAAAACGGGGTTTTTGTTTTTACTGTGTTAATCTACCCTGCTGAGCGGTTGATTTACGTTGTTGAACCCTGTTAAGCAATGAACAGTTGAACCAGGCTGGAAAACAGACGAGGCAAATGAAACCACGAAAGCTTGGAGTGGATCTGCGTAACGCAGGGGGGTGGAGGGGACGACAAAGAGCCTCGTTTGCACGAAAGGGTTTATAAATAAACGTAGTCTATACTAAAACCGTCAGCGCTGGTGTGTGCTCCAACATTTCAATCTTTGCGTGTAGTCGTGACGTAACCCTTAAAGAAAAATACCGCCCCTTGCAACCCACTAGGGGGTTGAAATAAGTGCTTTCGCTATGAGGCGGATACAAGGCTGCCTACCTGCTGAGGAAGGGTCTCTCAGGTTATGGCCGTAATCACCAAGGTAAAAATAACCCCACCTCCCGGGATATGAACATGTTTTATTCAAGCAGACTTCATTTATACCTGACCGTCCGGCCAAAACATAAAGTGCGATGTTATTACTCAGTACGTTAAAAGTATACTTGTGTTTAAGAGCCTTGTCTCTGGTGATTGCACAGCGGAGAATTCTGATATTCCCGGGCCGCGAGCGTTTATGTTTTTCCCAGACAGCGTTATGTACTGGGATTATAAATTCAGACAGCTACATACAGAGAGGATACATTAAGCCACAACGTATACATTTTTAGTGCTAGAATTGGATTCAGTAGAAACGAGCAACTTCCAAACACACTAATGGCGCGAATCCGGGCTTAACAGGGCGGAATTTTTATGTGTCCTTCCCCCTCCCCAGCGCGGACGGGAAGGTACATAAAAGTTAACCGCGATCCGCCATGTTCGCCCCGATTGTCCATTGAACGGTAGGTATTGAAAAGGGCCGAGGATGAAGTGTTGAGTGGACGCTTGTTTTGAAGCATGTTGTTCGAAACCCGACGACAGTTCGATTTCCTCTTGTTAGTCGCAATAAGAATAGAGCAATACATAGCTTTGCAAAAACATCGCTAGACCAAAGAACGTATTAAAAAAGATATTGTTGAGAAGAATAAGAATAAACCTAACCAAATACAGGGTTAAAATGGCCGGCATAAAGTCACGGAACTTTGTAAAGAGTAATAATTGATGCTAAAATATCCATTTCAACCCTGTCACCTTACAAAAGGGCTTGCAAAAGTGGACCATTCTGACAAGAAACATCAAACCAACGCAAAAAATGCAACAAAAAAAGGTCAACATTGATTTTGAAGTGCTCTGAACGAACCTTTGAGCAATGCTTTCCGCAAGGGGGAAAAGAAGGCGATTTGGTGGACATGCAAAGTTCATCTCACGTGTCGTAAAAAATCCCAGTTCAAAACAGATCAATTAGCATAAATTGACTTCGGACAAACATCGCAAAAGATTTACGTGTATCTCAACTAGGATTGAGGAGCATTGGATTAATACGTAACGTGAAGTTCGCTTAATGCTGGGAGATCGATTCCACACACCGAGATCAAAGAAGGGGTGGGGGTCGTCGAAAAGAAGTTTATCAATCCAATAAACTTACGTCTAGAAGGCTTCTGTCGTATCGCGTTGCGTTCGCATAAGCAACTTCGCGAAACAGCTCCACGATTGGCAGCCTACTCCTGTCACCTGAGCCACCATAGGCAGCTCATTTTATTGAATCGCGACTTGCAAAACTGAAGAGATACACAACTCCTGCGAAGGGTATCGCCTGCCACTCAAAACAAACTTCTCCGAGTATTTCCGGAAGCCGTTCTGACCTCTTTATTTGTTCTACCTTTCGTCGTAAATCTGAGTAGGAGTACAGCGACGTATAAGGTATTTAATCTACGATCTAAGAAAATCTAACGCAACCTAACGGTCAGCAAACCTGCTACTCTTCACAAGACATTAGGCACCTAGAATAATCTAGGTACAACGCACTTGTTAATTTTCAGTGTTCCAGGTTGTTGATCCACGTCTAAAAAGTTAGACGTGGGTAGAACGCAAGGTGGAAAATGAAAAGGTGAAAAACAATTTCCGTCTATAAGTCCTAGAAAAGGAAACTTGAAGTTTTCAGGCAGGAAAATAAGCAAATCCGCAGAAACAAACCCAATGTAACATTGGTATCCCTCGTGAAGAAGTCATAATCAACTAACTGGACAACATTGTCTTTCTTTGGAAGAATTGCGTACTCGTTTTCATTGCTGCGTTAAAACGGGAATCGGTTTCAGAAGGAAACTTAATTTCTATAGAATCTGAGATAATCCTACAAATAAAACTATTATTCTATAAATAAAACGGCTTCCCAACAGCTTTCAATATTAAAATGAATACGGATAGGTGGTACCGTCCAGAGAAATGTTTTCTGATACAAAAAAAGAAAAGAAAAAAAGAAAAAAAGAATAAAAAAACAATACTAATCTTGAGATAGAGACAAAACTTTTTTTTCTCGAGGCAAGACATTTTTTTTTCTAACAGAAATCGGAAAAATCTTGTACCGAGAAAAAATCCTCACAGCAAGAAAAGGAAATGTTTTGTCACCATATCCAGATTTTTTTTTTTACCGATATGGCCTCAGACGAGACCTCTTCAAATGCCCCGAAGAATATAAGAATTCGGAAATGAGCACACGAAGTGTTGCTCTGCAGGAGCAGCCCAATATCGTAGGAATAAATCATTAGACCTCGTTGACACTATTTCGCGGTGTGTTTTTGCGGCCAGACCCCACAAGCGTTTTATCCTAATGATCAAGCACCCATAGCTGCGGCTCGGACACCCCCGGCCTTCTTGCTGTCTGCGACTTCCACACGCAACTGGCCAGAGACGTGTCTTTGATAAAAATCAGTGCTGGAGAAAATTCCTGGTCCTTCACACAGGCTAAAGCTCGTAAACCAGTCCCGTGACATATCTTGCTCCTGCAGGCCGAGCACCGGCGGCCGGCCGCCGCAGGCGCAGGACTGTCGCACGGCTGCCGTGATGTCTCGAGTGGAGGGACATCTACAGACCCCATCCCCCTCTAGGTCATCCCCGCCCCTTGCTGCCTTACACGACGTGTGTCACCGAAATAGAGGCACTCTGGCTCCCTCGGTAACTTACTTGTGGGGCGTTCCCTTTGGCGACTTTCGGGGGCTGATTTCAAAGGATATCCCTGTGTTCTTTTCTATGACTTCCATGTAGAACGAATGTAGTATACCTTGAAAAAATCGAAGTTGAGCTACGCACATTTCTTGGTTCTAATAGCACTGAAACGCCAAAGATAGCTGGTTCTTAGCTCGTGTGTGTGTGTGTGTGTGTGTGTGAGTGAGTGAGTGAGTTACTGAGTGCATCTGTCTGTCTGTGCGAAAAGTTTGTCAATGGATATCTTACGAATAAGTTGACCGCTTTGAATGAAGATTTTGGTGTACATTGCAATTAGCCTCAAATCGAGAACCTATGTCACGAAAACAGTCGGAACAATATTTCCCCAAAATTTGGGAAGGGGGGGGGAGTGATTCTTATTTCTTTGAGCCCTAATATATCTAAAACCAACAAGGATATATTAAAAAAAGAAGATATCGTCGATGTAAAATTCTAAGACCTACGAATTCGATAGGGAACATTTTTTTCAATAAATCCAACAGTTTTTGAAATATTTAAGAAAAACAACGTTTTTCAAGAAAGTTTGTCAGGGACCACAGTTCTCAAAAACGTCTTGACTTTGATGTTCATAAGTTTTTTTTTTTAATTATTATTTCTGTTTTTTTGAAATGGCAATCAGTCTCCCTTGGAACAATCAGCCACTTCATTGCGTCTTCATAATTAACTTTTTTTCCCTCGATATCTCACGTCAGAAACGGTCAAAGGTATCAAAACGAACATGGCAGTAATAGACCGTCTTCGGACCAATTTTCTACAATTCCAGAGGAGTACTAATGCCTGACATGAGTTACTTGATATTGCAGTTGATTTTCATGAAACTTTAGGGACATTTTGACTGTATACTACGATTTCGTCTGTGAAATAGCTATATTATTGGCCGGGAACGGAGTCCGTAGGTTAAATTATACTAACGCAGATTCCAATGTGTTAACATGCCCCCCCCCCGAAAAAACAGTTGCAATATTATTTTTAAACATTTTTGTTTAATTTTTTGAAATCAAAATCGCTTTCTCAGACCGTTTAAAATACCTTTTTTCAAAAGCACTATCCGAACTCTCAAGCCTTAAATCTTAAATTTG
>Ga0058701_10005158_pt1 | contig 10777 bp, 3 predicted proteins | sample AgamicOrMae_FD_97039 | JGI IMG/M metagenome (GOLD analysis project Ga0058701, IMG submission 97039) | Agave microbial communities from Guanajuato, Mexico - Or.Ma.e | ecosystem: Host-associated > Plants > Phyllosphere > Phylloplane/Leaf | place: Guanajuato, Mexico | collected 2012-06-04 | reverse complement strand
GGGTAATTTGCGACCTTGCGTTTACTTTTCAAGTTGACTAACAAAAAACCAAAACGCAGATGCCTTTGTCCTTGGTGACCTACAAAGGTTCATAAAAGATGTTTCAATCACAAAATAGGGCAGATATCCGAGTGAAAAGAACCCCATATTTTAGGTAGTCTCATACCTGTTTTAGGTAATTTTCGTCATGTGTTGTACCTCGTTAACTCGCCCGCAAGCAAGACAGGGTAAATTTTTTAACCCACTACCAACAACGATGCCGTTCGGAAACAGAAAAAAATATTTTAGAGGATCTTTTCAGTTCAGTATTTGTCACAGTTTAAAAAAAATATCACCCCTCTGGAAACCCGAAATTTAATTATTTAAGCATTTTCCAAAGCTTAAAATTGCGTATTTCAATGGAAAAAATCACTTCAATTTCTCTTGAACTAAATTTCAATCTCAATACTTTGGGCTGTTATGGATTGAGACTTGAAATGATAATATTGACCCCTCGTAACACGCAAGAACTTTCAAGGGTTTTGAAGCAACTTTTTACCCGTCCCGCGGATCGGGCCGGTCGCGAGTATACTAACCTTAATAAAGTTATTATTAACAAGAGTATCTTCAAAAATAACTAAATCACGCTCTTCGTCTGCTCTTTCTTCTTTTGACATCATTTAAACGTCACTTCATAAAACTTATTTCAGCAAATTTAAAATATTTCAACAAAATTTTCATGTCAGTCTCTTAACGACTACAACAGAATTTACTTAGATGCGGGTCAAGATATATTTACGAGCGTTTCGTGACGTACAATAAATTGAATTTCGACTATTTTTAACAATATAGGCCATCTTGCCAGGTAACCTTTTTGCCTGCCATGCTGCCTGATTCCGGTGAAATGAACCCATGCCCCCCGCATAGGCAGGTCCCGCATCCATGTTGCCTAGTGGAATCCCACAGTGATTTACAAATTTCTCCATATTTTGACTACTCGGTGCCATTCTACTATAATGACGCCATATCTGTTAGTTTAATTTTGTAAGCGGTTTCCGTCATTTTTATTGCGGTACCTAGTTTTATTTTGACGCTACCAATAAATCTAGACAGTTTCTTAAAAACCAGTCGGACGAAATGACAAACGCGAGAGGTAAAACTTATAGTGTTAAATCTTTCACTGTGAGATTCTTGAATGGGTGGACTTTTTAACAAGCTGCATGATAGCGTTCTGACTTAATCTTTTCAAACGTTAATCGGCGTTACATGCGGCGATTTCTCCTTCACTCGACACTCATTTTGAGCTACTGTTGAAATGGGCGTAGATGGCCTGAGGGACGCTTATTTCATGCTGCTATACATTGTCATGGACTTAACTATCCTATCATTTTCGGTGTTTGTGAAGTCAGCCCTTGATTGAAGTCTCAATTTCAAAGGTAGCATTTACTACTTATGATTGTTGTACCATTCATTAAGAAGTCTTATTAGTATTTCGACGTCTCAGCGCTGCTGAGCAGTAAGCGAAGACTTGGCTGACGTGAGTTGGAGCGACAAGCGAGGTACACGGTGACCTAATCTAACCTATATGTTCGCGGTTCAGGCTACTGGAAGGATTTGGAGTTTAACCTAAAATAACATTATGTAAATGACTTAAAACCTTCGCACTAAACCAGAAAGTGGCTTTAGCCCACTTTAATGCTTGTGTGCATAATTTTCGTGTAAACCGCAAAGCTTTTTCGCAGTTGTGTTCTTTTTTTGTGCGGATTATTATGAAATTTAATTAATGAATAATTCGAGAAATTATTATATTTCGTTTGGATTTGTTTGGAAAACCCTCTCCAGAAGAAAGACCCGTAATGCAAAACACGAAAAGGCAATGGATATATAGTCACATAAACAAAAGCAACCGCACCATTAAAAGAAAAGAAAAGAAGGATGGAAACAAAGTTCTTTTCCTTTGTAAGACATTGTGTCGAGTTCACGACTTGTAAGACTCAATTAATTTCATGACATGCCGAAAATCAGACATACCAAAATTCGAACTCCATCTCAATCAGGTTTATTAATCTTGTGACCCACATCAGGCGCGGTGACGTAATACGATTACCGCGTTTGTAAATATTGGTGCCATCCATTCAGTTCCTGTGCGGTAGTACTCATTGAATGAACGCAATAAAATGTCTGCGTCTGCCTTGGAACGGGTTTCTCGCATGCGAACTCAGATAGGGAAAGCGAAGCCACTCATTTATTTGGATATCAATTAATCCATCGCATACCTGAATTACGCACTTGACTAGATGTCTCAATTAATTTTTTCCCCAATTATCATCGGAATACTTGCTAGAATCAGGCGTATCTCAAACGTGACGCCTCGTCCTTCTTGTTTTGAAGTATTATTTCACCCTTCTAAAAAAATTTCCAAGCAAACAATTTTTTTTACTATTATTTATTAATTTATTGGATTATTTGACGTTTTAAAACGAAAGAGCCTTTCAATTTTTTATTCTTTGCAAACTGGCGTATTATTTTTTGAAAACTAACAGCTGTTGTATGATTCATTGAATTTATAAACTTTTGTAAGAGCGTAAAACTGTTGTATGATTTGTTGAATTAATAAACTGTTTTCAGAGCTTATAAGGAAGTATCTCTTGGAACGTAAATGAGTTCAGCCTATAACCTACGCGGCTGTATGTCATTGATTCTTATAATATAAAGAAAAATTAACCAGGGCGTATCCCGGAGGTACGAAATCTAAAACTGCGAGATGGGTTGATGCCACTCTCATTCTCACCAGAACACCACATACGCTTTTCTCCAGACATGAATTATCTTTTGGCAAAATTGTGCTAACCACATCAGCTCCTTCATACACATCGCTACGTTTGACGCTTTCTTTGACCTTCCCCTCTCGAAGAAATGATTACGATGTGGCGAGTCGTTAGTCCAGGTTATAAATAGTCTCAGAAAACGCAAAGAATAAGAAGGAAGTAGGCCTTTCTTTCGTTCGCGTGACACTTTCTCCACGTGTTATGCTTAAATATGTGTGTATTTGGGTGGAAACCTTTTTCGACGCCGAGCGACTCCGTTGACGGCTGTATGGATACCGATTTTTTTTTTATCAGACTTTCTATTTTTTACTATTCCTCCTTTTTGATATGAATTTTCCATGCTTGGCGTGTCATACTGTAGAATTGGCAGATTTGCATGGAAATTCGTCACCTATGCCAGTGGCAACGGCCGTTCGAAGAATTATTAAGAGTCGTATATTTGCGTACGATTGCCCTTTTTTCGGCGTGTTTTCCAAAACACCTTTTGATTCCCTTCTACTTATAAAATCTCCTCTTACAAGGAAGGAGGTCCTGACTTTTGATCCTTAACAAATTTGTTTGACGGGTTTGGTTTTTGAACTGTCGTTTAAAAGATCGAGTTCTTTTGAAAATAATCCTTGAAGGTTTACTTGAATCCACGTTTTTTTAATTCAATTGATTACGAAAGAACTCCTCTTGTACCTACTTTATCTTTTTGCCCTAATTGGCTATACGGGATGACAAAAAACAAAATAAAAAGATACGTGTTTTTAAATTCATTGCATCGAAGAAAAAAAATTCAAACTCTTATTAAAATATATTGCTTATTGTAATGTTTGAGTATGAATCTCAACAGTAGTTAAAGCCAAATTTATTACTAGATTATCTCGCGCATTACAGTTTTTATTGTGATAATATGACTCATCTATTGTCAGTTTCACTTAATTGATTTGGAAAACGTTTTATTGTGTGAAGTTGACATTTTGTCGTGACTCTGTGAATAATTTCTGGAGGGACGTAACTGGCTCAGCAAAGTGACCCAATTTCGAGTTGCCTACGTAGCCAGGGGCAACAGGGCTCGTTAAAGGCAAGCGAATGAATAATCTCAAGTCACGTCAGTGTTAAAACGTCAAGTAAACCACTATTATTTTATTAATCGGTTGTTTGAACTTTAACCTCGGGCAACGCTATGCCCGCTCAATGTAACCGCAAGGCAATTTGCATGTTGCCTTTTGATTTGCGGTGATACGACGACAATTCAGTAGAATACAGTTAAAAGTTTAATCAAATTTCGATGAAAATATTGTGGGTTAACTATATTTTACGCCGGCCGAGATTTATTTTGTAAGTTTAGAAAAGAAATGCTGTCGCGCCAATTTTCCTAATCTAATGAGTCTTGATTGGAAAACTTTCTGAAAACTTGTTCATTTACGGAGATTTTCCGAGAAATCGACTTCCATCAAACGAAAAGTTGTCAAATTGATAACTTTGTATACATCCAGTCAAGCCATTTCCACCGTTTAGCGAGAGGAGTTTGTAGTACACTTTGAAGTCATGAGTTTACACAAACATTTTTATTAAGGCAATGTGTTTCGAATTGTAACGCACCCAGAAAAGAATATTTCATCGCAACTCACATCAGTGTAATAAAGTCCGCAGCGTTCTCAAAAAGAATACCCGACTGAAGTGGAAGACAAGAGCATCTAAAAAAAAAGAAAAAAAATCTATTCAATTAACGGTATTCGATCCATGCGAAACTATATCCCAGCTGTCATTGACTATATCTTCCTGAATCTTTTCGGGGATATTCTCAATGAAGAATATTGTTCAGTATGAAATATCAAAGTTAGAGAGGGAAACAGTTCTTCCAAAGTTAAGATAAGTTTTCCGTGTGTTGTAGGACAGCAACTCTATTTAAAAAATAATAATATTTATTTTTTATATCTTTTTTTTAAGAACAGAGTATCACAAATTACTTTCGTAGCCAAATATACATTATAGATCAGTGTATAATTTAGCAAATCGGTAAAAAAATAAAATTAAAAAATGACGAAGCATTCACTCATATTTGACAGCATTTTCACGTCTATTGTCTCAAAAAAAATAAAAAAATAGAGAACTGAGTAATCTTAATTTTAAAAAAAGGTCGCTTATCAACAAAAACATAAACCTTTCGTAATTGCCGACGAAATTTACGGTCTACGTTAATTGAATTAGATTTAAATGAAATGGTTCAAAACTCAATGACCGGGTGCGCTTCCCCGTGAGACAGTGATGATTACTTAGTCTAACTCTGTGGTAGTCGTTACTCTTAGTCCGTGATTATAATCACTTAATCCGGGCGAGATAGAAACGCCAACTTACTTTCGCCATTGATGCCAAATTCCGGTCGCTGTTTGCTATCCCGATTATTCTGATTCGCACTCTCTTTGGCGGCCGAATCAGAAATCAGATATTTGACACGACAAAAACCTGTTCTACTTCCTCTTTACCAGCGTGGATCAGAAACCGAGCCTTGTTCACATATTACGCCTGAGTGAGTAATTCCTGAGCTGTAAATTTAAGGCTTAGAATTTCTCATGTTTCGACGCTAAACGTCGAGCGGAGCAAAAGTAGAGTTAGGCATAAGGCACTCAAATTCAGTCTACCTTTTATTGCGGCACCATTTGCTGGAGAATGAGCCGCAATGTAACATAGAAATTGGGAAAGATCAACTTTTAAACATTTACTTTAGCCATGAGAGTTGTACAGCTTATGCTTTAGCCAAATCAACTTTTCCGATGAAAAATCCAAAACATAAATTTTTAAAGCAAAAAGCGTTGCGTTTTTACGAATTTATTTGTAAAATTTTGGTTTATGTTTCACCATATCATTTTTTTTAGAACTCCCGGTTTTTCTATAAAAAGCCTATTATGACACGATGTGTAATAAAACCCATGATTTTTTGACGTTCAGATGTGTTGAGAATTCGAAGATGTCCTGCTTTAAGACACTTTCTAACTCTTAGCGTAAACTGTCGGGCTTACTGTTCTACAGTGCTTCTTGCTTTCCGGGAATTGGTGCTTTATTGGCTGTAAAAAGGGGCTTTTACGTCTCTCATATTTCGTTTAACGCTTTTCGTTTATTTTATCAACCATTTCAACCCGGTGATCAATGCGTTAAGTACGAGGCTAAGTACCGAGTTGTAATTAAAGCGCACCTTAGTGGTCTCTAGGTTCTTGAGATAGCCTGCCAGGAAACCCTTTCATAAATTAATTAAATCATTGGTCAAAATGATCGGAATTACTCTGTTCGACTAAAAAATAATTTGTCTTTAGGACGATTATCTCATAGGTACTTTTTGGTTGTTTTGTCGAACAGTGTTATAGGCAGAAAAAATACATATTTTATGATATTTCCATATTCATTCATCTTCCCCACTGTACACTCACGGTATTTTTAACTTCCAGGCTAAGTTCCGAACCATGTCTACCCTTTTTAGTCCACATGTAAAACTTATTGAGAGTCTAATAGGCAATAAATGACAAACAAATACGAAATAAATTGAATACTCGGCAACGAATTAAGACATTAAAACAGGAAGCACACAGTAATTTAATTAGTTTAAAAATTTTATTTCTGGTTGGAGCGTCTCAATGCTCCACAAATTTGAAACTTTCTTTGATTTGGCTTACAGCAATTTTCCTGTTATGCTTCCGTGATTTGTTGAGACCTTACTTTTTTTTTTGGCCTTTTGATCTCCCACGATCTGTCAACATTTTTCGTGGGATGGGACGAATTTAATAAACGAAAAGCAATATTTCCCTTTATCTTCCTCTGCGCTTCAATCTGTCTCTTTAATTCACTTTTACTTCTTAATGCTACAGTTTTTCTCGCGCAAATGATAAGTATGGGTCTGCTTTCTCAACAGCTCGATGGGCTTCACAAACCCCTCACCTTTTAAAGGCCGACTTTTTTACCTTGTGTTCCACCTGGTTCAACCTTTCATGTTATGTGAGGGTTATACACCCGCCTAGGTTAACTCAACCTAGGTTACCTTTTGACCTTGCTTCGCTGCTCGGCTGTCGCCAAGTTATCACTTCTCGCCAGCTATAGCTGCCTTCAAGAAGTAAGCGACATTAGACTTTGTGGTTTACCTAAATTGAGCAAAGTTACGTGCTTCGTGCCTTGCTCACCGTTCGGCTGAACGACGAATGAAGAGGTGAAAAATTCTTAAAACGCAAGAGGTAGAAAGTACGCCCTTTAGTGTTGAGTACGGTCCAATCACTTAACCAGAACACCATCTCGCTTTTCTCGTCAAGCGCTGTAAGTGAGTTGCCAACAGGGTGCTTCAACCTTTCAACTCTTCATTTTACTTTCCTCACCTGTAATAAGCGATTATTACCTGTTCTCACTTGACGCTGGTATTTGCAAGCGTCTTCGAACAGCGATGCTGCTATGGTTCACCGGACCTACGCTCTCAATGATATGTGAGGTTATGAAAGGTCTGATTTGCTACCTTGTCAACCTTTTGGGTTCTATTTTTCGTCGCCAAACTTTATTCTGAAATTAAGGTCATATGATTGGTTTTGGGCTTTTTTCATCTCGACCAGGCTGACTGTATTTAGTTTGAAGCTTTCTGATCAATTAAATAAGTCCGTCGATTGCAACCTCTAAAGAGTGCAATCGACGGACTCGAATTCTGAATTCAGCATAGTGACGAAGTCATATTGTCCTCAGAAACCTAAAAAATGTCATCTTTCCGATGTTACGTAAGACTCTTCTCGATTTTTTTCCAGTCCTTGAAACCCTCGAGGCACCGTAAAACACTTCCGCCGGAAGCCGTAACGTCAAAAATCGTTGAACGAGGAACGTTTTGTGTTCAGTTTCGCAACGGAGGGGTCAGAGAAGCCCTGAGGGCCCCGCGTGCCCGAGACGACCACAGTTAAACGCAGCATTTCGAAAACGTGGTATGATTCGTGATGCGCTGCAGGCGGGACACTTGTTGGGCGTCACATCGGGACCATAGGCTTTGTTGCCAATAGGCAGTAGGTATTTCACGGGGGTGCATATAGGGAATGCATAAGAAGTCCATAGGGAATGCTTGTAGGGAATGCTTCAGGACTAGGTACTTAAGGACGGCATAGGGACTGAGTAGACTGTGTAGGGAATCCTTACTTATGGACTGATCAGGGATTGCATAGGGACTGCATGGGGACTGCATAGGGAATGCATGGGGACTGCTTGCTTACGGATTACTGAGAGACTGATCAGGGGCTGCATACGGACTGTAAGGGAACGGCTAAGGGAATGCTTTGGACTTTGGCGGGCTGATCAGGGGATTGCATACAGACAGCCAAGGGACGTAATAGGGAATTCATAGGAAATGGTAATGGAATACGTGGGAATTTCCTCATTTGCCTGCACGGGTGCAGTATTTGTTAACAGCGCATCAGTTGAACATTTAGATTGCGGTGCTGTGGGAATCCATTACATTACGGAATTTCATTAGTGTTAGACCGAGTCAAATGCCTTTAAGTACTGGTAATAGAGACATTTTCTGGTCTAAAACAAATTACTCCTTCAAAAAAAAAGTAATGAAAATTTAAAAAATTTCAAAGGCAATTTTTTTTTTGTACAGAACGGCTACTTTGCTTACTGAAAAAAAAAATATATATTTCAGAAACAAAATACTACTACTATTTACTTCAAAATAACGCATATTATCGCGCCTATACCAACCCCAAAATCACAGCTAAAAATCTCTTCGAAATCGGCAAAATATTGACCCAGTAGAAAGCTCCGTTCGAAGATCGCGCATTATTTTACCGTCTATAAATTGTCCTCTCGACAGCGTCGTGTAAGATGCGATAAAAAATGGCGGACGCTTGCTTCATGGTGATCGGTACTCACTGGTCAACCATTTCCGTGTTCGGCGCCCCGACCCGTCGTCTGCTGAGCGACCGGCAGGACGTTGCTGCTCTTCGGGACGAACGCGTAAAGCAAACGTCCGGCGGTTGAGCAACGCCGGCTCGCTGATTGGCTCACAGGGCATTGTTGTTTTGCATGCTGATTATCTGCGATGTTTACATTACGTTTATGCGTATCATTGGGATCTGATGGCAAACTCTGATTGTAATAGGCGGTCCAGCACAGCACCCTTCAGTTCCGCCTTAAAGTTCCCTATTGTTTTCACGTTCGCAGCGTTGCCAAATGTCGACCGGAAGGCCCACTCGAATAAAATTTCACGAAAAATTAAATAAAAAAAGAAAGAAAAGGTTAATCTGGAATAAATAGGTTTTGAGGACTCGAAAAAAATGTTTCTTTGAGATGTTTTTTGACACGTTCCTGACCCGTCTGAAAACACTAGTGGAATCAACAAAATGTCATGTTAGAACTGGAAGATATATCTGGAAATACACTCTTACATTTTTCAGGACAGTCGAGTGGTCATAAAGGTGTTGAATAAATCGGTCTCTTGCGGTAACGAATAACGTTTTAAAATAGTATAAGACGCTTTTGTCAGTAAATAGTTCGATTTGATTGCGTTCTCCGTAAGATCTAACTATTAGAGACAGTAAGTGTATTATTCGGGAAAAAAGAGAGTTTGATCGTTTCAGGGGTTTTAAAGAAACTGATCGAATGCAGTGAAGAATTTCTCCCAATTATTCAATGAATATATTTTTTTTATTAACTCTTGTGTCATACATCTAGGTGACCCTTAAAACTGTCAGCGCTCAAAGGGGCGCAAATTTTTCGTTACTTATTAAGGGCTTCTCATGTACTTTTTTTTTCGGTGAATCATGCGCAGTGAGCTTAATTAAATATGTAATTTTTAAAAAATGAAATTTTTTTCTGAAAAACTTTCAACGAAACCCTGTTAAATCACTCATATTTCACGAGAAAGTTTTGCTTTTAGACAATAAATCAGCGAGAAACCAAGTCCGTCGACTAACTAAATCCCAACCTCAAAAGCTTCTACATTATAAAGCTAATTGAAGAATTCCTTGAGCAAATAATATCTCGTTTAATGCCTGTAGACAGCTTCGGGATCGAAACTTGTCCTCGTCGCTGCTACATAAACTTTTGCGGAAGTTTTAATCCTGGTAATTTTTTATATGCGGGCGTTTTCAGCAGAGTGGCTGCTGCACCTGCTGACGCCAAAGTAGAATGTACAACAATTCTTTGAACAGAGGCAAGTCAACGGTGAAAGGAAGTGAGACCAAGAGTGAGACGTGCCAAGAAAAAATAAAAGTCACAATGATTGGCTCATACTTCACTTTGGCCGTGAAGTTGCTGCATGTACTATGAATTCGTATCAAGATCATCTTAAGCGAACCGCGCAGATCAAAAAGACGTGATCTCAATAAAGAATAGACTATTAAAATCTGAATGCAACACAGGACAAATGGATTCATTATAATAATTCCGTTATATCGGCTATTTTAAAATATAAGTGATAAAACTTTCAGACATCCCTGGAGAGGCGGATGATATGCCAGCGTGAGGCGGATTTATTAGAAGTCGCTGTAATCTTATTGAGATAGATGCGTAGATTCAAGGCTGTATCTTTGCCTTTGAAGCTCTCTGCCTCTGAACGGTTACTGCAAATTACATAGTTACTCGGCGTTTTCCTGGAATCTCGGCTATTGGAGTAAACGTGACAGACTTTGATCTCTGATCTCCGAATTCATTTTAAAATGAAATATTTTTTCAACGGTATACTGATCGTAATTTGCATTGATATTTGCATTTGTGTCCTAAAAATTGCCTTGCTTTTGTGCGTAGAGAATTTTGTATGAAATTTTTAAATCATTTGGATTGTACCTCGTTTTACCAATTTAGCTATGTGTTCAGGGGTTGCTTAAAAATAAATTTTGAAAACTGATGCTTTTTACTTCCATGTCAGTGGAAGTATTGGCATCGTGCAAAAAATCGACTTCGAGATAAGACCGGATTTGGGATGTACAACCCCCAAAACGTCGAGAAAAGTGGTTTTGGACAATCCGTCT
>Ga0058701_10005157_pt1 | contig 10778 bp, 3 predicted proteins | sample AgamicOrMae_FD_97039 | JGI IMG/M metagenome (GOLD analysis project Ga0058701, IMG submission 97039) | Agave microbial communities from Guanajuato, Mexico - Or.Ma.e | ecosystem: Host-associated > Plants > Phyllosphere > Phylloplane/Leaf | place: Guanajuato, Mexico | collected 2012-06-04 | reverse complement strand
TCGGGTTTTTGTTTTGTTGTTCTTTTTGTGGAGGCTATAGGTAAACATTCTCGGCCTGAGCGCCATCCCTGATGGTGCCAGCCTCAGTGTTCCTAACCTAAAAAACACAGGAATTGAGTATTGATAAACACTGAAACTTTAAAGGAGAAGTGTGATTAGCGAGACGCACTTAGTCTGTTTATTTTAGGCATGGAAGTTGTAAATTCTCGCTGCGTGAAGTGAGGTCTGATATAGTTTGTGGCATCGTTCACCAAGGTAAATAAGGTGGAGTCAAGGGCTTGGCTCTAGCGTCTTTCTGACTGTGTTTCATAATTATGTATTTACTTTAGACTCCTAAACTTATTTCCGTTTGTGCTTTGATTCCAGATGTATCAACTGATTGTCTTTTGCGAGGAAGTTCGATTTTGACATGACGTGGCGCTCATCTTTCGAACTCCAACGACCGGCTTGACTTTTTGAGGCTTTTCGTTGTCAGAAATAGTAATTGCGTATATCACACACTGCCATATGTTCCAACTTTGAAGTTTTATTTTTGCGACAAGGTTTGTTATCTACATAAATATATTTTTCATAATATCTACGGTTTCTACATTTACTGCTTCGGGTTCGCCGTTTTAGTAGTACCGCTTACATTTTAATTTCCGGTCAGATTTACAAGTTTTGGTTTGTTTGCAGGTTCAATGATATTTGGACCTCCAAAAGATTGTAAGGAATGTGGAAATGGGTTTAAATCATTTTGAGGTGTGAACCGATCAAGTAAGTACTTTGTAAAGACTTTGCTTTGAGTTTCAATGACCCTCTCTACTCTTGCGTAATTGTCTGCTATGTCAGTGTGATGTATGAAAAATTTGTTTGGTCACATCAAAGTCGACAAAAATGGGCTCAGGATTGGTTAATTATAAGCACCTAATGGAACAAAAATATTTGTCCTGCATTCATCCCAATTAATAAAAGCTTTTTTCAAAGATTTGAGTGTAGTTGTTAAACAAGAGCAAAAAAGTACTATATCTATTACTAGTAATATCTAGTAATATCAACTCACATCTGTTGCTTACTTTTTTTCCTCTCTCTTTTGTTATCTTGATAATGGTTTGGTATTGAAAGTAAGTAAGGCATTTGTTTTATTTTCTCTCCGACTTCTTATTTTTAGCTCAGTTCCAGTTAAAAAAGAAATTTATTTGAACTCAGTTGTAACCGACCGTTTGTTCCAATCTGAAAGTTGGAAACATTCTAGGACACTAAAAACCTGGAGGGGACACATCTTTGGATGCTACATGTCTGGGGAGAAGTCAGCTGTCAGAGGAAGTAACTGACCCCCAAAAAAATTCCATGAAAAACTACTCACCCTAAGTAATACAAGGTCGTTTGAGCACACCTTGTGCCACATCACGGACGCGCTACAGCTTTATCGGTATCTACGTTATTTCATCCCTTTATAATTACAGCAAGTTCGAGATTCGGAATTTCATGGCAATAAAATGCCCTTGATGTCCTTGATACAATGCTTCTCATTCAAATGATTTTGAATGCATTCTAACCTGTCTCTATGGGATAACGCAATCTTGAAATCGCTCCTAGCATTTACCCTTCCGTTAAACAAACGTGCCTCTGTTTATGTGATCATTGAGCCCTGCTCCTGACTGCTAGCAAATGAATTAGTTGCGCTGGTTGCTGTGAACGGATGTGGTTTTCTCGGAAGAAGGCTGAGATAAGTTGTGTTTCAGGTGCAACAATGGGGTCTGTCCAACGAGCCTTCGCGCAGAAGCTATCGAAACAGCATGCGACGGACGTTCGGCGGCAGATCGCCGCCAGCGCCGCCGCCTCGTACAGCCGCGACTCCGCCAAAGGATCCAACTTGACGAGCTTCGTGTCGTTGAGCGACATCGTCGACCCACTTGACTACGAGGACTTCGTCCACCAACACCAGCAGCTCATCAGCAGGGACCCACTGCGGCCGATCCTCGAGTTCCCGGCCAACGACATCGACGTGAGCATCATCCCGCGGAAGATACGCACGCTGAGACCGACCCTCCCCGAAGAGCCCCTCGCAGAGCTGCCCGCCCAGGTGCGCGACTGCGTCGCCAGTTTCACCAAGGACTGGGTGCTCGTCGACTACCAGTATCGCCATCACTCCAGCAGCTCGTGGCCACCGGACCGCCACCTGCCCTTGGACAACCTCCCTCAACAGGAGTTCGAAGACTCCTCCAACGCGGAAAGGTGCGTTTGCCAATACCTAGGCTACCTTAACCCTTCGTTAGGCATGGTAAAAGGGCCCAAACTCTGACTTTGGCGGCAGTATCCCGAACTCACGGCCCCACGGCTTGGAGAGTGTTGGCAGTTTGGGGGGCATTCGATAGCGCCAAAAACCACAAGCGCCAACACCGCAAGCGCCAGTCCGTAACCGCCAAACGAGAAAAGTAGCAAACGCCATAGTTCGTATAGGTTAGGTCAAGTTAGGTTAGGTTAGGCTAAGTTAGGTTAAGTTAGCTTAGGTAAGGTTAGTATTGCGGTTAGAACTTTGGCGTTTGCGACTTTTCTCGTTTGGCGGTTACGGATTGGCGCTTGCGCCGTTGGCGCTTGTCGTTTTTGGCGCTTATGACAGCTACCCGGCAGTTTTAGCTGCTGCCGCTTGATGGCGCGAAAGTCGGGCATTAGCATTCCACAGTTTTTCCACACCCCGTATGAATTTTTTTTTAGCCAGTATTGGCTAACTCGTATTACATTAGGTAATGGGGTACTTGACCATTTTTTTTATCGCGATAGCCATCAGAAAGAGCTAAAAAATGACGAAGAAAAGTCTAGCACCCAGATACAATCAGTCGATCGCCTGGAAATCGAGTTCAAAGTTGCCTGTGACGTTATAGAATCCGTGGCATTTGGCAAAATTTACGGATGCTATGACGTCTTAGGCAATTTTGGACTCGATTTCTGGGCGATCGGCTGATTATATCTGGATGCTGCTTTTGACTTTTCCTCTATTTTTGAGCTCTTTCTGATGGCAATCTCGATAAAAATTGGTCACGTGCCCCATTTTACCCGTGCTATCCTTAAAGCCTGCCCTAATTTTAAGTTGAGTTGGTGTGCTTGCTAACAGTATTGACCGCAGTGCGTGAATCCTGTGAGACGTGAGAAGGCGCGTGTTGCTTTGCGTTGAGGTTCGGGTCGGGATTGTGTTCCAGGTCAAATGTCCGGGCAGCTGGCGATACGCCGCGAGGAAGTTGGGCCAGTTTCGACCTGCAGAATTCGTTGAGCGACTCGCTGATCCCCGGCCTGCTTGAACGCAACCCACCGGAGAAAGAAGGGCGGCGCCAGGAAGAGAGGCATGACAGCTTGTTCCTGCTGTACCCCCCGCAGGACGAGGAAGAAATCGTCGAGAGAAGGCTCCCCGCCGACGTGCCCACGGAGCATATGGGCCACCGCATCGTGGTCAAGTGTCTGCAGCTCAAACTAGAGCTCGAGGTGGAGCCCATTTTCGCGTCCATGGCGCTCTACGACGTGAAAGAGAAAAAGAAGATATCGGAGAATTTCTACTTCGACATGAACCCGGACGGCCTAAAAAGAATGCTGTCCTCGCACATTCCCTACAGTGACAGCAGCACCCTGAGCCGCTCCTGTATTTTCGACATAACCTACCCGTCCCAAGACCTGTTTCTAGTCATTAAGTTAGAGAAAGTGCTCCAAGGCGATATCAACGAATGCGCGGAGCCCTACATGAAGGACGACAAGAACCGGGAAAAGGTGAAAGCCAACGCCGTGGCCGCGTGCGAACGCCTCGGCAAGTACCGCATGCCCTTCGCCTGGACGGCCATCTACATCATGAACATCCTGAACGGAGTCAACAGCTTGGAGAGGGACTCGGGCAGCGACAAGGAAAGCACGGGCTCCAACAGCCTGGACAGGAAGCTGAGCAACAGCAGCTTCGAGCAGCTGCGCAAGCGCGCGACGGACATGGGCACGCTCACCAGGAGGGGCTCGCTGGAGAGGCGCAGTGGGTCCGAGAAAGGCCGGAGCTGGTCGCCGGAAGACTTCGGCACGAGCCTGGACTCGTTCCGGCCGGTCACGCTGACCGTGTCGAGCTTCTTCAAGCAGGAAAGCGACCGGCTCCGAGATGAGGACCTCTACAAGTTCCTGCCCGACCTCAAAAGGCCTTGCCAGAACATCAAGAAGAAGTACATTCCGGGGACGCTCAAGTTGGACATAGCGCCGTGTCCAGATCAGGTCCCTTACTGTTTGACGCCGGAGTTGGCTCGCATCAACCCGTACCCCGACGAGAAGGGCCGCCCCACCAAAGAGATCCTCGAGTTCCCTCCGCGGGAAATGTTCGTCCCGCACTACTCGTACAAGAACATGTTGTTCGTGAGCCCCAAAGAACTCAACTTCGCCGGTCGCGCCGGCTCTGCGCGGAACATCGCGGTCAAGATGCAGCTGATGTGCGGGGAAGAGGAGGGGCACGCCCTGCCGGCCATCTTCGGTCGCTCCTCTTGTCCGGAATTCACGCGGGAGGTTTACACGACTGTCAGTTACCACACCAAGTGTCCGGACTTCTACGACGAGTTCAAAGTGAAGCTGCCTGCCAACCTGGGGGACCAGCATCATCTCCTCTTCACCTTCTACCACATCAGCTGCCAGCGCAAAGTCGAGCAGCCCACCGTGGAGACGCCCGTCGGGTACACGTGGCTGCCTGTCTTCCGGGACGGTCGCCTGCAAACGGGCGAGTTCTGTCTGCCCGTCATGATGGAAAAGCCCCCGCCCAACTACTCGTACATTCCCCCCGACGTGTACCTGCCCGGCACGAAGTGGGTCGACAACCACAAGGGCATCTTCGTCGTGGTGCTGGATGCCGTGTCTTCGGTGCACACCCAAGACAAGTACCTGGACCGTTTACTGAGCCTGTGCGCCTCCATCGACGACGCCGTCATCCCGACGCGGATCGGAGAGGCCAACATGGAAACAACGCTCAAGTCGGCCATCTTGGACCTCGCTCACGCCAAGTCCGAGCCTCTGGTCAAGTTCCTGCCTGTGATACTAGACAAGCTAATCCTCCTGATGGTGAAACCGCCCGTGGTAGGCAATCAGATGATGAACATCGGTCAGACGGTGTTTGAGGCGCTCGCCATGCTGGTGAAGAACATGACGTCGCTGTCGGAGGGGCGGCACAGCCTGTTGACGACGTACATCGCGTACCAGTGCACCCTTCCGCACCCGTCGGCGGGGCTCGGCGAGCGCGCCATGAGGAGCAACAGCAATCCGAACGTGCACGCCGCCGGCGACGAAGAGGAAACCCTGGTGCGCGGCCTCGACCGGGCGTGCAGCATGCGGGCCGCCGCCCAGGCGGAGCACGCGCTCGTGTTCCCCAGCAAGGTGCAGCCCCTGAAGGTCGTGCACGAGGAGCTGGCGCTGCAGTGGGTCGTGTCGAGCGGCTCCGCCCGAGAACTGGCCATGGCCAACTCGTGGTTCCTGCTCGAGCTCATCGTCAAGAGTGTGGTGGAGCACCTAGCGACGACCGACGGCCTGGACATGCCGCGGAAGCTGCGGCTGTCCGAGCAGTTCACCGACGACGTGACCACGCTCGTGTCCACGATCATCTCGGACATCATCTCGCGCTACACCAAAGACATGAAGCTGGCGCAGAGCATGAACTCGAGCCTGGCCTTCTTCCTCTTCGACCTGCTGTCCATCATGGACCGCGGCTACGTGCTCTCGCTCATCAAAACCTACTACAAACAGATGTCAGCCAAGATCGCCTCTCTTCCGGACGCCGTGAGCCTCATCAGCTTGAAGCTGGATTTCCTCCGGATCGTGTGCAGCCACGAGCACTTCATTCCGCTCAACTTGCCGTTCGGCACACCCTTCACGCCGAGCTCGGCGCCGTCCTCGCCAAACCCGTCCATCAACTCGACCAACTCGCAGTCGTCGACGCTCGTCGGCGGCGACAAAGTGAGCTTTTCGGAGCTGTCCCTGGAGTTCCGGCAACAGCACTTCCTAGTCGGACTGGTCCTCAGCGACCTGGCGTCTGTCTTGAGCATGCACAACAGCGCGCTGGACAGCAAAGCCGTGAATTTAGTCCGCAATCTGCTGACCTGCCACGACGGTGATCCCCGCTACGAAGATCCCGACTGCCGCGCCCGCGTGGCCGCCCTCTACCTGCCCCTGGTGGGCATCGTCATGGACAACCTGACGCAGCTGCACGGCTGGCAAGCGGACAAGGGGGACGACAGCCTGGACCAGTCTGTGGCCATGGCCATCGCGGGCACCTCCGTCCTGGGGGCCGACACCTACAACCAGCACACCCTCACAGAAGCCTACAGCCAGCCGAGAAAGAGCGGCTTCTCCAGCGACACCAGCAGAAACCTGCTCATCTGTTTCTTGTGGATCATCAAAAACATGAACAAGAACGTGTTGAAGCAGTGGTGGAGTGACCTTCCCGTCGAGCGCTTCCACCAACTCCTTGATTTGCTCTACATCTGCATCTACACCTTTGAGTACAAAGGCAAAAAGGAGCTGAAGAGAGGGTCTTCGCAAGTGCTGGGCAAAACCACGGACATCAAGTCCAAGTTGGAGGACATGATTCTCGGCCAAGGATCGGCGAGGAACGAAATGATGATGCGGCACAAGGAGAGGCACTTGTCGGGCGAGCGCGTCCGCTGGAGGAAGGAGCAGATGGCGTACCGGCCCGCGGCGGAGGGCGTCGACAAGGTGGCCGTGGAGCCGGAGAGCAGCTCCACCCTGGAGGGCAACCTCGCCACGGAGGTGAGCTTCATCATCCTGGACACGCTGGAGCAGATTGTGCAAGTTGCGTCGCGGTCGGACAGCTTGCAGGGCCTGCTCGGCCCCGTCCTCAAGGTGCTCCTGTACGCGCTGGCCCGCAACCAGAGCACGTGCGTGCTGCGCCACATGTTCGCGACGCAGCGTTCGCTCGTGTTCCGCTTCTCGAGCCTGCTCTTCGACGAGGAGAGCGAGCAGTGCGCCGACCTGTGTCTGCAGCTGCTCAAGCATTGCAGCTCCTCCCGCAGCGTGGTGCGCTCGCAGGCCTCCGCATCGCTCTACCTTCTCATGAGGCAGAACTTCGAGATCGGCAACAACTTCGCGCGCGTCAAGATGCAGGTGACCATGTCGCTGAGCTCGCTGGTGGGAACCAGTCGCACCTTCAGCGAGGAGTCCCTCCGCCGCTCCCTCAAGACGATCCTGGTGTACGCCGTCGACGACGTGCAGCTCCAGGACACGACCTTCCCGGAGCAGGTGAAAGACCTCGTCTTCAACCTCTACATGATCCTCTCCGACACGGTCAAGATGAAAGAGTTCCAGGAAGATCCCGAGATGCTGTTGGACCTCATGTACCGCATAGCGAAGGGTTACCAGAACTCGCCCTACCTCCGCCTCACGTGGCTGGCCAATATGGCGCAGAAACACATGGAGCGCAACAATCACACGGAGGCCGCGATGTGCCTGGTCCACTCGGCCGCTCTGGTGGCCGAGTACCTGCACATGCTGGAGGAGAAGCCGCACTTGCCGCTTGGCGCCGTCGCTCTGGAGCGCGTCACGCCCAACGCCTTGGAGGAGAGCGCCGTCTCCGACGACGTGCTCAGCCCCGAAGAGGAGGGCGTGTGCCTCGGCAAGGACCTGACGGAGAGTGGCCTGGTGGCGGTGCTGGAGCACGCCGCCGCTAACCTCAACATGGCGGCCATGTACGAAGCGGTCAACGACGTGTACTCCATCCTGATCCCCATCGCGGAGGCGAACCGCGACTACAAGCGGCTCGCGGCCATCCACGCCAAGCTGAACGAGGCGTTCACGCGGGTTGACCAGCTGCAGGGCAAGCGCGTCTTCGGCACCTATTTCCGCGTCGGCTTCTACGGCTCCAAGTTCGGCGACCTCAACGGAGACGAGTACATCTACAAGGAGCCCACGCTCACGAAGCTGCCGGAGATCTTCAGCCGACTCGGCAACTTCTACTCGGAGCGCTTCGGAACGGAGAACGTGTGCATCATCAAGGATTCCAACGCGGTGGACCAGAGCTCGCTCGAGCCGGACAAAGCCTACATCCAGATCACTTACGTCGAGCCGTACTTCGAGCCTTACGAGCTCCGCCACCGAATCACGTACTTCGACAGGAACTTCAACATCAAGCGGTTCGTGTACGCGACGCCGTTCACGGCGGCGGGCCGCGCCCACGGCGAGCTGCACGAGCAGTACAAGAGGAAGACCATCCTGACGACGGCTAACCACTTCCCGTACGTGAAGACGAGGATCCAGGTGGTGAGCCGCAAGCAGATCGTGCTGACGCCCATCGAGGTGGCCATCGAGGACGTGCAGAAGAAGACGGCGGAGCTGGCGCAGGCCACGCAGCAGGAGCCGCCCGACCCCAAGATCTTGCAGATGGTCCTCCAGGGATGCATCGGCACTACAGTCAACAAGGGGCCCATGGAGGTAAGCCGAGTTGCACGCTCTTAACCTCATCATTCCCTCGCAGGAGGTGTCTTGTCAAAGCTCATCACACGGATCAGGCAAAGGTTTGCCTCTAAAATACCGATTACAGATTGTTTAAACCTGCTACCGCCCAGCGATGCCGTTCGGAAACAGAAGTACAGTCAAACCTGGGTTATGCGAATTTGAGTTGTACGAAATCTTGGATTATACGAATTTTTTGCCCGGTCCCGGCGAAATCCCCTCCTGTTCATTGAAAGTCTGAGTTGTACGAAAGTCTGAGTTATACGAATGTTTTCGGCGGTCCCTTGCGATTCGTATAACCCAGGTTTGACTGTAAATATTTTAGAGGATCTTTTCACTTCAGTATTGTCACAATTTAAAAAATATCACCCCTCTGAAAACATTTATTTAGGCATTTTCCAAAGCTTAAAATTGAGTATTTCAATGGAACAAATCCTTTCTAAATTTCTCTCAAGCTGAATTTCACTCCAAAATATTTTGGGCTGTTATGGGTTAAATCCTGAACTGTGCCTAATCAAACATATCAAGGGTGATGAGGCTCTTTTGGAAGGTGTTTCACGCCACTAAGGCCGCACGTCGGACAAATAACCGTATAAATTTCATGTTCAGAAATCGTGTCAAAAATAACAATCAGTGGGAAAATTGAGAAAATTCGTCTCAAAATTCCTTGGAAAATATCGTTTCAATGAATTAGTTTTTGCGTGTGTGCGTTTTGGTTAAAGGCTCTTTCTTGTGTGATGTTTCTCGTAATAATTGAAGAGACTGACAGAAAATTTGTGTGTTGGTAGTTTTTACAGGGGGTGTATAAGTTATTTTAATCGACCCATGAACAAAAAAGTTAAGTTGTCGGTGTTTCAAAATTTTTTTTTTACACTATTTAACTACCCAAGCAAAACGCCGGCCGCATTAGAGAATATTTTTAGCAAAACATCAAAACTAAAAAATACCTGTCTTTTTTTTCCTACTGGAGCAGTTTATTTACATGTAGACCACACCATAAATTTCATCAGACTACTTAAGCGGACCCTAACAGATACTCAACATAATGAAATCCACTCGCGCCTCAAGTTGCATAGCAACTTTATCGTATTTTTATTTTTGCGTCATTCTGTGTCATTTAAAATTCTCTTTGGGTAATTTCGTTTTTGTACATTCGTGAAAATGCTAATAGCGAGTCAAAAATTCCAACGAAAGTGATTTTAAGTGGCATAAAAGTGATAAATCTTTCAGAATAATCAAACGCGCCTTTCAGCACTCATGTCGGCTCGTTAAGTCTTAAAAACAATGCAACTTTGGCCCTTTCTTTAAAAAAAAAGAAAAAAAGTGCATCATCGACACAAAAAGTGCACTAGTCGCACACCAGAAATTTCCAAGTCAAGAAAACCAGATAAAATTATCTAAACCGAAAAATTGAAATCTGTGGACGCGATTAATCTCCTTTCCCTCTGAACAGGGCTTGGCGTTCTGTTCATCTGCTCGGCATTAAAATCGTGTCAATCATCGTGCTTTTCAGGTTGCCCAGGTGTTCCTTTCGGATCTGTCGGAAACCCGCCCAAGCAAGTTCCAAAACAAGCTGCGACTATGCTTCAAGGATTTCTCCAAGAAGTGTTCAGACGCCCTTCGCAAGAACAAAAACTTGATCGGTCCTGACCAAAGAGACTACCAGCGAGAGCTGGAGAGAAACTACCAGCGCTTCACGGACAGGTTGGCCCCCCTGATAACCCTCAACGGCGACAGCCGCGAGACCCATCCCCGCAAGTGAGCAGTTGGACATCCTGGAGGCGCGGGTTCATGTTGCTCAGTGAAGTAACTCTCTCTAGCTCTGTTTCCATCCTCTTAAAATTGGAGCCAGTTTTGTTAACCAGGCTGTGCTGCCCGAACTCTCAGCAACATCAACTTCGTACGCCGAGGGTTAATATATCATATTCTTCGTAAGTTTTATCGTTAAGACACCAAAGATGCAGGCCTTATTATTCTTTGATAGTTTATACTCGTAGATTTTTTTTACGTCGGCAAATTCGCTTGAATATTTTTTATGATTGCCATAGCATATCTGGACACATGTTGACGAACAAAGACGTTGCTGTAGTTTTAGATTTCTCCTCTGCCATTCGAAAGTTGAACAAACTGAGTCGTCTTTAGATCAAACTTGGACTGCCATTTGCTTATTTATTGACTAGTCTTCGACTTCTTTTCTGTGGAGGTGATTTTTGTAGCCATCTGTATTTTTTAAGTGTTTGTAAAATATAATTCGGACAAGTGTGAATTTTGAAGATTTAGCAAAGAAAAATGGAAAAAGATACTGTTAGTGAACTAATGTTAATTATTTA
>Ga0058701_10005156_pt1 | contig 10778 bp, 6 predicted proteins | sample AgamicOrMae_FD_97039 | JGI IMG/M metagenome (GOLD analysis project Ga0058701, IMG submission 97039) | Agave microbial communities from Guanajuato, Mexico - Or.Ma.e | ecosystem: Host-associated > Plants > Phyllosphere > Phylloplane/Leaf | place: Guanajuato, Mexico | collected 2012-06-04 | reverse complement strand
GTCTTTATGGAACCAAAACGAGATTTCTTTTGGCGAACGATTCGAGGTGCTAGGAAGTGAAATTTTTGCCGCAGCGCCCTCAGACCAACTCGGTGCAGCCAACTGCAAACTTCGCACGCTTTAGAATCGGAGACGGGGTATCGCTTTGCTGGGCCTTGCCCTTGGGTCGCTAGATACCTTCCTCGACAGACCGGACCAAGGCATATCAAGCGATCTATTATCTCCCCCATAAGATGGAGTGCATTTTAGATACATGGAGCTAATTGGGGTTTTCTTAGATATTGTTCTTTTTTGCCTTAAAAACTCTCTGGAATGCAGATTTTTAGACTCAAAATACTGCAGAAATGACTCTCTAAAAAGGAGAGTGAAATCGTTGGATCTCCGAAGGTATCATACTCGCCGTTTTGTGTCAGTCTTCGTCCTTCAGGATCAATGATATAGTTAAGGTTTCCAAGCGCTGATATAAGTTACGCTTTTGCATGCCGTAATACTTCAAAGCTTCCTTTTAGCAACTCCTATAGTTCCCTTCACAAGTATCTCGAACTTTCTTCTCTTCCAGTTATGCAGTACCTTCTTTCACAGCGGCCTCCATAGTTCTATTCAGCCTCCCAAACTTTGCATCAATTTCCAACGCAAGTCAAATCCATAGCCTAATGAAAAGATTTAGCGATCAGATTCACACACCCAACCCTCGAGAGGGTTTTCTCACTTTAAAAGTATATCCTGATCCATTACCCAAAACAGGGTGCGCACCCTTTCAGACAACCATTGAAGAGAGTACTCATGGTACAAAAGTTTTCATCAAGAATGAGCTCGCATATCTTCTGACAAACTAACCCTCTTACGCCGCGTAACCTTCGATTGTATCAGAGCAGCAAATTCCTTCAAAACTTGCTCGCCAATCGTTGAGTCCTTTAAAATCTTGTAGCATACAAGTCAGCTCTGTTCCTAGCACACATCCAAACTACCTAAATGCGTCTTAATCTATGGTAATATCCCTTCAAAGACTCTCTTTATGGTAGCTGGAGCGCGAGGATGAAACTTTTAAATATATAAAAAAAATTCTGTAAATGTGTTTTGTATGTGTTTTTCAATATTTATCAGCTCCAAAAACAAGGGGTCGCCGAACTACTGATTGTAAGTTTTGAACTAAACGGCTTCGAAAACGGGCTACTATACATGGCCCCTTGCGAATAGTCGACGTTTCGAGTTCGACACACATTTTCGCGTTTGAAATTCAGAAGTTAACATTTAGGAACTTGCAAAAAAAAATATCTTGAATTTATTTGTTTAGTCATTCCACGTCACTTGATGCAAAAAAAATCATGGGGTCATTGAATTTATCCGCAAGGTAATTTGTAAGAACAGTAAAAGTTAGGCGATTTGCCGTAGAAAAGTGAGTCAAATCAGCAACGGCACAGGTTAAAAAAATCGAAACAAGGGTGTTTTTAACTATGTAAAAAAATACGATCGTTTCTCCTTTTCCCTCAATAAATTTACATTTAATCAGCTATGAAACCGATTTTTTCGAGCACTTTTCGTTAACTTGACTGATGCAGTCGTGCTCCAGCTACCTTAAAACGTGCTCTCATTCCCGCCAATTGATTTCCCTACTCATAGCCACATTGGTGATATGACTTTAGAACTAGCTCCTTTCCTGACTTGTTTCGCTTAAGCTACCCCCTGCCTGGCGTAAGTGCTGGAGGGTGGGGCATGTGGAACGAGGACGAAAGTCTTTGACCAGGCAGGCGGGCAGGCAGCCCTGCCCACGGGAATAAGTGGAGCAAGGACACGTGCAAGGACGAGAAGTAATTGTCGTGGTGCTTCCAGAACCAGTCCACTGATGTGAGTTTGGGCGTGCCACAGATGAGCCAGTCCAGTGATGCTGTAATCTTCTTCAGTATTCATTTCGCATCCCTGACCACTTGTGACATAACATTGATTAGATCAGAGCCTGCCGGGTGTTCTCTTTCCGAGGGCATCGTATCAAAAATTTCACCGCTCAAAAAAATGGAGATACTTTCTTTGAAAATTGACCGGTTTTGATGTGGTAATGGTGATGCAATCGCGTCAGCTGATTTTCATAATGGAGCAGATTTTCTTGTCCAGTGTTCTTTTGGTCACAGAAAGGTTAAGCGTCGCATCACAGTCATATTTTTAGAAACGTTCACGAAATTGTTCCACTGGAAAGAACAGGAAAGACTTGACCTCTCGTTCGTTTAGAGCTTACTCCTCTTAACCTATATCCTGCTCTCAGAACTTTCCGTTTTGCTGAAGAAAAAAATGTCTTTTTCTAAGAAATCATACTTGCTAAAGTCACTACTTCTTTTTATTTTTTTATGCTAACAACGTTTTCAATGGTCTACTTAGGATGATACACATCAACAAGATAAATTGGTTTCTCCATTTTGTCTTTACTTTTTGTTGCAGTTTAACTAACTTGATTTAGTTGAATACTTGTGTCGGGTATCTTGATAAGCTTTGACTCCATAAAGAATCAATGTACCAAAAAAGTAGTTCTAACCCAAGTTAAAAAAAGTGCCAAAAAATTGAAACAAAAACAAGTTAGGTATTAAGGTCGGCTTAACCGTAAATGCGCGAAACGAAAAATGAAGAGAACTGTTAGTATTACATGATTGAGTCGCCCCTGAGAGCAAGTTGCTCCGAGCGTTGGGGCCGGTGCGCCGTGGCCTGCCCGTCATCGTCCGACCGACAGCGGCCCGGCACGCCGCAGTACAGACGGGGCCCGGTCCGATATCGTCGACCCGACAGCCCCAGTATGGCATAACCAAGTAGGGTGGGGCATAGAGTATGCGGAAGTACTGGAGCAGCAACCCGCCCACTGCACTCGACTCTCCGAGGAAGGAAATTCTCCTATCCGAAGTCATAAAATATTACTGCCAGCAATTATTTTTGGAAAGAGTGCCAACTCCACGTACTGGCTCGCTCATGATAACTCGCTAATACTTTTTACCCTTGAAATCTAACTCAAATTGAAATTCAGCAGACGGAAATTCTTTGTCATCTACTCCATACTGTAGCCGCGATTGCGATAGGACCAGCCTCAAAAAAAAAAGAACCAGCCTTATGTGAAATGATTATACTTAAACGAGCAATGTTTTTTCCAGCTAAATTAACCCATAACAGCCCAAAGTATTTGGAGTGAAGTTTACCTTAAGAAAAATTCAAAGGATTTGCAATTTGCAATTATGCAATTTTAAGCTTCGGAAAATGCCTAAATTATGTAATTTCAGGTTTCCAGAGGGGTGGTATTTTTTAAAATTTTGACAATACTGAACTAAAAAGATCCTCTAAAATATTTTATCTGTTTCCAAACGGCATCGCTGGGCGGTAGTTGGGTAAAGAAATCCAGGAAATTCGTATTTAAATTAAAAGAAAAAAGACAAGCTAAGGTGTAATCGCCACACCACCTGCACTCATCTGTCAATAATTTCAGCTAGGCCTAATGTTAGCAAATCGAAAAACTGATCTCTTAACAGGTTTTTGCTCAACATTCTTCGGAGAAGAGAGACGATGCAACCGTGAGCAGGTTTTTCTTCAGTTTCACACCTCTGTACTTAATTTTATTATTATTTGATAGTAAACCATTTTTTCATGAACATTTTCGCCGACTCGTTTTTGCGCAATCGCGAGGATTCCCGCAAGGAATGCGTTCCGAAGTGGCGCGGCGGTGGCATTTAAAAGCTGGAGGGAAACGTGTCATGGCGAGCCAGCAGCGTTCGATCGAAAAAGCAGCCTATACCTCAAACAGAGTGTTACGACGCATTCTTCCCAATTTGAATTTCCGTCTAAAGGCCCTGGCTGCTGCCGAGACGGCTGCCGAGACGGCTGCCTCCGCCTTGGCTGCCGCCGGCAGCGCCTGCGACATGCGGGGGGCAGCTCCTTTCCACATTATATAACTCGACTTTCGAGAACATCGATTCTGTGCGGGAAGTACGGAGTCGTGCGTGGGTCGCGAACACTCCACAAAAATCGGCCCTTTTGGCGGCAAGAATTATTACTGAGAGCTGTAGGCATCCTGGTTTCGCCAGGTGAAGACCTGCACCAACTCGCTATCGTTTCCGGATGAACAATTTTCTTAGATTGTGTGCAGGATTTTGAATACTGTGCGTATACGAGCTAGCTCTATTTCCGGAAGCAGAAAAATCATAAACTCAACAATTTGAACGCTTTGTTTTTTTGTTTTAATAAACTAGTTTGCAGATTTTTCCACTACATTTTTGACATCTTTTTGGCGGTTAATTGTAGCCGTTTTTACAGTTAGTTTTTTATGAGTTTAAAATTTACTTGATTTACTCATTCAGTCGATCTTGATTCAATTTCCGAGTGCAAGACAAGAGGATACACTCCTACATTACATCAATAAAAAACGTTGTACATTAATGAAAGAACCTAAGTTAACAGTCTGTTAAGTACAAAACAACATGTTCCACAGTGTTCAAAACATTTGCAGCAACTTCAAAAAAAAAGCGTGATAAGGACTGTTACCAATAGATAGTACACTGCTGACTTCGCTAGACCTTTTCGGGGACCTCACAATAAGTTTTGATCGAGGCTTATGAATATGAAAAGGAAAGTTCGTATGACTGCCAAAAGAGGGGATCCGGTGAAGAAGACATCGGTTGGATGGTTGTCGGGCTAATAAATGGAATGCGTTGATCGGATTAAAAGCAATTAAGGCCGCTAGTTTCGCTGCAGGTCATCTAACTGTCCCGCTTATTGCATACATATATTTCATGTCACTATACCCGAGTTCATTATCCGCTGTCCATTCTTTTCTTTCTTCGACCTTGCTCCGGGCAGGTACCGTCAGCACCAAAAGCAATGGCGTCTAAGATGCATGCGAGTCAACATCCACTTCGTCTGCCTTTTCGCGAAGTTTTGGATAGGACAGGAGAAACAATGTCTTTTCGAAAAGAAACCATTCGCTATCGTGCATGCCTAGAAGCAATTCGGCGTATAAACGTAATGACATTGAGTGGTTATCTCAGTTAGGGTCAACAACTTCGCCACAACCGTGACTCGAGTCCAGGTTTCCAAAATGAGGAACGTGTCATGTGAATACTTCTATAAAACGTACGTTGGAACCTCCTTGAACCAGGAAAGTGACCATAGCGATTACATCCGCAGCCAGCATACAAGTCGCTCGACATTAGGGGGGGAAAAACAGCTGACACTTGCGTTGGAGTCTCTCGAGATCCGGTAAAGCGCCGTGAGCAGATGCAGCCGAAATCAGCGTTTAAGTCTCCCGAAAGAGGGAGAGACCCGTGAGCAAATTCAGCTCACACATGCGTTAAAGTCTCTAAATCAGAAAGCCGTGAGCACTTGCAGCCGAGACTTGCGCTGAAGTCTCTCCTAATCCGAAAGTGTGAGCGAATGCAGCTAACATTGAATGCAGGTCTCTCCAATCACAGAAAAGCGCTGAATGCGAGTAGGAGTTTCGTTGAAATCTACATAAAAGCAGTATTAATTAGCGACGCAGTCTCTGTTGGGAAAACGTGCATTGCAAACGACGATTTCCGAATATTTGGAAAGGTTATCTTCAGCCTTCCGTATTAAGTCTGAAGTCGCAGCTGTTGAAGGATTGTCCGCGCCTTGTTATGACGCCATAGGAGCTTCGTAATGATGCAATGCCCTAAAAATCCAAACCGGCTTGGCCTCGCTGCCGGCACACAGTTTTCCGACGTTGTGATCTAAGTGAAAGCGGCTGCCATGACATGGCCTCAATTAAATAGGTTATTTTTCAGTCCTTACGGTCATTAATCGTATTTTGGGGAACAGGACCGGGACGCATGATGGAAGCGCATTAATAGCATCGTTGTTTTAATGCGGTCCGAAAGGGAAGCATTCGAACAGGAAGTAACGACATATTATAAAACCGACCTGAGCTTTTTGATCCCGGAAAAATAGTTAAGTCATCATCAAAAACACACCCGAATAGGAATTTTTTCTTCGGACTTATCCAGCTGGGACAGTCCCAATGAAAAGTTCCATTTACGATTATTACTCAACTAATGATCTTGAATGTCAAGTAAAAATATGCGTCTGATCATTATTTGGTGGAAGGAATGGTACGAGTATAACGACAAGAGAATTCCTGCAGGAGTCCTTTGCCAAATGCGCCGAGGGATTGTTCAAAATTTTACAATTTGAAAAATTACGAACGATTTTGGGTTTGAAATACTGAAAAGGCAGTATTGGAGCACGGCTTGGACAAAGATGAGGTCTTACAATACGCTTATACATGTACGGATATTTTTTATATCGACAACGAAAAACTTACCTGGGTCGAGAAAACTCCTCTTCGGATTAGATTCAATTTACTTCTTCGAGTGCTTCTCTCTTCCGCTTCATCAAACACTGCGATTATCATCACCTTTTTTAATTGCACGTTTAATTTTTCTTGGTGAAAAGGGACTTTGAGCGTGTCCGGGCGATTTTACTTTCTCCGCCCATTCCTGGCCCTTAGTGAAGCGGCACAACTCTTTTTTTTTTGGCTCGAAAAACAATGTGAAATCGGAATCGATTTTTGACCTTGTTCTTTGTTTCCTCGCTGTTGCAGCTTCGGCCCAGGAAAGTTTTAAATGCCCGGATGAGTACGGCTTCTACCCGCACAGCATCTCATGCGACAAGTACTGGAAGTGTGACAACCATGTGGCAGAGCTCAAGACCTGCGGGAACGGCCTGGCGTTCGACGCCAGCGACGACAAGTTCCTCACGGAGAACTGTGATTACCTCCACAACGTAGACTGCGGCGATCGCACACAACTCGGTAAGGAACAGGCCTACTCCACTTTTACACTAACTCTATTCTACTTTCCACATAATTACGAGGCTACTTTTGAGTCTTCAAACGAAGAACAAAATTAACGGGGACCGCCCTCTCGGTCAGTTTCATGAGAACTTTTTAAACCAATTTCTTGTGAATGGTTATTTGGCTAAGATTTCGTAAGAAAAAATCTTGTGAATATAGAACATTTTAAGATGGTTTCCTTAGTGTTAAGTTTCTTGTTCGTGCTCCTAATAATCACTTTGAAAAAATGTACATAAAAAAATCACTTTGAAAAATATACATTGAAAAAGAAAAAAAAATGACAATTCAAACTAATACACTTGACGCAAAAATTCCTTGTAGGCATTCATTTTAGAGACTTTGCTTCCACATCTCTGCAGTTATCCTCATTCTTTCAAGACAGATAATTTTTATTTGGATTAGTAATATTTTCATTTTTAGAATGGAAAAAAAGTTAATTAATTTTCTCTGATAGTTTGACAGCCAGGCATGTAACATTGTTGTTTGCCAAGGAATTAGAAAACAATTTCAACGTACAAGTAGGTATTTGCATAAATCTCCTCAATACATCCCACGTTTTATGTAGGGAATTTCTACTCAGGAAGAGAGCGATGTAAAGCGGGTCTCGTTAAATGCAATGTAGGAGAACTACTTATGTTGAGAAATTGCTTTGCTTATATCTGGCTTCGTTTGTGTTTCAGAGCCCGCGATCAGCACACCCCACTGTCCCAGACTGTACGGTATTTTCGCTGACGAAAAGAAATGCGATACCTTCTGGAACTGTTGGAACGGTGAGGCCAGCAGGTACCAATGCTCGCCCGGTCTAGCTTACGACCGAGAGGCCCGAGTATGCATGTGGGCTGACAAGGTTCCAGAATGCAAAAACGAAGGTGCGTACACACAAGAAAATCGAAATAGCTCGGTATTCGCCCTCTCGTGGAGCTTAAAGCAACCACCACCTAATTTTACCTAACACTGAGAAAACTGCGTAAGTTTTCTATAAATCAGTAAAAAATGAGACAGCCAATTCGCCTTGTAAACGTCACCAGATTTGCCAGTAAACGTTACTGTGTATACAGTACTCTGTGACGGTAACGTTTAACAGCCAACCTGTTAGCGTAGCGTTTACTAGCCAAGTTTGGTTGGTGAAAGTCGCACTTTTTAGTTATTTTTACTAATTTTTAGTAAACTTCAATAACCCACTTTTCTCAGTGAACCTACCTTAACTTCACTTGGTTTGCGACCTTTCATCACCAACCCTGCCGCCGATCACCTCTTAGTGGCAGAGAAAGCTTAGTAAGCCTAGCGACATAGCGGATCGAGGCACAATAAGACACCTTTCCTTAATCGGTCAATCTGACCTAAGCGGTTGTATGCTGCTAATTTTCACAAGGAAATTATTAAGTTTGGACAGGGGTTAGACTAGGGGCAGAAAATGCAGTGTGTCAAATAGTGTACGCATGAGAGGATATCCTCCTGGTGTACGATAGGTTCGAATCACTTAATATTCGCTCCACATTCTGTATTTAAAAAGAATACAAAAAATATATTTTTTAATAACTTAATTGCGGATGTTTCAGAGGTTGCCAACGGATTTGAATGCCCCGCTCCTGGAGCCATCGCCGGTGCCGGAGGTTCATTCTCAAGACACGCTCACCCTGAAGATTGCCGAAAGTACTACATCTGTATGGAAGGAGTTGCCCGAGAATACGGATGCCCCATTGGAACTGTCTTCAAGATCGGAGACCAGGAAGGAAGCGGCGTGTGCGAAGACCCCGAAGACGTTCCCGGCTGGTAAGTTGAACTTCATCCCCCCCAAAAAATGCATATTTAAAGAAAAAAATAGAGTTTCTGGGGAACGATTATAAATTCTGAAGAGCCAAAGACGACAAAAAACGAGTTTTAGTTGATTAAATACTTCCGTTCTTAACAGACAAGGAAAAACAATGGAAACTAGAGTTTTTGATTTTCAAAAGATTTTTGGGTTCTAACGAGACTAGACGGTGACACGAAAGAGCTACTGGCAACAGCTGAAAGATAACGACAGGCAATCGGTGGATTTTGAAAGGAAAAAATCTCAATACAGCACCTGACTGCCATCACACAGGCAACCGTATGCACGGGTGTCATGTTGGCTGCCTATCATTGGGGGCAAAGCAAATCGTTTCGAGCTGCAAGTGTTCATTCATTATATTCATGCAGCTTTTTCGTTGCCGAAGTATTTCGTCCAATCTGAGTCAATATTCGAAACGTCGAATAAACGGTGAGAGAGGAATCAAAATTAAAAAAAAAAGGATAAGCTAAACATACAAGTAGATCAAATGGTATTTCAACTAAAATCGGAGTCATATGATGTGAGCTCAGTTGTATTTTGGAATATGATACTTATTCTACTACTGCCAAATTCAAAGGAAAAAATTCAAAAATTTCTCGAGAGTAAAATTGAAAGTCCTTATGGATAACATGTTTGATAACTGGTATCGATTTTATTTGATAGATTCTAAATTTTAGAATATCCAAAAATTTGAGAGTTGAATGAGTTGTGTCCTTCGACTCAAGGCTAGTTCAAAAAGAAGGCTCAACTAGACTGCATATTGTCAGTGAAGTACAGTTTGCCTATCCGACTTTTAGGATATTGCCACGGAGGGACGATATAGTCTAAGAAATGCCATGACCATAAACCTCTGCAGACATGATGTCTTGACGATAAGCTTCCGTCGAAAAAATGTTTCATCATTTCAAAATGAATTTGTCACGACCATACAGACATTTACAGACGAAATTTTTCGTAAATCTTTCGCTATCTTTTGAATGCACGCATGAATACTTCCTTCATGGTGATCGAATTTTCTTTCAATACTCTTGCTGGATGCCTCTGGATCTGTAATGCATTCAGTGCATGAAAATGGTTTAACTGTGGTTGTGCCTTTTCCCTTTCTTGATTGCTTGACGGTTCAACGACGCGGACTACGGGTATGGAAGCAGCAGAAATTTTTCATACTCATCCAGGACCCATTGGATGCGTCAAGTTACAAGAAGGGAGAGATCCAACTCTCGGCTAGAGGAGCATATAACTTAGAAACAGCACAAAGTAGTCGCATCGCACTACTTTCAAAAAAAAATAATTTCTTAAGGTAGCGAAACTATGTTTAAAAGCACGCATGATAACAAATTTACTAATGCCGAGGCTAGTTAGGCAGTTCAGAAATGTGATAAAGTTCTGCAGCAAAACCGTTAAGAAACATTCTGCTGGTCAGTTAACTTTTTTTATAGTTGAGTTTATGACAGCTTAGAACTATATCGGTCATTTCAACGTTGAAGGGTGACTCACCTGGTCCCGTTTAAACGGTAGTAACTCAGGTTTTCTACTCACGTGGACAGATTACTAGCCTCATCCTCCAACCGCCTACACGGGTGTGCTATAGTTGTCTACCTTCACTTGGATGGGCCCTGGCCTGACAAGATAGGCATCCTAAATACACCCATGTGTAGGCGTTGCAGAGGTAGGGGTTTGGGTCCACGAGAGTACCACATGTGCGTGAGAATCGAAGATCTCCGCATGAGATGTGAGTTGCTGTTCCACAAACGGAGCAGAATAAGTCTCGCCATTCTCAAACGTTAGATTAATTTTTTCTCCATTAGTGAACCACTCATTCAACTATACAGTACAAAAATCAGTTTGAAAATTTAACTTTGCGCAATTCATTAAAAGCTAAACCGTCCGTTTGAATATTAAAAAAATCCTCTTTACGGACATTTTTAAAAAGTCATTTCATTTTTCTACAAGAAGAGCAATTTTTGTAGCATTTTTGGGGGGTGTCTGCAATTAACGGATGATCATGAAACACAAAATTCAAATCTGCGAGGTAGGTGTACCAAGTACGGCCGAGATTCGAAGGGCAACCCGCTGAATAAATGTTATTGGGGGGGGGGTGTAGATCGACGCATGTAGCAATCATAGTAT
>Ga0058701_10005155_pt1 | contig 10781 bp, 5 predicted proteins | sample AgamicOrMae_FD_97039 | JGI IMG/M metagenome (GOLD analysis project Ga0058701, IMG submission 97039) | Agave microbial communities from Guanajuato, Mexico - Or.Ma.e | ecosystem: Host-associated > Plants > Phyllosphere > Phylloplane/Leaf | place: Guanajuato, Mexico | collected 2012-06-04 | reverse complement strand
TTCGGCCCGGACCGCCTCCCGATCCGGGCCGAGATAGGCAACCGCACGACACGCGTGTCGAGGTGGTTGCAGGGGGTGGTGGATTTATCTGTCCTTGATAGTACAAGGTTGTAATCGAATGTTAGGCGAGATTCCGGATAAAATTAACAAGCAACAGTTTTATAAAGCATTAGCGGAAAGCGATAAAGTCTTCTGGATATTAAGCGTCCAGTAAGTAACGGCGAGAAGAACATTACGCTCGCTAACCGTTGGGATATGTTAACCTACGTTAGGTCACGTGCCTTGTACATTGCTACGCTCGGCTTTGCGACAAAAGGTACAACACAAGACGTACAAAATTTCTGTTCGAGATTCACAGAGCCCTAAGCTTCATCATATCAAAATTTATCACCCACGATTCAAGATCGTTTCATCCGCAAAGAAAATACAAGCTTATAATCTTGCAAGAATGAACTTTTACGCGTTAATTATCTCTGTTTAAAAAAATCCGAGACGTAATCGCGTATAAAAATAGACTGCTCATTAAAATGTTAGCCAATTTCCAGAGCAAATTATGCAGAAATTAGCTGAATCCTTGCTTTCCCCTTTCTGAACTCCAATCAGCCACAACTTGCTCCCATCAAGCAACACACCCCTCGACATGGAGGAGGCCTCTTGGAGTGTAATCAGCAATGATTAAGCCGAAAGAAGACGGAATGTTGTCTCGGTGCATAATGACAAGCCAGGGACGACAGAGAAAGTAGATTGTTCAGGGGTTGCCACTGCGGCAGTATTGCAGCACAATCATATGGATAGTTCACGTCGTCAGCACAAACGCGTCAGGGACCATCGTATACGTTAGATCCGGATTAACAGCGCGTGCCACTAAACAATGATCAGGAACGAGGGATAAAACCAGCTGGTCGAAATATTTAGTCCACGGGATGTCTGTGCTGTACCGGTTATGTTTATATTATTTCCAAGCTTTTAGCTAGCGCCGTGAACGAAAGGGTTAAGAGTGTAATGATGGTGTCATTTATGTTTCAGCAGCTTTATGAGGGTCAATCAACCAGGCTTCATTTGACAGTCAAGCTGCAAAAACAGGTAATTGAATCCACCAGCCCATGATGATTCGGAGAAGTATTAATTCAGAAGCAACAAATTCTGAATCGTCGATTTCAAATGTAAGTAACGACCTATAAACACATTTTCCTTCTTCCGCAGCGTCCAGTGATACAGTATGTTCAAAGAAGTCCACCAGGAAAGGAATTCCAATCAGGTGGAGTTCAACCACCCCGCGCCTTAGAGCAAAGAACTCTGAAGGAAATCCATAACAATACCGTATCGCCGACTATAAAGTCCGACTGTTGGACAGGAACGAATGCCACCATAGCGCGAAGCCATCCAAGAGTTACGATTCCCAGAGAACACGCTATCAAAGGCGAAATCAACGTACCTCCGAAATCAATAACCATGAAGACACCGCGGCTGAGGATGTGAACAGACGGAAAGGAAAACTACGGGAACCGATTCTGGTACTTCAGAGAGAGACATGAGTTATCCACGGAGAAATCAGTCTAATAAGCTCTTTACGAAAGACCAGCGTTGACATGGGAGCTGGATCATACCTCTTAAGGTGTATACTGATGGATGTAAAAGGCAAACCATGTTTATTGGACAAAACCAAAACTGCGTAACCACTAAGGAAGATGATCAACTCAGCGCAGAATACGCGGCTGTCCACCATGGGGTTCATCTACCACAAACCTCATAATTCATGGGATATTTTTTTCAAACACGAGACTTCATCTAACATTTCCGACAAGCATTGTTTTGAGCTATACGCGTTGGCAGGTTTGTGCGTTAGAGGTGACTCAGCATGCACTGAAAAACATGCACAGGAAGGGATACTATATCTACAGGTTTGATCAGAAGTCTCAGCAGGTCTGTGCTTAGGGAAGTCCAAGTGGTTGGATGAAGTCTAAGTTATTCTTGGTCTGTGCTTAGGGAAGTCCAAGTGGTTGGATGAAGTCTAAGTTATTCTTGAAGTACTTATTTTTCTCGTTAGGGATACTTGGAATTAAATTTGCGGCATTAATTTTCGCGGAATAGTTGCTAGTCGATGTAATGTTTTCAGAGAACAGGATGTAACGTTCGAAAGCGCAGCACATTGGAGACGCGGGCGTGTTTTCACGCGCGTGTTACTTTTTAGGTCGAGAATCCGGTTAAAAATAATGAGGGATGATTGGAAACAAGTTGTAGCAAGGACCGTGACGAGATCCCGCTGAAGGATTGGCACTGTGAGGCAAAGGGAGTTCGGGCGAATGGAGACCAGTTGAAGCGAAGCTACTTCGGGCGAGTTAAGGTGGAAGAGTTGGGCGATCCGAAACGATTTCGTATGCTCTGAAGCGAGTAGAAGGTAAAGTGGGTGATTTTGAGGGCGGGACCGAAGCGATTTCGAAGGTTGGAGGGATTTTCGATGGAATAAAGAATGCGAGTAAGACCTGTTTTACTGCAGGAGGATTCGTGCTGAAGATGATGTGGTATCATTTTAAGGCATCCCGGAAGGACTTATGGCCATTCGGTGCTCGCTTCTCTGTCATTTCAAAAAGTATGTGTTCTGCGGGAATTCAAGGCTGAAAGATATGAAACTCCCCTGCCTGTGGGCCACGAACGCTTTATGCATGACTTCATATCACTAGGTTACGGTCAAAATAGACATGCTCTAAGAATTCAAAAGATTGAATTCTCCCCTTTGAGTAGTCTTTCCTTTTTCGCAAAGCAAAGGGAGTGCCGTTTACTGTTAAAACTTATACTGAAGTTGAACAAGATCACATGGGTGAAGAGTCCAAAATTTCAAATTTTTTACTTCCATGTTCGTAGAACGAATAGAAGTACTCTTATGGTGAGCGCAAGACCGTACTGACAACTGGATTTCAATGCCAAAGACTTAATGTATTCCTACTCTTCGTTATTAGCCCCGTCATGATAAGCACAATTCGTTTTATAGGGCTTTGATTATCACATGGATGTTTTCCAGAGTTTTTCCTGAAGCTTCACCGTCGACATCACTATTCTGCTACGCGACGCGAGATGGTTTCTGGAAAAAGTCATTGTGGTTCGTTGACAAAGGGTAAATTATTGAACTTCTAAAAGTGAAACATTATTGTCGTGGCAGTATTTCAATGGAAACGTAATTTATCTCGACAGTCGTTGTAACAATGAAGCGGCCTGAGTAAGAAAATAAAACCACAGAGAGAAAAAATAAAGCGTTGTCAGAGTGAAAGAATGAGAGAAAGAAGACGCACAAGGGGCCTGTAAAGGTCTCTTTAAATAAGGAGTCTTCACAAACTTAATTAAACAGACTGAAATCTCGTGAATGGAGAGTTTACATATTTTACCACAGGGACTTCAACAATCCTTCTCCAAGAGTACTGGCCGAAGAATGATCACGAAATAAACGGCTAGTCGATAAGCAACAGAGGGAAATATACCTCTTTACTCCAAGTGTTCCATGCGATGTCATTTATTCAATAAACTCAACTTGCTTATGGGGTGAGTGCCGATAAAATAGCCTCCCATTCCTCGGGTGAACTCGTGGGTTGTCATAAGGTCTTTGAACTAAAACGCAGAAAAAAAGTGAAAATAGTTTATAATACTTTGAACAAAACTGAATAGTGTTTACATGATCGCAAGACAGAGACATGCATTGTGATGTCGTAAAAGAAAGTCTACGTTAAAACGTTTGATACACGTCATTTGTGTAAGCTGTTTGAAAACTTATGGAAATTTTCGCGGATGCATTACTTCTTGTATGATCTACCTTTATTGAACACTTCATTACGACGATTAACAACCGCGAGAAAACAAGAAGCGCATATGCAGTCGTCCAGTTCGCTTTGCGAAGATGAGTAGAAAGAAGAGGTAGAAGTAGATGATGAATCCATAAGATCGTCCGTCAATGTTCTTTTCCCTGGAATTCGGGTGTCGCCAACGTTCATATTTGTGAACAAAATTGGTTAAGACGTGAAATTTCGGTGAAAGAGTCCCGCTGTCGATGCGAGCATCACGTTGCCTGCAACGTTGCCACCCCGAGGACTGTACGGTTGGCCGCCCGCGGGGAAATCACCAGAAACCCGACCAATAAGGAGAATGCACTGGCGCCTCTTGCACCTTTGTAGGCCTGCCTCAACCGTAATTGAAAAGTGCGCCTCGGTCCAGTTAGTCGCGACATAATATCTCGTGATATATAAATCACAACCTTCAACGAGTCTACTGCTCTTGCATCCATCATAGTTTGTGTGTGCTGCAACATCGACAATGTTTTCTTCTTTGCTCTTACGAATAGCCGTTGGAGATTAACAGGTATCTGTATGTTTTAAATCCGACTATAATATCAAGACAAAATTTGATGTAAGTATACTCTACACCATTGATTTTCATGACGGAAGTTTAGAAGGCCGATACTAAGTGCTAACTTCTAAGATACCAGGACTAGCAAAACCTTTTAATTAGATGGTCTAGAGCCAATCGGATCTTCCTCGTCCTTTATGGTTTTTAGACCACTTCCTCTGAAGCCAATCTTTACACAGATGAAGAGATGTATGAAGTTCAACAACATAGGATCTCTCCAACACACGACCCCACCTAACCTAACTTTCCACGTGCCTTTCAGTACGAAAATATTTAAGTAGTAAATCCCCTTTTCCGAAATAAAACAGGATTACAGACATACTTTACGCGTGTCAACGTAGAAAATATCAAGATATCTGTTTTTTTTCTTTTTTGTTTTTACAAACGGTAAAAAAAAGTCATCTCATTTGAAGAAAATTTCAAACAGGTTAATGGGGGAAGAAAGAAAACAAAAGTCCATAGAATCGTAATTAAAAATAATAATAATAATAAAAAAAATTGATACCAAATCGGTAGAAAATAAAATTGGTACAATTTTAGGCGTTTGCTTTTCTTTTGGCGTGCGTGGACTTGCGGAATTTATAGAATTACGCCGAAGGCTTCGAGTTTCCCCAAGTTGATAGAGACCGGTACATGGGGGAAATCGGGCAGACCTTGTCATTTACGACCCGTATGGGACAGGCTAGACACTGCGTCATAGGGGAATCCCCATGGATATGACTAAACTCAATTTAGGCCACAAGACGGACACTCAGGTCAAGGGTCACTGCCCTGTGATCCAATAATTACTCGATTAATATGCAGCAGAACAGCTACCAGTACCATTTGGGGCCGTGTGTCAACAGGTGGCGGCATGGCTGCAACAAACGTGCTATTTTCACGTACCGTGCTTGTCAAAAAGTTGATAATTCGACCTTGTTTTCCGGTTTAAAATGAAGTGAACAAAACATTATTGTAACATTCGAGAGGTCAGCAAAGCATGTTGAGAACATTTTTTTCCAATTATTTAAGCCCATAAATAAACAGTGATTGTTTTTTTTTCTTCTTTTTTTAAAAAAATATTTAACAGTGGTCGAATACAGCAAAGCACTCCGAACGACGTAACAAGTTAAAAGGTCCTTGCACAACTCTCGTCAGTACGAGCACTTCTCTTGATTTTTGACGAGAAAAAATATAAGAATGGGCAAAGCTAACCAAACAAAAAATTAGTTAACAAAAATGCAGCCAAAAATATTGCAATGATTTTCTCACTGTGCGTTACGAGATACTGGTTCGCCGGCCATTCCTATTAATAGACATCTAAAAAGCGACTTTTAATTATTGTTATTAGGATAAAAATTTAATTGGCAAAAAAATGAAAAGAAAGAGATGTATTTTTTTTAATTTGGTCTTAAAAAATTTTGAAACAGATCCATGGTGGCACGCAACTCACAAACCTCGAAAAATTACATTTGGCATAGGGGAGTTGGAAGAGAAAGCGTAATAACTGCTGCTTTTCAAGAGTTCAATCTCGGCTCTACAAATACTGTTACTCATATCTGCACGTTCCACATATAAAATCCAACTATTTTCCGCGTGGAAATTCATCCGGAAGTGCCTGCGGCATTTCATGTAATGTTGGCGAGAGAGAACGAAACATATCACGGAAATGGTGAGCGACAGTTTACGGCTCGATTTATAAGCGTATTTACTTACTCTGGTTGGCCTAGTATGAACTACCTCATACTAGCTTGCTTCCTATTGGGATGAAAAACAAATAGTCCAAAATGTATGAGGTGACATAATTTGAATCGACGCATAAAAAAGAGCATTGCTTTGTAGAAAAAAGTTAAATAGCGATCGGAAAAGGTAATTTTTCTATAGAGTTTACTTTGCAGAATTGTAAACAACGCCTTATACGCTACTTTGGAAAGCTGAAACTATCAACCTGTTGAGTTCTAGCATTCGCCGCATAGCTGAGCGAAGCCGAAAAAGACAGCTTATAATCTAATCATTATTGTATACAACAAATCCTAAAAATGATGTTAAATGTCGATAAGACTCGCGCAGAAGAGGATGGAACATTAATTATAATTATACAGAGTGGTCGGTTAAGATAGCACATTGGCGCATCTCAATCGCAAAGATTGCAATTTTTATGACAGCAGATTATTGAAGTGAAAAAGCTACATTCATATGTGTAGTGATTTCTAGGTCATAGGTAATCCGTAAGCAACGCTTATGTACGAACAGTGATTGTAATAAATTACTATGCATAAAGTTTGCTACACTCATTTCTAGCAAACTCATTCAGGAATGTAACCTTCAACATTTGAAACAAATATGACTAGGGTTATACTGTGCGTTAATTCAAAAATCAAGGTCGGCCTAGTTACGGTTACAATGGGTTACTTATGCTTCTCCAAAAGACCGTAATATTATCATAAAGAGAAAACAGGTTGGGCTAGGCACGGTTGGATACGGGCAAGTCACAATTCGGTGGGAAAGGTTCATCCGAGAGTTACCACAACTATTACAGACCAAATTATTTGATAATTTTCGTGGCGGCAAAGGCTTTCCGCCTAGTTTGCCCGCTTGCACTGGAATTCCTTTCACTTTATACAAGGCAGCCAATAGTATGTAGGTCATACGACGGCCGAGTTGCGGATCCCTTTGAAAGTCCCGCTGATATTTCGAGCACCGGGCCGCGATCACTCTCGGAATGCACATAACGACCTCATTTTGATTTACGGCCCCCAAAGTTCCCTCTAAATCCGTCCACGACCCACTCCCCGCTTACGCCCTCCAAACATTTGACTAGCGATGTAATCACTAAAAGGCGCGAAAAATTCGATTTTTTGGCGGGATCATGCGTGGTCACAACATGGCTGAATCGGTTAGTGGACTCGGCGAGGGTGCGGTCTTGTCATTTATAAATTGAATCTGATTTTGTATGGAGATTATGTGATACTGGCTGCCATCCCGCGTTTATTGCCCTTGGAGTACTGCTACCCCTAATGTATTGCTTCAATCATAAACACGTGTTATGGCCTTTTCATGTATCCGAAACAGGAGGAAAAATATTCAATCTTGGAAAATATAAATACGTTCCGTTAATCCATTTCCCTCAAAATAGTGCTATTTCCTGTAGAATTTCTTCTAGAAACTCAAGTTCATGATGAACAAGTCTTTTATTTTTGAAAGCTTTTAGGCTGTCTTTGTAAGGTTTCTATAAAAACTTATATCGATGGCGGAGCGGTAATGCTAACGTAATTCTAGAGAAACCTTAACTTTTATGAGGTTCTGATAGGGACTGTATCTAAAGATCCATTTAGTAATTTCTCCGCTTGTTCCTGACTCGGTGAATCTACAATCAGATCCGGTCTTGGCAATTTAGTCGGACCAAAACCTCAAAACGAATGACACTGTAAACTTCCTCTGAAATCCATACTGACGATAACGATATGCGAAAAAGATTGCGCGAGGAATAAGTAAACCGTTTAACTTTTGATTTGACTCCGAGGGAAACTGGAAATCTTCGCAGACGTTCTTCGCAAAAGTTAATAAAATGCGGTTGCCAAAGGGGTAAGAGTCTTCGAATGACGAAAGGCGAAAACAAAAGTATACTATCGACTGAAACTTTACTGCAAACTTTCTACGCCACAGGTATTTCGGTCTGCCGAACTCTCAGGGAAGGAATTATAAGGAAACTTTATAAAGCTGTTCTGGGGAAATATTCGTCAACTTTGACAGTGTGAAAAAGGCAGATTGATCACTGACCTCTCATTTCTATTACATTACCACTTTCTCGAGAATGAGTCCGAACGCGTACCTGAAACAACCGGAGAAAAATGCGTTAGTATTTTGCAAACCACAAGTAAACGATATCGTTGTCAAAACTATTTCCTCTGAGAACACATTTGGGTATACTTTCTTTTTTTGGTCAACTATGTCAGATTGGCTATGGGAGGGGGAGAGCCTATTTCCAGATGGATGAGGTTGGAATAGACAATTTCTCGGTATATTGGGTTGGATATGTTAGGTTTGATGACCATTTGTATACAGCATCATTTAGACGAAAAAACTGTTCAATGACAAAAATTTAATCTTTTTTGACTAAATTAGTCTCTTCGTGATACTGCCCAGCACTAGTTCTTTCTTTCGGAAGTGCAGCGGACTCCACAAGCTGTGGCTATCAACACCGAGGCAACAAGTACGTTAGGACCAGACAATGCAGTAAAACTTCGCCCATCCATAACTCCGGGCTGTAATAGATGCATACTCCTGCCACATTTCTAAAGGTTCTTAAGATATGCATATATAAGATATGTTATGGATTCATGAGGAAAGAGTATGAGCTGCAAGGTATAAAACTAAAAGATTTTCGTGATAATCTAAAACATTTTTTCTAAATCACGAATTCCCTGTAATCCACATATTTCATCTTTTAATGAAATAAAATAAAAAAAAGGAAATAGGAAAAAGTAAAACCTATCCGTGGGTAAGCCTGACCTTAATTCCCAGAGGCCAGCGGCGGAAGAGATCTGAGGTCCGCCAGAATGGGCTGTTTAAGCGGGGACACCTCCTAACGCACAATCCGTCGGATTTGAGGCCGTTGTAGGGAAGTCTTGAAGACTAGGAAAAAATACAGCGACAGAGAGTATCGAACCCAGGACCCGAGAATTGAGAGCAGATACGATAAAGGATTGATTCGGCTCAACACCATGTGTAGAGCATTCCGCATGATAGCAGCCTACTGACGGAGCATCGCGGTGGGGTACGACTGACTGTGAACCCACACTTATCCAGATCCTATCCATTAAATGGCAATTCAGTCAGTTACCTTCCAGCTCAGAGGCAAAATCGGCCTCGCTATGTCAAATGGAGTAGAGAGACAGGATTCGCAGTCCTGCGTAATTTGAATGCACTCCTAAATGAGAATACCCACTGGTGCTTTTCGTCCTGCTTCTCGAGCAGGACGGTTAATGCTTCTAAGTACCGATGCATAACTCCCTAGTTCACAAAGAATACCATTGCAACTTGTTTTACGCTACGTCGGGAATTAAAGTTCACAATCAAATAGGGGATAATAGTGATCGGGTACCCACAGAGAGCTGACTCGGTTGATAGGGAATGATATCGAAACAAAGAGTGCGTCCTAATCAAAAAGTATTAAATGTAGACGCGGAACGCGCACAAAGTTGCTTGGCGTTTTATGAAATAAGCTGGAAAGTCATTTGCTATTCATCGCAATAAGTCGGTCCAATACTTGGTGACCAGTTGGTCGCGCAACACTGCCTCACGCAGAGTTGCCGAAAGAGAAATTACAGCCTCAGGGGACACACGAGAAAAATTCACACATTGCATGGAAAAAGGGGATCAATTAGAAGAATTCATGGAACACAAGGGAGTTAGCGCGGAAATTACTTTCCAAAAGCGAGTGCATTTCAGCGATTCGATAAAATGAGAAGTATTGGCCGCCTCCCACTGATTCCACTTCTAAAATTCATCCAGTTCGATGAATGTTTTTCATATATTGTTAGGTGGTTCAACAGTGGTTTTCCTACTAACATGAGGAGTTTATTTGCTTCATTTAAATTTTCCGAAAGAAGGAATGAGACTTCTTCGAGATCAAAACAAACAAAATTTCCGAAAAAAAAACTGTGAAAGTTTAACCAACAACTCCTCAACAAACATTTAATATGGATTAAACATTCCTTCATGTATTACTGAAGAAGATGAAACAACAAAACTTCATCAAGTCTCCACACCTATAGCCCTCCATCTAAGATTACTCGGTTGTTACGACAGGTACAGTTGAGGGCATGCATGTCTGGTCAAAAATACATTGTATCCTTACAAGATTCGAGACCATCAATGCCTTCAAGTGCACATGCACATACATGATAAAATTTTCTGGCAACCTCAAAAAATGACATGAATATTTTCCTCAGAAATGATTGACGTGAAAGCTCACCCTCGACAGCAAAAACTCCTCATCGCTGGCAGTAAAACTGACGAGTAACCAGTAACATTCCTACGAGATTAAGTGATTCAGTTTGCCGAGAAGGCCTTTAGTTATTTAGCCAAATTTTCAGGGTGGAAAACGAGCCGGAAAGGGGTGGTGCGCCAAATCCCAACATTCTGCCGTATCTTTCTAGTCGCAGCGCTGTCAACCTAAGTTAAAACTATTCCCGCCATAAATAGCTGGCAAACGGTTCTTGTTACTTTAAACTTAATTTGTTGAACAAGTTCATCGTCCTACAACTGAAGAAAAAGGTTGATGGTGCAAGTTGAACGCTTTGAAGGAGACGGTGCACCTCGTTTTTGGTTCCGTGCAGTTGGCGAAGCAGCGCCGGATGAAGACCAAAGTTTTTGCTGACGTTCAGGACGGAAAAGGGGGGGGGGAG
>Ga0058701_10005154_pt1 | contig 10781 bp, 3 predicted proteins | sample AgamicOrMae_FD_97039 | JGI IMG/M metagenome (GOLD analysis project Ga0058701, IMG submission 97039) | Agave microbial communities from Guanajuato, Mexico - Or.Ma.e | ecosystem: Host-associated > Plants > Phyllosphere > Phylloplane/Leaf | place: Guanajuato, Mexico | collected 2012-06-04 | reverse complement strand
GGAGGACAGTTGTAGTACTCCCCTTGTAAGTTATTAGCTTAAGACATTAATTGTTGGTTTGCTGGATTGTGCAAGTAATTGGTCATCGTTTTGTCTCAAGGTTGGGCGGACAAGCACCAGATCCCTATTCAGAGTCCCGCCGATTGGAACCCGGTGGATTGGAACCCCGATGACACGGAAAGGCAGGAGTTCGACTGGGCAGAATACCTCAACTGCTGCGACTCCCAGGCCGCTCCGGCCTCGTGCTTTTTGGCCACAAAGAGCGCAGCCGAACGAGGCTTCCAGACTAACATGAAACTCGAAGCAGTCAACCCTCGAAATAATCGAGAAATTTGTGTTTCGACGATTGTCCGCACCACAGACCATTTGTTATGGCTTCATCTAGAAAGCGATGATAAGTAAGTTGTTCTTCGACTAAAATGATTGCCTTTTCTTGGGTTTTACGTTCTTTAGGGGAACGTCAAGTTATCAGCGGTAAGCGCTATGCCGCTTATTTTTCTAAGAAGCCGCCTCAGCGAGGGGCAAATTCTGAAATCCGTTGTACAAATGTCCTGAAATCTCTGAAATCCGGCCTGGAATCCCTGTACTCCTTGAAATTCCTGTAATCCTTGAAATCTGATCTGAGATATCTTAAATCCGGCGTAAAATCCCTGAAACCCTTGAAATCCGACGTGAAATCCTTTGAATCTGGCCTGAAAACCTTGAAATCCGATCTGAATCTGGCCTGATATTCATGAAACCCAACTTGAAATCGCTGAAATCCACGAAACCCGACCTGAATGCCTTGAAATCCGGCCTTTAACACTGTAAGAGCACTTTTTTTAGAACACTCTATATCCTTAAAATCGTTGAAATGTCTGAAATCCTTGAAATCCTGAAATCCGGCGTACAAGCCCTAAAAGAGTAATTGGCCCAAGTCACGGTGACATTGCGCATCAGTCTTGGTGACATTGCGAGACACAGGTGCTTAAGCAACGGTGTCATGAAAAGTTAAACGAGGGCATAAGACAGGGCTAAAAAGAAGTCTTCAAACCTGAGAGTGAAATTTAAATTTCCCGCATAAGTGTTTATTAGCTTGTTTTATTGGCAGTATGCACCCTAATCATGCTGTGAGCGTCGACTCCGATCTCATTTTCCCCGCGAGTTGGTGCGAAGGCAACGGGTATGACCTTAAACCGCCCCAGTGCTACCAACAGCCGGAAAGCTGCAAGAGCAGTGTCAGCGATCCAACTGACGGGTAAGCCTCTTCAAATCATTTATCATCATAATTGAAAATATGGTTTTCAAAAAGAAAAAATACAAACGCAATCATGAGGAAACTTGCCCTAATTTGTAAAGAGCCATTTATTTATTACGCAACACAAACAATTACTTTATTTCCCTTCTCCACTCGGTTTGAGTCTGTAACAAATCGGTGGATTCCCTCTTTACCCCTTATATACCCACCCTCCTCTAAACCGATTATTTCCTATATTAACGTCTCCTTATCAGGAAATGCTGTGAAACCTGTTTACAACTACTTTCAACGCAGGTCTAAGAAACAGCAAACCGGAAAAAGTGTGGTTATTTCGTAACCCGAAATTTGCGGACAATCGCTTTTTTTCGGATCCTCACTTTTTTTTAACGATTTGAAAAATAATTTTGGGGATTTTTTTAAGGGTCCGCAGAAAAATTGCGGTTATTTGAAAATGTTTTGGGGTGCAAAACAAACGGTTTTTTTTTTTGACCTGGGAGGGGACCGCAAAAAATCGTATTTGGCTGGAATTTGGCTTAATCGGGTTTCTAATATCCAGGTTTTGCTAGGAGTCCAAAAGGTTTGCCCGATTCTGATCGTGTAGGAAGGCTCCGCGTTATGGGGAAATACATCAACCACCGCCTTGTCGCTTCGCCAGAACCGTACAAACACCTTTTGGACTGATTGTACATATGCTCAACAGAGGCTTTTGACCACAAATTTCAATTTTTTACAGATCTCAGAAAAGCTCGGAATCGACAGCACCTCAAAGCTCAACTCAAGTTTCCCTGTGGTGCCCGAAGATCTACTTTAACCACAAATGCTTCTCCGGGCCTTTCCTGTCCAAAGGCAAACTCGCGGGACTCCCGCAAGCCGTTGGACCCGGCCCAGTCCGACTAGTCTTACGGGAAGTATTAGCTATGCTCATCTCGGTCGCTTACAAGTCGAGCCGCGTCCTGAAAGAACTTCAGTGCGAAGGCCAGCTCAAACCCGGAGAGCACCTCGAAGTTATGAAAGCAAAGTAAGTTCGAAGTTGATTGGCGTGGTAAATCGCGAGTTCTGATTCATTGGTGTTGCGCAGGTTTAATCAGATCAGCTATCGAGCTCGTGTGGCAGTCGTGACGTCGGCTGATCGTGTTCCCGACTTCTGTCACGAGGTGTGCGAGCGCTTGCAGTTATGCCCCTACCTCTTCGGACCGGTCAAAGTGAACGAAGCTGGATGCCCGGAAAAATGCCATTCGCAGTCCAAAACGAAATTTAGTACGTGTTTGTGAATATGGTACATGTTTCGTAAACTCGATCGCTTTTTCATTGTTTTTTTCTTGCAGCTCAATATTGGATGAATAGGAAACGGAAACCGTTGAGAACGGGGCCCCCTCCGGCGGACTGCGCACTGCAAATCGAAGGGCCGAGGAAAAGGAGAGGACGCAGGAGGCGGATTGGTCCCCGTCCAGGGACGAAGGGAGCGAATGCAGCCAACAGAATAACGGGAGCACAAGGTGGGAACTTTTCGAGAGCTCAAAGGAAAGCGACCTCAATTTTTTTATGAAATGGAGCCATAAGTTTACTATTTTTCTTATAAAAATCTGATTCGAGGAAAGCGACATCAATTTTTTTAAAATTAAGTTTCCTATTTTTCTTGTAAAAATGTGATTCAAAGAGAGCGATACCATTTTTTTATGAAACGGAGCTGTACTAAGTTCTTATAAAAGTCTGATTTTTTAGTCTGTTTTTAAGGAACAATTTTTTCTAAAAGAAAGTTTTAAGAAAAATGAAGGATGTATAGGCAACCTATCTTATAAATGGGCATTGTTCCAAGGAAACCCCAAAAAAGACTTTTATATGATAAATTTTTATAGACAATTTTTTCATGCTTTAACCCATAACAGCCCGAAGTATTTGGAGTGAAATTTAGCTTAAGAGAAATTGGAAGGATTGTTTCCATCAAAAAACGAAATTTTAAGATTTGAGGAATGCCTAAATTATTAAATTTCAGGTTTCCAGAACGGTGATATTTTTAAAATTGTGACAATACTGAACTGAAAAAATTCTCTAATTTTTTTTTCCGGACGGCATCGCTGGGCAGTAGTGGGTTAAATAAAGGCATGGAATGAAACGAGTAAAGTGATTGGGAGATCCCCCGAAAGCGAATTTGCTAATCATTAAAAAAAGTAACACCTGAAAAAAATCGAATTAAGTTTATGGAGTAGTATCAAACCGTTGTTCTCCGGTGTAAATTATGTATTTTCATTTCAGATGGAGATAGTGACAATAGCAATGATTCGGGTGACGAGCAATCTCAGGTGGATCTCCAAACAAGAGGAGGGAAGAGTGGAGCAAACGCGAGCAGACAGTGGAATTCCTCTGCGAGTGAAGCCTCAAGTGCAGGGTGAGCCAATTACCATGAAAAACATTCATAATGCGCTATAAATTTTAGTACTCCTTTAAAAAAACTTTTCTTAATTTTTTTTTCAAATGGTTAAATTTTCTAGCTGTAGAGTTGTACCTTTCGCAGGGAAAAAAAAAAACAGATTTGGATTTGTTGAAAAGTAACGGATTGGTGTATTATTACTCCATGGCAAAATAGGAGTAAATTCAGAAAAATCGTTTGATTTTATACCGAAAAAAAATACATGGAAAATTTTCGAATGATTCTTACCCTGACGGTTTAGAATAACGGTGCATCAGGGTGGGACAAGAGCAGTAGAGAATGTAACCTATAAACCCATAACAGCCCAAAGTACTCGGAGAGAAATTTTATTCAAGAGCAATTGAAAGGATTTTTGTCATTGAAATACGCAATTTTAAGCTTTGGGAAATGCCCAAAAAATTAAATTTCAGGTTTCCAGGGGGGTGATAATTTTTGAATTGTGACGATACTTAACTGAAAAGATCCTCTGAAATTTTTTTTTTTATGTTTCCGAAAGGCATCGCTGGGCGGTAGTGGGTTAAAACAAGAGTGATAATTTTTTTCCTTTTCTCTCAGGGGTGTAGGTTCGAGAACTGTACCCGATCGAACGAGTTTGAAGAGACCAAGACCCGAGGAGGAAGAATGTAAACGCGCTAGCAAAAGAGCGGCGACTGCCGTCACGGCATGGCTCAACCCTTTGCCTAAGCTGGATTCGAACCCACTTCTTTGGACAGTCGACGACGTAGCAGAGTATGTCGCTAACTGCGACGAGTCCCTCAAGCCAGTCGCTAAACACCTCCGAGATCAGGTGCGAATTCCACCTCAAAGTGATAATAGGTTTTCAGGTTACTCTACCGATAGGTGGGAGAAAGATCCCATACTGAAAGACACTACAGATTTCAATAGTTTCTACCAGGCTGTCTGGCAACTCTTGAAAATCGGGAAAAGGCCTTAAATAAGAATTGCTCTTGAAAAAGCATTGAATATGCTGAGATATCCTTTCATAACGACCTTTCTTAATTCTTTAAATCCTTGAATTGCTTTTCGAAAATTCGCCAGACACCCTGCTCTTGTTCTTGTACTATCGTCCGAAAAGGTATTGTCCGGTTCTGGTCGCGCAGGAAGGCTCCGCCTTATGGGGAAATACATTGACCACCGCCTTGTTGTACGACCTGAACCGGACAATACCTTTTGGGACGATAGTACTATCAGTCCTAAAAGGTATCGTAGGGTTCTGGTCGTTTAGAAGGCTTCGGCTTATGCAGGAATATAATGGCCACCACCTTGTTGCACGATCAGAACCGGACAGTACCTTTTGCATTGTTAGTACCACGTTTTCAAATATCTTGATTCAACCCGGCAGGGTTGCTTTGCTTAACTAATCTGTCTTGCATGAACTTTTGAATTAATGCAGCCGTTGAGAAAATTAATCTTTAAATCGAAATCAGTCGGATAAAATAGCTGAATTTTGGGTAGGCGAATAATGAATTTCCAATGAAAGTTTATACGAATCTTGCGTGTTAACAAATATTATGGGTTTCCAGGAAATTGACGGGCAGGCTTTTCTGATGATGAATCTACCGACAGCTGTGGGTCAACTCAAACTGCGGCCAGAAATTGCTGTACATTTCTGTCGACAGGTCGCAAGGATAAAAGTGTCTTTCTTCAAAAGATACGTGTACAATATGTAAATATCTTTACACCCATGAGAACCATGTTTCAGATACCCGTATTTATCTTTCGCAGGCTTTTGCCTTTCCCGTTCTACAGATCGTGTTTGTGTTCGATCAACATTTTTTCCCCCCGAACTACATACACAAGACTGTGACGTAAGAGTTGAACCTCGAAAGTATTGAAGCTAATAACTCTGCCCATGTTCTAAATAAATCTGTAAGTAGCTCAATTTTTTTCTTATTTATTTTTTCTGTTTAGAGGGAAAATTCGTATTTTCCTTCCGCTCATGGGTTTTTCATGAGTTCACCGTATTTACTTCAAGGACCTGCATTGATGAAATAGCGTGTATTCTACTCTTAAGTAACTGCGAATCAACCGACTGATCATGCCTTGAACTTTGTCCGCTCCGTCCGATATGTTAATCATTCATCTGTGCATTATTAAGTTGTCATGAAATCTGTGCGTTAAGATTTGTTTGGTGTTAGGGACGTTGACATTAGTTTGTGATACTTGAATTAAGAGCTGTATGTATTGCGATGATTTTTGTACGGAATGTATTTTTCTGGCTTTCTGTGTCAGCCGTTTACTGTACAATAAATGATTTTTTAAAAATATTAACATTCTGCAAGTAAATCCTCTCGCAAGCATTCAAATCGATAAACCCAGCAACTTTTTGAAAACAAGAATATCATGTGAATTGAAGCAAAGCTGTCCAGATAAACTGAGTCACAAAATTGCAATCCCATCATAAGAATTACTCCATCTACGGAACTCTGCATTATTCGCTCCACAGCAACCATTCTTGTAATTGGGAGGGTTTCTGCTAAATAGTGATTAAAACAAAGCTCTCCGTAAATATTTATTTTTTTTGTTTTTTACAAGAAAATTTACAAAACACGCATTAAATTTTATAAGGCGCAGTAAACTTTGCGAAATTAAGGGAATACATACAACATCCATCCGTTCGGAATGCGATTTTATTCATGCTGTTTCGATTAACTATGCGATAAGAACTGATGTAAACACTTTATAATAGAAACATAAGCATATTTGAAAAAATTACGCGAACGCTTTTTTTTGTTGACAACGATAAATGAACTTAGGTAATTTGGTACATTACAACGCAATTTGATGGTAACGCTTAATTCATATTGTCAGGACATGTGTACACGGATTCAAATACCCCTGCAGCACGTTTATAGAAATTGCTGGATACTGGCAGACCATCACACCATCACTGGTTTACACCGCCAAAGCATTTCACGACATATAAATCAAAGTGTTTTAAACCCTCTTTGCCCTTGTCTTCAAACGCCGCTTAACATTTTACCGGAATGTCGATATTAATAACCTAAGAGCGCTCTTTGGCACAGCAATGAAATCGTGCGTATGTTCTATAAAAACAGCTAACAATAAAAACAAAGAAACAGAGCCACTGTAACCACGAGAGCTAACAAAGTTGATTGCTCTTCTAAAGAATCATTAACATAATCGTTCCAAAACTCTCTTAATTCGTAACTGGAGTTTCTCTGTAATAACATAATAAAGCTCTAGAGCTCAATCGCTCTTCTGAATTATCAGAGCAAGTTCATTAATTTGAAAAATAGTAGGGACGCAACAATCCCAATCCAAAAGCGGCAGGACAACCCTCAACAAAACCAGCATACTGAATGCAACTAAAGAAAAGTCGCACAAAATGACACTTTTCCTTAAATAAGTAATACTCAAAAGCTAGCACAAAAATCTGCCAGCAACACAGCCTGACCCTGATTTCTGTGGTATTCAATATATTTATACGTGTATATATTTTTATAAAAAGATGGTGACCGGAGTCATTTTTACATTTTTTTATAGAATAAAGCACATATGAAAACTAAATTTTTACCTGAAAGCACAGGTCTGAATTTGTTTGAGATACGTTGGATGGCTGAAAAAACATCCTTGCTCGTACGAGACGTACGTCAGGCCACAAGTAGCACTTTTACTTACGAAGGTTGGTAGCAGTGCTTGATGATATAAAGGGCACTTGATGACCTGTGCGCATCAGTTATTGTTGCCAACCGTTGGACACAAGTTTCGCTGGTATAAAGCAGGATGCGAACACTAAGCGATGGCCTTTGCTTCCGGTAGGAAACCTTCCCAATGTTTGACTAGCTGTAAACAAATGAATCACTGGTTTACACTTTTGTCCGCCATATGATAAAACTTTGGTGGGGATGAGCTCCAGAGTATCATCTATAAGATGAACAGGTTCGCATAGAGTGTAACTAACAGAGATAGAAAGATGCGTATGAACATGTACCGTTTAACGCATTGCAGTACTAAAAACATCAACAGGAAAAACAAGACGTCTAGCGACATACCTGCATTTGGTGTGACATTAAAGTTTCGAGGTAGGTAATGATGGTACTCTTGAAATCTACGACGCGATTAATTTCGAATCGCTCGATTTCCTTTTTGATCATTTTCGAAATATTTTCGAACTCCTCCTGGCCACGTTCGACTTTAGCCTGCCACTGCAATCACACATTTCGTTAGCAACTGACACTACAAGAGGCGAGAGGAGAAAATGGTTGTAATTACGTTGTAATTAAGTTGTAATTACCTCGACGACGTCCATATTGGCCACATTTCCTCTGTCCGGCTTGCCCGCCATCTCCAATTTCGCCTTCTGCTCCCGTTTCTTGTTTAGGGTCTGCTGTGAATGCTGCCAATTCTGGAAAACTTTTACTCGTTCGTGGAAAACGTCCTGAAATCATAAAATTTTAAGCTTACTCCACACGAATATCAACTCATTCGACAGACCGGGAAAGATGGCTCACCTTTATCGCACCAATCAGCGCAATGTAGTCTTTGAGCAGTTCACACAAAATAGAAAAGTCAGCATTCGCTTGCTCGTTATGAGTTACTTCAACCTGAGGACCGAAAAAGAGTTAGCAGACTTATTCCAAACGTTTTGGCACGTCTTCTCAGGAGATAAATACCTTTTCTTCGGTTTCAGCAAGTTGTGCCAAAGCGCGAGACAGGGCCGTATGCTCCTCGCAGTTACTCAGCATTGCAGCCGATCGGGCGAACGCAGCAGTTAGATTCGCTAAGTCCCGCCGCTGGAGAACCAAAGTTTCTACGCTGCTATGAAGCTTTCGAAGCTGACTGTCTAAGCTTTCGATATGTTGAGTCTTTTCTTCAAACCACTAAAAAGAGAAAATCGCTATAGAGAGAGCCTTTGAAAGAGAGAGAAATAAATAAAACACAATCGTACCGGGTCACTCTCCTCCATCTTATAGGTAATTTTGTTGACAGTTTCGCCAACCTTATTAAACAGTCGCATCACTCCCGCGCTACTCAAAGCCGAAGTGCTGACAGCACGGGGTAGTTCACCCTCTGAAAATGTAAAAGATAGGTTTTCAGTGTAAAAAAATAAACGCATAACCTCACTTTTCGGATTGAAAGAGCAGCATTCCTCCTCAACGTCCAAAGATGGATTCTAGTCTGTTTTGGAGATTCTTACCGCATTCTAAGAACTCTCTGAAATCCGGATCGATGCAAAGAACAGGATGAGCCGCAGTTCGGCATAAATATCGTTCAAGCGACGCACGGCGCCTCTCGACGAATTCGCTATTGATTCCTTGCTGGTCTCCCTGATTGGACATCTTAATTTTGGTGGTGCCTGTAAACAAAGCGAAAACACGATTGACGAAAGGTTTACAGTCGAATCAATGCCACGTATTGATTTCAAGAAGACTATGAACTGATTGAGAGTCTAAAGAACTCCTTCGAGAAAACCTCTTAAAAATTAGAAATGATTTCTAGGCCCAAAATTGTAATGCCGTCGTATTTAATAGCAATTTCTTGTTCATGGGGGGAATTAATTATCGGGTATCATTTGAGCATATCCGGAAAATATTTTTAGTAAGCATTGATTTCTAGAGTATAAAAAAAAAAGTGAACAGGTAAATGAGACGCTGGCTTCAGTTCTCCAAGCCTTTCGAGTAAAGTAGCATATTTTTACATTTTGTGCATGTTTTATATGTTATTTGAAGTGATTGATTTTTTTCCTTCTTTACTTTTTCTTTTCTTTTTTTAACGCTAGTTTGGGTAAATAAGTTCGGAGCTGTGTTACATCATCCAGCCCACCTGTAAAATCGACTTCATGAGTCCTGTTTCTTGAACACGACAACAAAATCTCGAGGATTTCCCAAAACCAAATCGTTTTCTGCGAGTTTTCTACGCTTTTTACGCACCTATGACGCTCTTCTCCGGCGCCGGAGGAATAATCCTTCCAGCTCGCAGATATTTTTCAACTAGCTTGTCGTGAAGTCCCAGAAAATCGCTAAATCTTCTCAGAACGACGCAGCTCGTCTTCCGGAAAAGTTTAATATTTGTGCGGGTTTGGACCTTGTACGCAACATACGACCCCATGCCTTCTCCCACTTTGCAAGGTTCGCTGATAATAATATCAATAAATTGGTCACCTGATTCCTTCTCCAACTCCTGTGGAATCAAATTTCACGTCATTTTGGCAAGTAATAACAAACTGCAATTTTTCTCAAAATTGTAAATCATTATGTAAATCCAAGGAGATTTATCACATTCAGGCTTGGAAGAAAAATAAGATAGTATGAAGAAAATGTAAAAGAAATGGTCTGCTTGATCTAGAGTTGACACTTCAGTAAAATTAAAAAATCTTTAATCCTTGTCACCTTAAACTTTGTGGGTAACTTGTGAAAAAAATTATTTTAAAAATAGAAATTAAAAAATTAAAAGATATGAGAAAAATATTGCCATACTAATACAATTTTGAGTTTGGTTGTATTACTTTGTTTCAATAGACAAAGAAAAATTCTCTGTTTTTTAAGTCCATGGAAATATACTAGGGAGAAATATAAACTGACCTCATCTGTTTTTTCTTCTTGAACCATTGGCTCAACAGTTTTGGGAGATGAAGCTTCCACTGATTGGGCTAAAGGTTCTGGTACAAATACAGGCTCCTGTTGGAGAGAAAAAAAACATTTTCTTGTCAGAGGGAAGTTAGCAACAACATAAATGTAGCTATATTGCCATTGACCACCTTAGTTGTTTCTGGGGTAGTGGGGTCAATTCCAGGATCCGAGCTGCCATTCATGTTCAAGTTTTGAGCATTCCCCGACAGCTTGAGAGATGACATGTCATCCTGGAAAAAATTGAGACAATGGATTTAACTGATGGAACAGGCAATACACAGTCATTAAATGTTTCTAAATTCAAAACTAAATATTTCCTGAACCGGTATGTGAGTCAAGCTATAAGAATCTAACTATTTAATACCACTGAATATTGTTGTACTATTCATCAATGCTACATAAATCTTGGTTGAGCCTGGCTAATAATGCGTCACTTAGAAATTCCTTTCAGATAAAATTGATTCTATAGATAAAGTGATACACAGGGAGTGAAGATAAAACAACACACCTCAAACAAAAACTT
>Ga0058701_10005153_pt1 | contig 10783 bp, 7 predicted proteins | sample AgamicOrMae_FD_97039 | JGI IMG/M metagenome (GOLD analysis project Ga0058701, IMG submission 97039) | Agave microbial communities from Guanajuato, Mexico - Or.Ma.e | ecosystem: Host-associated > Plants > Phyllosphere > Phylloplane/Leaf | place: Guanajuato, Mexico | collected 2012-06-04 | reverse complement strand
GCCACACACACAGCACCAAATCTAATCTACGCGGTTGTACAGTGCATGTCTCTAACCCCCAACCGCCTAGCGACGCCGTTAGCAAACAGAAAAAAAATGTATATATTTTAGAGGATCTTTTCAGTTCAGCACTGTCACAATTGAAAAAATATCACCCCTCGAGAAACTTTAATTTTAATGATTTACGCATTTTCCAAAGCTTAAAATTGCGTATTTTAATGGATAAAATCCTTCAAATTTCTCTTGAGCTGAATTTCACTCCAAATACTTTGAGCGGTTATGGGTTTATCCTCCTAATGTAGCAAAAGTTTAAAGTAGTATTGAACACAAGAGGTAGGAAATGCAAGCTTTGAAAGTTTGAATAGAGTACTAGTATCTGCGCAATGGATACTAAAATAGCTTCGCTGTGAACGTACCGTCACTGCTCTTCGGTGAATGAATGCTCTTCCGGGGCGCATCGCTCACAGAGGCGGGTTCTTCTGCACAACAACAATGCAATATCTCAATATCATTCGAATATACCAAAGACCTAGTAAACTACCTGGGCGGTTTTCGGGTACAACTGTTCACAGCGCGGCGCTTCAGAAAAAAAGTCACAGCTTGAACACGGGAGACTAATTTTTCGATCGCGTAGCGAAGATATAGAGATAGTTATTCACAGGCATTCCATAAAAGATCATATGATGTCTACAATGGAGGTGACCTCTCAAGACGAATCATTAGGATGTGATTGCTGTATGGTTTCCCATGAGCGCGGTGTATTTTAGGTTTTCGAAATCAGGTTACAGGAAAGCCTTGGTAAATCAAATGTTTAAGAGATTTGTAAAATTTAGTGCGTATTTGAGAAATAGGTGACCTCGTTTTACATGTAGGCCTATATTGCGTTGGGGTGTGTCCCAACTTCGAACTATCGTGGTTTCTTGTGTACATTGTTACATGAAATGAATATTCGACTTTTATACTTACCCTGCTGCTAGTGCTAACCTACTAGGTCTATGGCTATATCAAACTATGACATCTAAAAACATTAACAACGAAAAGTGAAATCGACGAAAAAATTGAAAATATACATTTACGAAATAAAATTCTAGAACAACATCTATGTAGCAAGAAAAAAAGTGTTTCAAGCCATTCTATTCGAAAAAAAAATATCGCAAGGAGATGTCGCCACTAAACTCCGCAGCGTTGTACCAATAAGTCTGCTAAGCAGGACATCTGAACTCAGGATCTGTTGATCATGAACTCTGATGTTTCCTATAGCTGATTTTTTTTTCGAAATCACGGTTTTGGCGACATTAAAGAACACTCAAATGCTGGGAGTGCCTAAATCTCTGACGCAGCGACAATGCCTCTAATATCAATGTGTGTAGAGGTTACCATCATGTGCAGGTTAGGTGGGGTGAGGTGGTAATGAAAGAAGGTGAGTGACCAAGAGGTGATGTCAAAATTACCCTTGGTTAGAAACGGAGGGCATGGCCTGCCAGCGCATTTAGTGACTAGAGAAAGGTCAAAGTTTGAGACCGTAAACTCCTAGGGGTACGTTTGCGGAGAGTACCCGTGGGTGTTGCATGTCTCACAATTTGCAGTTCTTGAGAAGAAAAAGGACAGTCCGACCAGGTGATGTTTTTGAACACACCTCGAAGAAAGATTGCCACAAGGGGCTGTGCATTGAAAATTGCAACCATAGGATGTGCACAACAGTGGTTGGTTGAGACAAGATAAGAGATTGTTGCCGAAGGTATTCTAGGGAGGTTGAATTGGTCGAGTGTTTTCGTAGACAGTTAATTGAAGTTATAACGTGAGAAGGTTGTTAAATATTTAAGGCCGATCCTGTCCGAGGAGATGGCAATGGAGAGGTGATGGATCAGGACTGTGGTAAAGAAGAAATTGACTGCTTTGGGATTGGGACTGCAGTTCCCAGAAGCGCTACAATGGGACTTTAGTATGCCATGGATTGCATCCCGTCGTATCTTTCGGACAGGCCTGCTCTCTGTAGACTATTTAAAATTTCAAGGACTTCTGAAAATCTTCTCAGAAATCGTCTATGACTCAGAGTAGGCGACCGGCAGAATGACTAAACTATTTAACGTGCTTGTAATATTCCACATATCTACTCTACTTCCCTCAAATACCTGCATGAATAACATTCACAAACATATCTAGAAATAAAGACACACAAATAAGAAAAACACATTATTTATATTAAAATGAACGACTGAACATAGCAGCTATTATGTCTAGACCTGCCCCTACATTTTCATTCCAGTGTTAACTGTGTGCCGCTGCTTGCTAAGCATTCCTCGGAATCGCGAGAGTAGAGCCCCGAAGAAAAAGAGGAGCGCCGAAGGAGCCAATGTACGACCCTCCACATTAAGCTCGGCCTCCATTGACGCTTCTCTCTCTCGAGAACTCCACGCGGAAGCACATCAAGAAAAAGCGGCCTAAACATTTATCCTATTTTCTTTTAAGCCAAGCCATGCGATGGTACTCAGCTTAACACTTTGTCTCAACAAACATCGAAAGTAGTGGACCATACTAAATTTCACGAATGGCCACGGTTTTAGATTCTTAAGAAAGAGAGCCTGCAGTGAAAGTGCGACCATACTCGTCGTCTGTATGCAAAGTTTTGCGATTGTTGATGCAGTGAGCAAGCAAGAGCGATCCAGCGCAGAGCTACTGATATGCAGAAGACCTACCCCCCTCTCTCCTCCACGGTAAGGACACTTCGGCAACAGTAGGCTCATCGTCATAGTCTACAGGTTTTGAGTACTGCTTGACAAGCAGAGCGCGGCGCGGGTCAGGCCCGGCCACAGTCACAATGTGAGAGAGCATCGTAGGAGGTTCGGGCGACAGCGATAAACCGGATGCTATAACCGCACCGCACAAACACACAAACGAGTCAAGCACAGTTCCACTTCGTGGAAACGAGACCACACGCCCACTCACACAAGTTTACTCGGTATTTTCCAAGAGACAGCCTAACGGAGACTCCATGAAGAAGACTCCATGCTTGTCAGAGGGGGAGAGGAATCGATTCTGATTTCAATGATGTTTAGCTGGGAACGTCTCACGCAAGTAGTAAATCTGTGAAGCTCTTTGGGATGAAAACATCAAGAGTGTGCCGGTATTAGTGGTTGCCACCAGACTCAGCTAGATAGCAAACACCGAGGGAAGTACACTGCAGGTGTGTTAGACCTTGCGGAGGGCTAATAGAGGGTTGAGGCAATGGGAGAAGAGGTTGGGATTGGGTTTGCAACTGGCTGGGTCCCATGGCAAGCTGTGATGCCGCCGTGGCATCCGATATGAACCATAACAGACTTCGTAAGGCCGAGTATTCACAGAAATACAAACTACAGACAGATATCTGGTTAGGGAGTGACGAGGTCGAAGGTTGGAAGGATGTTTCCCCTGAAAGGCGTTATTCACGAATAGTACCGCTCAAACACATCAAATCTAAAAGAACAGCTAACAGAACAGGGACTCAGATGGACGTATCTGATCATGAAAGAGTTCATTGGTTGCCGAGAGAAGTCGTAGAGGATACTGCTGCTGGCAGAACATGTCATATACAAGCATGAGAATAGGTGCTTACACAAAGAAGAAAAATCTAGTTTTCGTACAAGCGTGAGGGGGATTTGTGGTGTGAAATTGACGGTTTGAATGGGGACAGGTTGGGCAGGCGAGGCGGTCTAGTGCTCTAACACATAGAGACCTACCCCAAGGAGTAATGCTGCACCCTGAAATGGTAGCTGGTTCAAGAATAACAAACAAAGTCAATGCGGCGTCTAAATATCATTCATAATCATAAAGTGTTTGGAAAGCTTTGACGCCCGGTCATGCTTCGCACAAATATTTTCGTATAGAAATCTGGAAGTTGCACCCGTTTTGCTAACCCTGAAGCTAAAGCTTCACCCGCACGGATATCAGACGTCTTCAGAACTCAAATCAACCCAGAACCCAGCGTACTATTAATCAACGAAGTCTAAGATAACCTAATTTTCTTCTTCTTTTTTTTCTTCATCAGGCCTAAATCTGTCTAGAAAAAAGCTGATGGCTCAGCTGCAAATGACCTCGGAATTTAGTCAAAAAAGATAACTTTAGACGTCTTTCCTGCGCGAAAAATTGCAAGCTCATTCAGTTCAGCGCGTCACAAGCATCGTTACACATGGACCGGTTAGCGTTTTTGAAGCATGTTTCAGGGGACAGGGGCCCGTAAAACCTCATCGCACTTTTCGTTAGGAATCAAGACATGATCGGTGATGATTTTGAAATCATTGATTGTTTGAATACTCACGGGATGGATGCACCGTAAAAGTGATTCCCCCTTCCCAGTCATCTTTTGAGCTGTGTGCTCCCTCTAAATCACAGTCTGCCTCATTGATCACTTCGTCAATGTAATCTGTACAATGAAAAAAAAACACAGTATATTAGCCATCAGTCAAGCGATTCTGCTTAAAGCTTTTGCGGAAAGGAACCAGAACGGACACACATAGAATGTAGTACATGCTAGAGCAACACTCGTAACGCTCGTAGATCACTACCGGTAAATTGTACTGTTATCATCGGTTTATGTTAAAAATGAAGATTCTGTGTATCATGTAAAGACGCTTGTTTTCCTAATTTAGCTGGCTGTTTCGCTTTATGCAGACCACTAATTGTTGAGAGATCGCGATGAGGTTCCTACTCACCATGAGTAAATTGTTTGGCTGAACCATTTTGCTGGATACCAGGGAAACTAACGTGGTTCTGTTTTCCGTCCTGAAAAACGAGTAAAATCACGATTGTTTTCCTTTGGGAAATAACGCTACATTTTATCGTTACTTTGCGTTGAGTTACCGACCTTTCCCATCCTCTTTGATCTCTTGTGATGGTGCTTCCGTTCGTCGGTGACTATTCGACGAATGTGGTTCATGTGCATTCTGTAATTGACCTCTTGAGTGCTGAGGTCTCGGTCGTTAACAGCATGCCTGCTGTAGCTTAACCGCCGGTGCTAAATGAAAAGCAAAGTTTGAATTAGTGACTACATTATGTCGCTAAGCACTTTCCTTTGAAATGTCATGTGAAAAGCCTCCTTTCGAAACTAACGGAAATACGCTAATTATCTTTACATAAAAGAGCCTGTAAGAAACCAAATATTCGCAACCTTTCTGCCATGAGGGTAATTAAGAATGCAACCCGAATCTCGGATTTAACCATTAACAATAGCTGTATTCGTGTTTATGTAGGATACTATATATAGGGTTGCAGCGACTAGAAATGAACCAAAATAAGCAAATACTAATTTATTAATCCTACAAATCTTTTATTTTAGGAGGTTTCTATCTCTTGCATCTTCTGCGCATGCTTAGACTGGCCCTCTTATAACATTGTAAATTTTTGCTTTTTGACAGTGGCAAGCAGCCTTAGCCGGCAAATAAGTAAAGGTTAGAAAATTCTAAGCCTCTTAAGTGGGTGGTACTTCATGTTTGACGTTTAAAAGATGTCTACATTAATTTAGGATGCAATCCAATCAGCCAGCCAATCACAGAGCCAGACGACCTTTGCGCATCTTTGTTTACTTACAGGATTTACCAAAACTCCGTACAGGGCTACCATAATAGTCTGTGTTACGGCTGTTTCATTTGTCCAAAAGAGTTATTTTTTATGGTTGGCAACGCAGAAGCTCTTGGTTGAACGTGGCGATAGGTTAGTTGAGAGTCAGGTACTTACACTTACCCTGCGATATGGTTTGCAAAGCTCCTCTGCCAGAAGATGATGGATCTTGGCGTCAGTGAGGTCCTTCCTGCTGGGATTGTATTCCAACTCCTGCATGTCGATATTCCAGGTGCTGGTGTCCAGCTGGTTGAAGGAGGCGCTACGGGACATGCAGAGCAGAGGCGCTAGGAGGGCTACCGCAGCAGCCGCCACTGCTGATGGCGGAGTGCCGCTCTCGGCCAACTCCTCCACCAGGGGGGCCAACCGTTCCTCAAGTTTGCTGCTTATTCAGGGCCATGGACACATAGGGACATTTCGGTTTGCAAGGTTGGTACACACAGGGCGTTGTTGGAAGAAAAGACACACCGTGTTGGAAAAAATATTAAGCGGTGAATCACGGGCCGCAAATGAAGAGTTAACAGTTAACGCAAACGGAGGTTACATAGATGTGTGTGTTGTTAGACGAGGGTGAGCGATAGTTTGTACAAGAAGATATTAGTTAGAGATAGAGGCGTTACAAGCATGCGGATAGAGAGAAGAAAAAAAGGAAAGAAAACAAATAGCCATTAGAATTATGTTAGGTACGCCCTTACATGCATTGCTTTTGTCAACGAGAATAGTTTTGAAGTCATAACAGTTTTTTATAGCATTAAAGCATTTTGGGGCTAAGGCAAAACAAAAGACACTGATTGACATGTACAGTAGAGTCTCAGTTGTAAGTCTCTCAGCTGTAAGTTTTTCTCAATTGTAAGTCCAAATTGAGTTGTCCCGACCACTATGTACTGTAACAGTTAAGTCATTCTCACTTCTATGCCCCTCTCAGTTGAAAGTCCAAAGCCTTGAGCACGGACTTGGACTTAATATTGAGACTCTACTGTAATGGTGATAAAAAAAGTACAAAAAATTATCATAATCTATCGTCATCGCATTAAATATTTTTCTCAAAAAACGTTTTTTTAAAAAAGGTTTGTCCTACCAGCTTTATAAGGACGAGGTAACAAACTGTTAAAAAGGCTTAAGCGAAATAAAAAGATAGAAATTAAGGAGAAATAAAAAGAGATAAAAGAAAGCAAAGCGGACTTTAAGACGATTTTGCGCACATCTATACCCATAGTGGTCGTTTGTGTTTCTATTGTGTCATGAAATGTTCGTCCGAATAAGGATTTTTTTAAATCAAAATTTGATAAGAAAGGGAGGGAATTAGAAGGCTGTAAATCTCCCTTCCATTGAACTAGGACTGAATGGACTATTCATTTCAAACATAAGTCCGTAAAATATTACAATTACTAGAACTACTTAGGAGCTAGCTTTCCCGCCTTACACAAGTGTTCGTTGGGTTGCCTACGTAGCGCTGCGTCTTTTTTGCCGTGGCAGAAAATAACGAAATTCTCATCGGTAAATGCGGCATCTATGCTACGTAGGGAAGATTTAAGCCAACAAAACTAGATGTTTTCATGATTATGTTTCTGCGTCTTATAATCAGGGTTTTCGCCAAGCAAAATGGTGTCTTTGGCAGAAAGGGTTAAAAATTTTGGCAAGTGTGGGATTTTGGATGCTGGGAAAAGATTTTGTAGTCGTGTACCATCCCTTTTTGGAAAAAAAATTCAGGTCTTTAAGTAGGTTTTAGACGACGTTCACGCTTTTTTCCTGTCAAATTATTCCTAGAAGGCGCAAAAAATAAAGCTAATCATTACTGACGTTCGCTTCTACTAAGCTTTATCATGACTTCTAAAAAATATCTATAGTAAGTTGGCCAGCTATGAGAAAAACACATAAAATCGGGGGTAGTGAGCCAACTTGCTTACCCAGTTTTCAAAGAAAAGAAAAAAAATCTTCGAAATATTTTCAATCATTAGAAACTCAACTGCTTCCTATTCATTTAGACCCAAAGTTCCATAAATCGTGAGCAAACAGGGTGTTAATCATGAATTTAAAACATGCTTGACATATACTCCCTCTATAGGTACTTTAGAACGTAAAAGTATTTTTTCTCGATATATGACGTTCTATTCTATTATTTGTTGAACCTAGTTAGCTGTGATGATTTCACATTTGTTCCACAGTGGACATTACGTTCCGAAAGGAAGTAATGTGACGTGGAATATGCGTAAAATTTTGACATGAAAGTTTCGAAGCAGCCACACTTATGGGTAATGCATATTGCCAACTGCTACAAAAATATTATATTTGCAAAGCTGAGGCCTAATAAAAAAATCTTATCAATAGAGACAGATATTCAACCCTTCAGTACCACAAAGAAGGCAACGCTGCCGTTACTCTTTGAGGAAACCAGACCTCTTAACCCATAATTCTCCAGCGGCTCGTCCAGCATTTTTCTAACGAAAAATTGCTGCAAAAATTGCCTTCATTCCTTCGAACTTTTACGAAAACAGAGACGCTTTCACCATGAGAGTAGGGCGCCCTACTCTCATGCTTTCACACTACCCTTACGGTAGAACTCAATCCCTATAGTTGTTTTAAGCGCCAAAATTTTAAATTAATGGGTTCAGTGGCCATATTGAAAACCCGTCTCCGTCGATACTCTTTCTATAAGTCGACTCTGTCTTCGTGCATCAATTAGTCCACGGTAAGCGCCTCTCGCTCTCTCTATCCGCTCTAGCTGACAAAGACAAAGCTGTCGCGCCAACCTAGAGAAGCGCGGTTTTTAAGAGAAGCGCGATCATTGAAAAGCCGTCGTCTTTAAACCTGTCAACTGGAGCGAGTCCGAGAACTTGGAGAACACCCCGGTCGACACCGACAGCGCGTTCCGAAGAAGATCCGCACCTTCCATTTAAGTTGTTGGTTGTGTAATTCCTAAAAATGGCAGACATGGACTCGGTTCCCGAAATGTTGCCGACCGTCGAGGCGTTCCTCTTCATCAGCTCCATGGCGTCCTTCATGGTCAGCTTGGAGAAGGTCTCCAGTATTTTGGGCTCTGCTCCTTTGTGGTCGCGCAAAAGGTACGGCCGGATGAATTTGTTGTCGAAACGTTTGAACCTGGAAACAGCCTGTACTTATTCTCTGTCCAAAGTTGTCGGTAAAGAGCGTATACTTTTCCATAGAACTCTCACGGACAATTTAAAAAAGTATATAACAAACCCACAACTTAATCTATGGGTAAAACTACGTTTTTTGGCTCTGTTAAATCATCCGAAACAAACGTTACCAATATTTTAATGAAAATTCGACATTCATTAAATTAAAATTTTATATTTTATTTTACTTAAAAAAACAAACACAAAAAACACATTTATTTACAAGGGCTTCAAATTTTTGACAACTTTTTTTAAACGGCCTAAAATACTTTTTTTTTTAAATAACTAAAATTGGTAGCCTTAAATTTTCCTTTATCGAATTTGAGCACTGGTTATATATGCATAGGGCTCAAAGCTCAAAATTAGCTGAATGAGACGAAATACGTTGGCAATATTACATAATAGACATATTTGATGAGATAAGGCTGTTCTAATGGGTAGTGATCTGCGTCTGATTGGCGAGAGGGTCCTTAGGAAGTTGTTATGATTAGGTATAGAGACCCGACCGATAGGGACTTCAGAAAATGTGAGAAGCGATTTACCACTCTTTGTTTTTCGCTTCTCTGCTTTTAATATTACGTTGAAAAGAGCGAATTACATGCCCGCATCGAGCCGAGGAGCTCGGATATTGCAGGTACCGGAAGGGAAGGAAAGCGAAAGGGCAGAAATAGACTGTAGATTGAGGAAGGAGGAGCGTGGGAGGGGAGGGTGGAGACGAGGAAAGCTAGGGTTTATAAAAGGTTTACTTAGCCAGTGGATGGCCCCATCGTACTTACTTGTCTCTTAAGTGATGATTCCCGTGATGGCCGAGTATATCTTCAATGCCCGCCATGGTATGGTCCATAAACTGGAAAATAATGTCATGAAAGAATCAGCCAAAAGACTTGGTTTATTTCATGCAGAAATATCAGTTCAAAACATATTCCATTGAGATAATAAACGCTGCGTTATAACAAATATTAATATTTCAACTGCCCCTATAAAAACCCTCAAGAAAAATGCGTGTGAAAGCTAAAAACCAATATCAGTTCTACGATTTTTTTTAATATTCCGAAAATGAAAGTGTTTATTTGGTTTGAAAAACCTATGTTTCGGATTTTTATCCATCTTCTTGGGAAAAAATCGACAACTTACCCTCTCATGTATTCTTTCATTCATGGTCGGCTTCCTCTTCTCAGCTCTTTTTACATTGAGTACTTTCACTAATGGCTTAATAGTTATACCCTGTAAACAACATTTAAGTTAATACAAGCAAAGCATCCTTTCCGAATGAAGTCCATCAGGCTGGTACTTACCTGAATAAATACGGTAAAGTAAATGACAGCAATGGTTGTTGTAACAAACATCGGTTGAAGTCTTACGTGTTCAGGATTAATTAATAGCACTAGAGCGAAGGCCACAGCACCCCGAAGCCCGCCATAAGACATGACGAACTTCTCAACGCGGTCCAGCTTATACAGTCTGAATGGATTTACTACAGCTGTCAAAACAATCACACCTGCAACACAAAAAGTTACGTGCTTGTGATATTGTGATATGTGTTTATGATATATATTTCGTGCTGGCAAACCTCGTATTACACGAAACCCAAGCTAACTGAACCAAATCTAATAACCTAAAAAAAATGGCCCCTGATTATCACTGAATAACGCAGATGAAATACCGGTACGTTTTACGGTGATTGCACCCCATATACATGATAGGGGTAATTTATTGCGTACTTTCGTTAGGTTTTGACGTATTTATGACCACAATGTCATACGATCCGAAGTAATTATGCAGGTATTTTGTAACGTACGACAAGGAACAGCTAGATATTCAAATTCATGAGAATGGCTTTAAAACAAGAGGTCATTTGGTCGGTCTCTCGTTTCGTTTCTCGAGCTAACCAAGTTTTTGTTGCTGTCCCTTTTCTCAGCCAACCTTTGCGGCTCAATGGACGTTTCCCCGTTATAGGTTGGCGCGAGGACGTCTGGCAACAGCGCGTGAGCGGACGACGGTCTCCCTCCGATGAAGCGCATTGTATCTTTTTTACTTTTTTTACTGGTATTAGG
>Ga0058701_10005152_pt1 | contig 10783 bp, 10 predicted proteins | sample AgamicOrMae_FD_97039 | JGI IMG/M metagenome (GOLD analysis project Ga0058701, IMG submission 97039) | Agave microbial communities from Guanajuato, Mexico - Or.Ma.e | ecosystem: Host-associated > Plants > Phyllosphere > Phylloplane/Leaf | place: Guanajuato, Mexico | collected 2012-06-04 | reverse complement strand
CGGGGAGCGCTTCAGAATCTCAACTCACAATCAGTCAGCTAGCTTCACAGCTCACATTTCCAGGGGGTAGGCAACCCCGCATGCGCGGCGGTATAGCCGGTTGCGCGACATTTCTTGTAACGGGTTATCGCAATCGCCCGGTACATAGCTTTCCCGGGTAACTTTCTAAATGTCCGGTGAGGTTAGTCTACATCTCCACTTTCGAAATTCACATCGTTTGTTGTGGTGGATATTGGTTGCTCTATTAATTGTTTGCCTCTTTTCTTTTTGTTTTTTTCTTTGTTCCTGCCTTGCCAACATTTTGCATACAGTATTGCGTGTGGTTATAGCCCCTTCAGAGTGAGCTTATAGTAAGCTCGTCGGGGTATTGACAGATAATAATAATAAATAAGCCGTATTTTCGAGGTACACATTTTAAATCGAGTGCTTTATATTTTCTTTTTTTGAATGTGTTGTTTGGGTGCCTAGTTTTTTAAATATATTTTTATTTTATTTTTATTTTTATTCTCTACCCACGCACCTGTATCATACTGAACCGGTAACTGTGAGTGTCACGATTCGTAACTCAGCTAAAGCTCTGTAATATACAGCCCTACGACAGCCCTCAAGACGAAAAGTAGAACGGTAATACTGAACGGTAATACATGCTGCAGCTCTCTGTTATTGGTTCATTAGTACTCACACAGTATAAACTGTACCCTCACTGCTACTTCTCCCAACCGCGATCACAGTCCTATTGTATGTCTGCTAAACCTTCGAGTCTTCATTTTCCTGCCTCTGGTAAAGTTGACTCGTAACTTGCTTTCTTAGTCCTACCATAGACAAGAGCTATTAATTATACGCACCATCGCACCATACAAGTCCCGATGTATATTGGACCATGGATATCCATTCACTGCGTACATAATATTCAGCGTAGTACTCTCATTTGGGTTGACGTATTGCTTGCTATCGTAAATTACCACAAGTGAACCTCGTCGGCCTGTACCGTACGTCCATAAAAGAAATGATGAACCACACCGTCAAATGTACAGTCCAATTCACTGCAAATGTGATATTGTCAAATTTGACTAAATAAAAAAAAATTAGTAGTTAAAATTTTCATATTTAAATTAGTCAATTTCACTATCTTTCAGTCAAAAATGTCTATTCTTGAGTTACTTTTAACTATTCAATTAGTCATTTACAGCTTAGTATTACGAGTAGAAATAGTCAAATTTAACGAAAGTTTAGTAGCTAAAATTCTAATATTTCAATTAGTCCATTTTGACTATTTTTTTAAATTAAAAAATGACTATTTAAATAGTGAAAAAAAACTTGCTGAAAAGTAAGAGTAGAAAAAGTAACTATTAGACTCAGAGACCTAAATAACATTGGTATTAGAAAATATTAATACTAAAAATAGAAGACGTAATTCAACCACTAAATCTAAGTCAATTTTGGCAATTTTACACTGAATTTAAAAATGGCTAAATTAAATAGTCAAACAAAAATGACTAAATCAACAAATAAAAAAATGACTATTTCAGATTTATAGTGTTAATTCAGCATTCGGATTTTTCAACTGATTTGACGCAGTCATCCAGCAAGATACATAATTATTCAAAACTTGGGCTTAAAAGTCATCGCCTCCTTTAATTCTATGGGGAAGGGGGCGGGAATATCGACCTCGAAGATACTATGAATTCAAGGCAGAAAAAGTTTCGCGCGCCTCACTTTTAAAAATGAAGTAGAGTACAGAGAAGCAACAGGAGATGAGTGGGTTAAACATTGATGTGCTTGTGAGTGGGAGGGAGAGGGGGGGGGGTTGAGGTCTATCGATTCTAAAAGGTAGCGAAAGGGTAGGCCAGAGAGAGAGAGAGACTGGGTAGGCGGGGTAGGTAGTGAGTGACAGGAAGCTGCATGCACTTGCCAAAAGGATACGGGACTGGGCAGAATACACGATGGGAAATGGAAAATGAGCGAGGGACGGTCCATAAACCACGTCACGATCCAAAGGAAGGGTGCGTCCTTGACTTGTGCACTAAGACATGTTTCGATAGTTTTAGGAATTGGAGCAGCACCCACAAACGCCGAATTTGAAAACCGCCAACGCCGTACCCGCCAGTATCCATAAGCGCCAATAATCAGAACCGCTGGAGTCAGAGGTTAGGTTAGGTTGGTAGCAGCGTAGGCGGATTTGAAATTTGGCGGTTTTGAACATTGGTGGTAGCGGCGTTGGCGGATTTGAAATTTGGCGTTTGAGAAAGCTACTCAGTGGAGGTAAGAAGGTGAAACCGTGCACGAAATAGGGTTTGTTTTTAATATAGACACCTGGAGATGATCCTGGAGCGTAGACTGAGTTGAGATAAACCAAGACATTAAAAAAAAGTGACTTGGCACATCCCAAAGGATTAACTGCTACTACAATCAGGCCGAGTAGAACACAGCTTTTCACACTACCAAATCTTTCCTGCATGTACTGTACTTCCACTTGCAACACATGTAAATTGTTTGTTTTATCTGTTTCCCGCGGTATGCACCGCGCCTGACAGCTCACTGTTCTGACATGGCTGTTTGCTCTCTCGGGACCAACATATACCAGCAGCGCTGCCAACTGTATCATTGTGAATGTCGAAACATCGGAATCTCACGGGAATGAACCAAGGATGTTGCCCGGTGGCGCTTGTTTGGGTGGCACTCCTGGCTTCATTTCACTGTGTCTCTTTCATCGGCGGATCACACAGTAAGTTTTGTAGGCATATTCATCTTACTCCACTTGCGTTCCACCTCGTCTCCAAGCCGAGCGCATCCAGTGTTGCCAGATTCCGCAGTTTTGTAAATTTTAATCGCGTCTAACTTTTTAACCATTAAAGATAACCTATCATTACGGGTATGTTTTGGATCGCTCTCGAGCTGAGCATTCCAATAATAGGATTCAACATTATGTTATCTTTAACGGTTAAAAAGTTAGACGCGTTTAAATTGGACGGTGTCGCGGAATCTGACAACACTGAGCGAGGCACTACTTCACCTGGACCTCACCGTGCGGTCAACCAGCCGGATTCCGTTCACGTCTTGGCGGCATTTGTTGCTCATCATAACTGATGAAGATAAGAATAACTTTTTCATATCAAAATTCTTTTCGTTTTCATCTCTAAAAAAATGCGAAAAAACAGGAAAAAAATAAGAGTAAAAACTTCTTGGAAAAAACTGTCATAAACAACGCGTCCACAGGAGATATTTCTGTTATTAAAACCGCACATTTAGAAGTATATTCTTTAATTGTTAACAAGAATTGACAACCTTGAAAATCATGATGAAAGACGGTTGGAACAAAATATACAGTACGCACACATGTTTTGATCAGATTCTGAAGATGACACTGTTCCTTTTCTCCTCACAACATGCGCAAAAGACTAGGAAAGGTAACAATAAAAACGCAGCCTGAATATAATGAGAGGATGGCACTGATTGCTGTAAAACATTTCCGTATAACACATTCCCATATCCAGGATAAAGTCCTTGCCAGCAAATTCCTTCATGAGCGGTCTAGTAGTTTTGATCTAAATCGCACCCACGAATACCAGCCTCAAAATGTCGATAGTTTACTCAAACTTCGATCAAGTTATGACGAAAGAATATGAATGATAACCTCTATGATTCATAAAGGAAACCTCTCTGCCCTTTACTTTGCCGCTTTCTACTATGTATCATTGTGTTTTCTACAGCCTCAGCAGTGTAATCTACAGACGAATGTTTGTAAAAAGTTGTCATTGACCCGCAATGCAAAATTTTCTCCCCGTTAAAAACTTTAATAATCATTTTTGCAGCTTTGACCCCAAAACGTGAGTTATTATTACTAGCAGACTACAGGCAAACATCTCATCTTGAGCTTTTGTCTGAATACATGACAACATGTGGAATGTGGAACCAAATCAGAACGTTTTGAATGTCTGAAAGACAGGCTGATTAAAAACTCACCACGCACAACCAGAGAATAAACCAAGTACGAGGCAGGATACTTCATACACTAAATATAACGAGCATCGGAATGTGTATCACAAAATATTTCCTGTGTAATGGAAGAAATCGCTTCGCATTTAAAAATACCGATTTAATTACACACGATTAAAACTAAAGTGAATTGACTGCTTGATCGAAGTGCAACGGAAAAGAGGAGAAAAAAATAAGATGTAAATTATAGGTTCGGTTAAGCGCAAAGAAGGCTTGAGATAAGTGATTCGATGTTCATTGATAACCATGATGCACAGGTTTCATTGCTAACAGATTTGCACCTCCGTGAAAGGACAGACAACTTAATGCAACAACCTATCGACAAAAGGGCGCGAATTTCCTTTAATCTTGAAAAGAGATATTAATGATTTCCGGAGGTTGGGACGAGCATTTCGTCCCACGAGTACAGTGCAGCAATACAAGGAACGAGCGCCTAACGTGCGCAGCCGTAGGCAACCAAGTATACGTTGCTGTATCCCGGGTTGCCTATATATTTGCACGGAACAACTGGCATAAGAACATCACCGTTGCTTACGACGCTCTGCTGGTTAACAAGTTTGCTTAACCCATATCACAGTTTTGCATCAATTGAAAGCGCATATTTTTCGAATCGAAACAGTTTCCGCGCCCTTAGTAGATTCACATCAAACGAAATCCTTAAATATAAAGTAAAGAGCTAGCCTACATTACACAAATTATATCTTAAATGCGTTCAGCTCATACGGACACATTTCTCTGATTAAAGTTGCTTTTCTTCCCTCAAAATCTTCCAAAACCAAACATATTTCGCCATTTTTTTTTGCAATATCGACGTATTGAAGCTACAAACTTACAGTTTCTGATAAAAAAGGTCAATGTTTTCGCTTGAAATCACGCAAATCGTCTTTTTGGACTTTTTATTCCGCTTTTTAAAGGAAATAATCCGACATGTTTTGCATGAAACTTTCTAGTAAAACTAGTTTTACCCGTTCATTAAGCCGTGGTAAAAAAAAGAAGTGGTCCGTAAAATACAGTTGATGCATTTAGAATATACTTCGTGTTACTTTTGATAGTATTACTGTACAAAAGAGTTCTGCACCATCGATGATCCAAATAGAAGGACTACTTTCTTCAGCTGGAATAAATTATTTTGTGATTGCTGTAAGCAATGGAGCTGTAAATTTTGTATACCTTGCCTTCCGCTCTCTTATTAAGGCAGATAACATGGTAGCTATTATTTTTCACAGTATACAAAGTGGAAATTTTCACGCTGTTCACAATTATTTTTTTTTTTAAAGAAAACAAAATTGTTTTCTACTTCTAGTAATTGAAACCCGTTTCGGAAACGTATGACTAGCTAAAAGGGTTTCTTCATCTAATGGCTTTCGTTCTTTAGTGTTTTCCCTACATGGCATCTATAGTTATACATTAACGTATTCATACAAACACTATCCTAATCTTCTTCTTTTTCTTTTTTGGTCCGAAAGTCTCGTTCTTTGTCGACCTTGCGTAACTAACACGGCGTTACACAGAACACCAGTACGAGTCACATTAAAAAAATGTAATAATAGTACAAATAAAGCCTCATTTTAGATGACAGCAAATGAAATTCCTCGCCATCTTTGAAACAATTTTACTTGCACGCTTAAGCTGCAGGTGTTTTAAGAAGCCTCCTTAGGGAATTTTACGATTCTATAACCATTTCTGATTTACAACCAGCCTAACCTTCTACTCATAATGACGAATTGGATATTTCTCAATACTTGCTCTCTCGTTTTGACACAAATATTCCATTATTAATTCCTACAATAATTGCGGAAAATATCAAGTTTTTAAAATGAAAATCGAAGCATTTGAAAGTTAGTTTGAATATTAAGTGTTCTTTCAAAGATGCGCAACTTTACTTTGGAACTTTGCTGCGACTTCGGTGGTCAAAGTATCAATATGGTAAAAGGGGACAAGGATGCAAATGATTTCAAGGAGCGCAAAAATCAGTACTTCACAAGAAATATGCATGATCTGAAATAATTAGAAAAAATCTAAAATTTTACAAAAAAAAGTTTCTATTAATCCGCTCTTTCTAAAACTCGCCTCTTCCGTAGAATTTTCGCTGTTCGAAACTTTTAAAAGTTGACCGATATCTCTAAAGCTCATAATATTGGCGATAAAACCCCTATTCATGACTTGGCAGTTATTATAGTTTTAATTTACGAGAGTAATAATTAATGGGGGTTAATTCATGATTGTAAACAGAAAATATCAACAACGCCTAAAGTAGCAAATAAAATACCGAAGAGGAGTCTCTTTGAAACATAACGATGTCCTAAATGAAATAGGACATGTAATATTGCGTCGGAAATTCCAGAATTTCGTTTAGTTTTACTAACCGATTCTTTTCAACTTTCGACATGACGTGCAGATCTTTCGGCTGATAAATGAGAGTAACTTGAGCAGTTACTTATAGCTTATGAAAATACTAATAAGACATTATACTTGTCATACATGTAATCTAGCCTAAGTATACATACGTAGTTTTAACCTATTTTAAGTCCATGCAGGAACAATTTTACTATTCATACGATCGATTACACATATTTTCAAGGCTTTTACCTTCAGAAAGCCCGTCAATTTTCTATTCCCAAAATTGGTCTTAGTGAACATTCTTTTTCAGCGACCGAATTCAGTTATCTCGTAAGTATTGAATAGTAAAATTCGTCCGTTCGAAAGATTTGCACTAGAAGAAAACAATAGGTTAGATCAAGTTAGAGCGTCTATTCATGACGAAAACCTTTCAAAATTTCTACCAATATTTCTAAAGAACCGGCTGATCAATACCCCGTAACATAAGAACACTGTGCAAGCTCAGGATCGGAATTGTTCGATGCTAACCGAGTACTGCCGCAAACAGTTCTTTTTTTTTGTTATCTTAAGCAACAAAGTTTGGATCGTCAAAAGTTTATCAAATATTGACGATACGGTCTTGGAATCAGACGCAAAGTCTATTTCTATTTTTTTTAGAAACGGAAATAAACTACGAAAGGAAAATGTTAATAAACCTTCAAGAGACATCCAATTAAATTGAACACACAAAAAAAGATGAGCATACAAGAAACGCAATCGATGATGAATTCGAAATAGGACAAGTATTTTCTAAATTCGGAACACATTGCTTGGCGTTACGTCATTTCACTGATAAAATTAACGTTTCTGATAATGATTTCTTTCTTTAAAGCTCCAATGGAATACGACGCAGCACTAAAGATTTTTGGCCGTTTTAGAAATGTATTTCATGTAAAAGCCAAATATTAACGGTCATCGAGGAATTTTGTATGAATTGAACGTGGTAAATTCAGAACAGTATATTTTAAGTACCTATATCTACGTAGTTTTCACTTTTACTTTAATTTCAAACCTAGCAAGATCTAGAACGAGGTTATTATGTCATGAGCATTTGCGATATTTTAGTGCAATAGGTTCTGTGAAGTGAGGTAAATTCTAAATAATTCACAGCTTGTAATAATCGTTGAAAACTATTAAGTTCTTAAGACACGTTAACTGTTACCTATACGTAAAGGCTCAGATGAAATGCCATATAATTTCTAAATGCCACATAATCGGGCTGCGATTGACTTTAGAGCACAATTTTAAATGTGGTTAAATCTCATCTAATGGTAAGTTTAGAATTTCCTGAAAGTCACTATCTACAAGCATGGCACTCTGGTGTTATTGGTAAAAGATTCCTAAATTTTAACCCCATAGTTTTAGTATTTTTAATTTGATCGCAACGACCACAGATCCCGAAATGCTGTAATGAAAAAAAAAGGCAGGTAAAAGTTTTTAGAACTTAAAGCGATGCGAAGTAGCTGATGCTAGTGAGCAATAAATTAAAATAATAATTCTCTTCTTTAATTTCTCGTCTGTCAGTGAGACGTTTATATTTTAATTAATGGTCATTTTGAGCCGTATTTTTTCTATGATCCTTGAGGTTACCGCGCCTCCTATTCGGCCTGAAAAGGAAAAAAGTCTTGTTGCGCGGTAATTTTAAAAAGTAGCACGCAAATCGCTATCGTTTGGCTTGAAATAATTATTACGATACACATTGAAAATATTTTGCAAACCAGGAGTTCGTTTTGTTACAACAAAAAACTTAGTGTCTGATTCACAATCGATAAAAAAACAAAAACAAAATAAATAAGCGTAAATCATCACTGTAGCTATCTCAGTACGGAAAGGAAATCGCGAAAAACCAGGTTATTATTCACGATGCGCAATTATTAATGGAATATTGAGTGTCATCCACCGATTTGAAAATGTAATTAATAAGCAGATACAGCTTCTGACACCTGAGTGTGTGACCCTGCAGCTTAAAGAACGAACCAAACTAATAAATTTAAAAACTGCGTTATGAGAGTTTTAAGAAGACGTAAACTGAAAATCCATCGGTCCACAACTTGCAGCTTTCACAAGAGCCACCGAGCCGTAATTTTGCTTCAGTATCCATACGTCATCACAGCTCAACTTGGATATTAGAGGAAAAGCCAATCCTCCTTAACGGGATATCTACTATCCACAGCGGTTCTGACCGAAGACTGTACTGCAAACTAACCTCTGAATGTGATCCGATGGTACAGTAACCATCAACTCCTTCAGTGACAGCCTGTGTTTGCATGCATCTTCAGTGCTAGGATGGACTCTGCAGCACTTGAAAGGAACAAATCAGACAAAGAAATCGAAGATCGTCTAAACTTTGTGAAGGTCCTGATGGAAGTTGACCGTCCGGAGTAGTGACAAAGGGGTGAGACGCCATGTTGGAGATTCACTGAGCCTCATCTTCTTTACGAGCTCGGTGGCCGCGGAAGGACGCTTGAATCTTTGTGGCGGCTTTGTGAAGATCAGGATCTGTTAAGTCAATATCCGCCAATTCGTCGGCCTCCGCTTGCTCCTGGAACAAAACACAAAACAAAACCAATCACCCATCGGTCTTTGTCGAAGTGTTCCGGGTGTCCTTCACTGTCAAACTCAAAGGACGGATTTTGCACGTCTTATGTCCTCGCTTTTTCGCAGTAAGTGGAGCGAAGAACTAGGCACGCAACCTAATATACAAGATAAGTGACCTAACCCAACCTGGATTTAGAAATCATATCCTATAAACCAACGCCATTGGTTCGTCGACGTTAATTCTCTCACGTCAGTGTGATGAAAAAAATATACCCAGGTGGAACACGAAGTAGAAATTCCTGCCTTAGGAATTTACAGTGCAGGCCTACGCAAGCAAATTCTGGCTATTCTCAAGATGGAACAAGAGGTTTAGGTTAGACAAGATGATTGTGAATTGTTCCGAGCAGAGCCCCTGTCGAACGCAGCATAGGCAACACGCGCAACACATGTGTGCGCCTTGTTGCCTATTCCATACTTGTCGGGAGCTTACCGCGAACTAACTCACAATCAGTTCAGCGTCACCAATCCTCAACTCTTCAAAACGGATTTATTTCATTTCCGATTCCTCTTTTTGGGAGTTCAACTGCGAAATTTTTGCATTTAAAACTCTCAGTTTTGAGGGTCGAATTCTCTTCCTCCGGGGCTAGATCTTCATTACAAGGATGATTTTAGGGATGTGCGCTTTTGATTTTTGTCTCCGGATCGCAACAACTGACCGCGGTTCTCAGATTGGGTTTTAAATATGTCATTCTGAATAAATAAATATCACCGAATGAAAGCCGGAAAGAAGAAAAATAGAGATTCGAGCGCCGTTATATTTAAGCAAATTATTATTTACGCTATAAAAATAACGAACCTATTGTCGTTCACCTGACACACTGCTTCGAGCGAATATCCAGATTAACTTTAGGATTGAAAAATTCAGTTCTATTCTTTTTCCAGTAAAAATAAAGTTTGAGCAGTTTTGGAAAATGGGAGAAAATACTCTAAAGCCCCTTCAATTAAAAAAAAAAACAACAAAATTTCAATGCCAATTTCGCACAATTCCTAGCAGAATAACATGTCGATTTCGCGCAATTTCTAGCAGAGCACTTATGGTTTAGGAAGATATAAGCGCATAAAAAGTCTCATCCGTTCTTTCAGGCTTTCGTTTAATTTAAAGCAATATTTCGTGCCCTTTCCATAAAAATGTGGCAAAAAAAAGAGTTTCTTCCTCATTAAATCCCAAAGAAATCGCCGGCTATTCTTACGAGGGTGGATTATGAATAGCCAAACGTATTTGATTTTCGACTCTCGTCGATTCGGTAATATGTTCATTTTGATCCACTCCATCGGTGGACTCAAGCCCCTCCTAACGCAATTCACCTCACAATCCCCCCCTTTTTTTTGCGTGGCGTGTCCGTCAGCGGCCCATTGACGTGCGGCCAACCAGCATAATTTTCCAGGCCGCTACGTCCCCCCATGACGAAATGAGACGGGCGCCCCCGAGACTCCTGAATGGTTTAACGCCGAAAACGCTCACGGATCTCCCCAAATAAAACCAACTTTATTATCCTTGCTTTGGGAACGATATAAGGAAATACTGTAATCCCATCTAACCTGAGCTAACAAAGGGAGTACCTCAACTTGCCCTCTCCGTTTTGTTTTTTTTTTAATTTTCAGGACTGCAAGATAGCGATATGGAAAGATACCCAAGCTCCAAGCTTGCTGCTGAAATTCATTTTTACTACCTTAAAAATAGCGTTCAATTTTGAACATTTTTTTCGATATAATTTAAAACCATTAATCGTTTTTTGTAGAACACCTAAAAGTAGCGCTTGAGACTGAAATTTAGAGGATTTTGCAAAATTTCCAGCCGTTTCCAAGAAAT
>Ga0058701_10005151_pt1 | contig 10784 bp, 8 predicted proteins | sample AgamicOrMae_FD_97039 | JGI IMG/M metagenome (GOLD analysis project Ga0058701, IMG submission 97039) | Agave microbial communities from Guanajuato, Mexico - Or.Ma.e | ecosystem: Host-associated > Plants > Phyllosphere > Phylloplane/Leaf | place: Guanajuato, Mexico | collected 2012-06-04 | reverse complement strand
TTTAACCCATAACAGCCCAAAGTATTTGGCGTGAAATTCAGCTTAAGAGAAATTCAAAGGATTTTTCCCTTTGAATTACGCATTTTTAAGCTCTGAAAAATGCCCAAATTATTAAATTTCAGGTTTCCACAGGAGTGATATTTTTAGAATTTTGACAATACTGAACGAAAAAGATCCTCTAAAATAAATTTTCCCGTTTCCAAACGGCATCGCTGAGCGGTAGTGGGTTAATCAAAAGAATGTTTTCGTAAGAATATCTTTGATCGTGTGCGTAGTTAGGGTTATTTCAGAACAAAGGCATTTCTAACACTAATTATGACAGCCTATTTCACTATGAGAACATGATTATAAAATGCGGGATGTCGTTTGTATAAGTTGTGAAATTGTTTCCAGACTGGACTCCAAAACCACCAGTGTCACTTGAGCGGGTCCACGTCGTTGACGACGGACCCCACAGCGTTCCAGGTGGTCCACGGAGCGATCTACTCGGAGAGGGAGTGCGCGGGGCCGCCGGTGCTAAGCCCCATTCCCTACATGCCATCGGCGCCACTGCCGTCCTACGGACCCACCGCGAGTCCCCCGTCGATCGGACCCACCTACTATCCGTCGAGACCCATTGCGCCCCCAATTGGTCCATCCTCTTTGGGACCTCTGGGACCCAGCTCAACCGCGGCCCCGTTCCCGCTCCTGCCCGGACGAAATGGTACGTCTTGCTTGACTGCTACAAGGTTTCTTTTATACCATGTGGTACCCAGAATGAATTTTGCCCCCTGAGTATTTAGGTAAGATCGTTTTGCTTTAAAATCTGCGATTTTGAATTTTAAAAAATTGACATATCCTTAAATTTAAGGAGAGCAAGAAGGCGATTCTTTTTCTTGTGTTCATGTGAAAGAATTCCTTCTTGGGTACCGTACTTTGGTTCGGAACAGGTTTGCTGGGCGATGATGATTTAACCCACTATCGCCCAGCGATGCCGTTCGGAAACAGAAAAAATAGTTAAGAGGAACTTTTCAGTTCATTATTGTCACAATTTAAAAAAATATCACCGCTCTGAAAACTTGAAATTTAATAATTTAGGCAATTTCCAAAGCTTAAAACTGCGTAATTTAAAGGGGAAAATCTTTCGAATTTCTCTTAAGCAAGATTTCACTCCAAATACTCTGGGCTGTTCAATAGTATTTGAAAATTATTCGTTATAAACATGGAAAATCATATCTTTACTTCACAAGATATGTTCTTTTTTTCGCAGCTAACCCCCAAGTATACCCTCAGTACATCGGGCCTGACCGCAACTTCCCGGCCACGGGGACGGCGACTGGGTCGGAGAGCTTCGGGCCAGGGCTGCCCACGGCGCCCGGCGGCGTGGTGCAGCCCAGCGCCGAGCCTCCTCTGCCAGTGTACCCCTGCCAGGGCACCCTGACGTACGAGAAGGTCGCTGGGGCCACGTACCCGCCCGCCAGAAGAGACGCTCTGCGCACAGCCCGCCTCGTGGGCATCTCCCGTGAATGCCTCGCTGAATGTGCCAAGCAGTTCGACCGATGCCTCGGTCTCTCTCTCGAGACCATGAGAGACGGCCGACAGAGGTGCTACGCTCTCGATCGGAGCGCCGACTCCGACGGGGGGCCGCTAGCCGCCGCCCCGGACCTGGCTTACTTCCAGAAGATCTGCCTGACCGAGCAACCGTGCCCGAAAGCCTGGGCTTTCAACAGAGTCCCGAGGTATGAGCTCGCGGGGCCGGGCTTGGAAATCCGGAATATCTTTACGAGAAGGCAGTGCCAGGATGAGTGCCTGCGCTCCAAGAGAATCGTCTGCCGCTCGACAACGTTCTACGGACGGGAGCACATGTGCAAGCTGAGCCAGGAGACGAGGAGGACTCAACCTCAATCCTTCAGAAGAGCTGCTGCCGACGTGGACTACATGGAGAACGAATGTGCACCACGTAAGAAATATCTCAACTTTTTGCAATGTTGAGACTTTTAAAAAGTCTCGATATAATTCGTCCTGGTGTTCAATTCTATTTTTTAATGTTTTTAAAGAGATACCTGTTCCTTCTATTCTCCACAGAAACATATCTGATCTTGCGTTGTTAACCCACTACCGCCCAGCGATGTCATTCGGAAACAGAAAAAAAATATTTTAGAGGATCTTTTCAGTTCAATATTGTTCAAATTTAAAAAATATCACCCCCACAGAAACCTGAAATTTAATAATTTAGGCATTTACAAAGCTTGAAATTGCGTAATTTAATAGGGAAAATCCTTCGAATTTTTCTAAAGCTGAATTTCACTCCAGATACTTTGGACTGGTATGGGTTGAGGAAATATCTGATGTTCTGGTTGAAATCTCGCTCAGAGAGGGGCTGACTTCCTTGATTTGTTTGCAGAGCCTCCTAACTGCGAGTTCACGGATTCAGGCGGTCGATTCTTGCCGTACACTGATCGATATATCGAACGCGTTTTCGATGTGAACGACTGCCGGAAGAAGTGCGAAGACGAGACGGAGTTCTTGTGCCGCTCCTTCAATTTCCACGTGATTCGCCACGACTGCTTTTTATCGTCGGACGATACTCACGCGGCGGATCGGCAGGCCTTGATGCTGGACAGAGATTTTTACTACAGCGAGAGGGGAACTTGCAGCAACGGTAGGCGGAAATGGCACTTTTGATCTTGTAACCGCTCCAGAGTTTGACGAGATTGCTCCCGTTCTGTTGTTAAATTTATGAGCATTACTACCCAAGTCTTTGGAATAAAGCACTGTTTGCAAAGTACTGGGTTTCGTTGAGTCTACTCAATTCTCTAACAAGATGTTGACTTCTTGGAGAGCGCCCGCTAATGATGACATAGGCTACATGCAGTACATGGATGTCGAGGTGGTTGCCTATGCCTGTTTTGTCAGGGGCTCTGATAAGTACATTCGTTTTGCATTGCAAATAATCCGATTTAAAAAGAATATAAATTATGTCATGTACAGAGGGATTGTGAGTATCGAAATAAATGATTCCTAGTGTCTTAAAACTGAAATCACCTAACCTAATTCGAACTACCGCTCAATCTTACCGTAGCCACCTATCTTAAGACTAACCTAAGTTTAACTATCTGACCATACTTAACCTATTTACCCAATCTAACCTTCACTATTTTGCCTCCGAACCTAGCCTGATTCTCTTCCGAAAACGCTACATTTTGGGCCCCAAATCATCTAACAGCTTCCAGAGAGATCTCCATATTTTCGTCTTATTTGAACGAGCGATTTGTTTTCCAGTTCGCGTCGAGTGCACGCAATCCGACATGGTGGTGACGTTCCTATTCGGAACGCCGTTCGAGGGCCGCGTGTACGCTACGGGCAACCCGCGGGGGTGCTTCGAGATGGGCGGCGGCCAGTCGCAGATCGTGCTCCGGATCCCGATGGGCACCTCGTGCGGGACTGTCCAGCACGGCCGAGGCCGCTACGTCAACCACGTGGTCATCCAGCAGAACCCGGTCATCATGCAGGAGGCGGACAAGACCGTCCGGGTGGAATGCTCCTTCGACGCCGCCGACATGACGGTGTCGTACGGTGCACCAGGTACCCGGGACCACGACGGCGCCAGCGGCATCAGCGTCACAATGCCCTTTCGTCCGTCCAGCGCCAACATTGTAACCAACACTGCGCCGGCGCCGAACGTCCGCATGAGGATCCTCACCAGAGCAGGCCAGGATGCCGCCGTAGTGGGCCTGGGGGAATCGCTGAGATTGGTCATTGAGATCGACCCGACAAGCGCTTTCGGAATGTTTGTCAGGAATGTTGAGGCGCGCACGGATAATGGCGAACTGCTGACGTTGATTGACAATACTGGATGTCCTAGGGACCCGGTGATCTTCCCAGGACTGTCTTTGATGAATGATAGATCAAAGAGTCTGTATGCTGATTTCAAAGCCTTCCGATTTCCGTCGACAGCTGCGGTCAACTTCCTGGCTACGGTGCAGTTCTGCCAGGATATTTGCGAACCGGTAAGGAAGTCGTTCACTTGGTGCCGAGAAGAGCTAATTCTTTGAATTATGTCTTCGAAGGGTGTTGCTATTGACCCGACATGCGGTAAATTAGCCCAAAATAGCCCAGAGTATTTGGAGTGAAATTTAGCTCAAGAAAAATTTGAAGGATTTTACTCCTTAAATTACGCAATTTTAAGCTTTGGAAAATGCCTAAAATGTTGAATTTCAGGTTTCCAGAGAGGTGATATTTTTTCAAGTATGACAATACTGAACTAAAAAGATCCTCTAAAATATTTTTTTTCTGTTTCCGAACGGCTTCGCTTGGCGGTAGTAAGTTAGGGAGACTTGAACGCACGTAACCAACCTAAGGCATTTTAAATGGGATGCGACTTGAACGCTCGGAACCCAACCAAATACATTTTACATAGGCAGTCGGGCCAATAAACACTCCCATCTTCGAAAGTGCGTCCTATGAGGATTTGATAGCATTGTTCTCGGTAGGAAGTACTTGTAGGTGCGTTCAAATTTGATCTCTTGGACAGGTTAACTGCTACGACGGAATTCAGTCATTCGGTCGAAGGCGAAGAAGGTCAATTAACGGTACGGAAGGAATCGCTTCGGAAGAAATGCTGCCGACTGCGCTCGAGGAAAAAACTTTGGAAATCTCGAGCACAACGCAGCCAACCACCACGACAACACAAGCGATCCCACTGACAACTGTGCCGATTATCACAACAACTTTTGTACCGATGGATATGAACGCAACCCAGAGGATACCCATCGAAGGTGGAATGGCGAATGTCATGATATCGTCTGGTTGGTACCGCTGATTAAAAAGAAAAAAAATGTTTCGCGGGAATTTCAAACTATAATTCTTGTTTCAGATACTGTGACGCCCGGAACGGTAAACAATACTCAACCCCGAACTTTCTCAACATCCACCACGACCACTATGCCAAGCACAAGAGATATTTCCACATCTACACCGACGAGTAGTAGCACTACTTCCGGCACAACTACTACTTCTACGACTACTGAGGCACCGGAAGTGGAGCTACCCTCCGAATTACCGCTTAAGCTTAGGGTAAGATTTACCGACTGTAATATAAGTACTCGTCTCGGCGGTACATGCACTAGAATTGGAAAAACACATCATCATAAAACGTATCTGTTACCCTAATTTTTCTTGATTTTTTTTTCAAATATTGAAGAATCGCTAACATTGTAAATTTCAAAGAGCAACTACAATTCAGAAAAAAAAAACGTTTTTGAATCTATTTCGTTAGATATCTTCTCCTTTTTCGAAAGTGTCTAATTAGTGTATGGTTTTATTAGCTCGTTGTTGGCGAGGATTCGCTGCCGACTCCAAAGAAGAAGGACTTCCTTGGAAGCCCAGTGAAGGGCACAAATGCCGACACTTCAGAGATCATCAGCGGAGAAGTGGTACCCGCTCCGGGTGACTGTCGCACTTCGTCCATGATCGTGTGGACGACTTTACTTCTTCTCCTGAGCAACGGCGGAATCGCGGCAGGATTTCTAGTGTTCTACCGGTCGAGGAGAAGGAAGTGGGAGGAGCCTCAGCCAGTGGGCCCCCCCTCCTACGTGCCGGAAGTTCTCTTCCGCAACGTGTACGACCGATTGCAACCGAAGCCTAGCTTTTCCACGCTCCGGAACTTACAGCTCAGTACGTGAACAACAACAGCACCGGTAAGCCGGCGTTGTTTTTGTTTTACTCGCTGCCGCTGGAAAGATATTCTGGTCTCAAGCCTTCTTAAGCCTTCAGATCAGCTTGTCTTACTTCCGTCTGCGGTGATGTAGTATAGTGTATGATACACGGACGCTGCGATAGACATTTCATGGAGAGGAGAATGAAAAGAAATGTTCGGCCTCAGCGGATTGAGGCAAATCTAACAATGTAAGACTCGTCGGTACTGTGTTTCAATCTAAAACTAAACACGATCGCTTGTGTTGGAAAGCTGAGAGGCGTGATTTATGGTTTGGTTGAAAATAATAATAATTTGCTTAGTCCAGGCTTGTTTCCTGAAACTTTGAGAATGTACGGACTATTTTTTTTTTTGAATATTTTGAGAAGTTTCAAATCTAGTGATCTGGGCTGAATCAGGTGAAAGGAATAATTTTCCAGGGTGAAAAACTTTGCCTTGTTTTCGACACGATTTTTACTTTTATGGTAAAACCGATACAAGAACTATTGTACTTGAATAACGCTTCGTTCTTTCAAGGCATATCAGAAAGTGAGATCAACTCTTGCAACAGGCCGGATTTTGATAAGTTATCATCAAAAAGTTATTGCGTTGGACGGGGTTCCCCGCTTTTCGTGGATCAACGGATTGGCGATATCATGTAGCATTGTTTCTTTTTGTTCTTCACTCCGATGAAATGGTCTGCTATTGCAAGAAATGGTTAGTCAATGGTTATTTTGTTGTCAGGGCACTAGTCGTAATCGAAATCGGGCCGACCTGTTTTCCGTCGGAAAATTGTCGAAAATTTCGCGTGCAAAAAATATTTGGTCCGTCAATCATAAAATTATAGCTTTATAACTTATAAGAGCTCAAAACTGTAAATTTTGAACCAGCCAAGCGCATCCCATTTTCCAGTGGAAATTTCTAATAGATAAAAGTAAAAAGAATATGGAATCGATTTTTCTTAATAATGAGAAATTTCTCGGAGCTTACTCAGCGACATTGATCTCACTAGAATTCTGATTTGTTCGAGATTATATACCGGTACGGTAGACTAATGCTTTTTGCACTGTTTCCGACTATTGCTTTCTGAAGTTCAAGGAAACAGATACCTGCTAAACAAAAACCTCATCTCAAGTTTCCATGAAGAGTAGGACGTTTCCCCATATGACTACAGAATAACTTTGAATGCCTAGGGACTTCATTCGTTTCACCTCGTGCTTGGAAGTTAACATTTCTTTAAATGTGCAACTAAAGATGTATTTGATCATTGCTACCTTTATCTTATCATATCAAACTACATATTAAATGTGCTTAATAATTTTCCTCCTCATTGGCAAAATGCGTTGGAACCAAAAAAAAAAAAGTATTTATTTCAGGAAAGATCATTGTTATTAATACTTTATTATGACCGTCGCTATTAGTCATTTTTTCTCAAATTTAACGTATCTTGTATATTTCTTCTTTATTTTTTTAGGTAAAAGAAATGTACCGGTAGTTCGTTGAGTTAAATACCAAATTTTCCATTACCTTTGCTCGATAATCTGTGTGTATGTGAATTTTTATGTGGGTTTTTCGTGATTAATTTTTAGTGTGAATGTTTTTCGCATTGTTTATGAATGATTATTTATAATTTTCGTTAACGCATTATCTACGTTTCACTTTCTTTCTTGCATAGTCTCTTTCTCCTCTACACCTATTCCATTATGTGAACATTTTCGTTCGCCGTAGTTAATAATCTTAATATTAAGTTAGGTGAGTGACACTTTTTTAATTGGCTAGGTGTACTGTATTTTTTTGTTATATAGTGGCGTTTTTATTCGTACTTTTTTTTACAAAAAATTGGAAGTGCCTTCTTTCATTGTACCCAAGAAACGTTGTGCCAATACATTCACGAAAATGTTTTGGAAAACGTTATTTGGTATCCCTTTTTAACATTTGTAAAATGTTAGTGTAACTAGCAGGGAAACGAAATAAAAGCTTAATGATCAATATTTGACTGTCGTATCTTAAATAAAACCGATTTGACAAAGAAAAAAAATAGAAAAAATGAATGATGCATGTTGATTTACTTATCATTTTAAGCAAGCAATTTCATCCACCATATCCCTTGCTAAATTTCGATCGGGGAACTTGAATAGCATACAGGCGACGCATGATGACCACATACCGGTAGGAATAATTCTAATTGTAAGCTTGCTCAGGTGATCCCAATGGGTGATCCCATCCCTATCCTGTGAGTAGTTCGACTTGCTCTCCAAAGAGGTCCTTTCTCTCAAAACGCCGAAGAGTTTCCGAGAATTTTGCTCTGTTAATTTCTTTGATGTTAAGTGAATCATTGTCTCATAATCCTTGTACTCAATCAAACTCTTATTATGTTCACGTGTTAGAGTGCATGTTGATCAATTGTAGCTGATCACCGCACTTGATAAACCCATCAAATCTGGGTCAGTACTGTCGTGTTAGATGCGATAAGTAGTCTGAGGTCACCGCGTCTGAGCTTAATTGTCATCGCACGATATTAGTACTTTCTTTTAACTGAATGTCACCGAATATTGTCTTTTTTGAACTGAATGTCATTGAACGGAAGTTTCAATGACATATAAAAGGTTTATTTAGGGAAATAATTGTTGGAAATACACTGTTTTGCTCATCTTTGTCAACCTAACCGGCTCTCAACTATACCTAGTTTTATCCGTTACCGTGGCGCAAATATCAACCCCCCCCCAAAAAAAAGCACAGGACAAACGTTAATTTTTACGCCAGAACTGTACTGGAACCACGAAAATCACGTAACCGTTCTCGAAACATGTAACGAAAATACGGATGAAGCAAAACAAGAAATATAATTTTACATAAATAGACTACGGTAATTGGTTCGGAATTCGTTCACATCGCGAGATTAAAGTGTTTTCTTTCAGGTTCTTGTTAATCGACATGAAATGGCTATCTAGAAAGTGATCTGCGGACATCAAAATATTTACTTGGCTGCCTCATGTGTCAGCAACCATGAACTAGAAAAGCCAAATCGTTGCAGATTACAATACTGGTTATCTTTGCGAAAAACTTCTTATTTTTATTTTAAACTGTTTTGTTACTTTTTCCGCGATATTGCGTATGAGAAATGATAACCAGAAGTATAAAAACGAATCCATCTCAGCAAAAGCTTTTAATTGTGACTGTCCCTCGTGAGATACTCTTCCAACCAAAATCAACGAAATGAAGACCATTGTGGTGAGTAGAGAGAGGCCATTCAAAATTTCAGTCCGGCAATGTTTGATACGCCCGAGTTGGTATGGTTGCCTAATATGCTGCTGGTAGGTTTTATGTTTTTAAGTGAGGGATGGAACTTAACTTGATAATACTTTTACTTAAAGGTGAATTTTTTCATTGAATGATTGTCTAAAATGTTCTAACTTTAGAAAAATCTTTGTTCGCATTTATTTTTGTTAAAACTAAAATTACGCCCATTTCTCTGTATAGACGTTTGCGCGTCGTTAAGCGTGCGGAACGTCAAAATCAGTCCGCTCAAGTACCAAAGACGAAATTTCGAGGAGGCCAAGAAACGATTTCATTTTTCTTAAATGTTTCTTAAATTCAGCCCTAGAAAAAGAGGGGTTTGGCTCATGTTGCACTTTTTTTTTGTCTTGGTTCAAGTAAAGTTGCTATACACGCGAAAACCCAAGGATTTTTTTTTCTCCGAAAATGTTATTGAATAAATCTTAGAAGAGAAATTTAGGGGGCTCCGGGGAGCGCCTTAGGTACTACCGCTACTCCCATTTTCGTATAGGTACCTTACACGCAGGCACTAGGCAAAGTTAAGAGATAGAAAAAAGGCTTGGCGTTTTTGTGTCAGCAGACAAGAAAATGTGCTTTACTTCAAGTATTCTTGGTACTCAAATACAGTACTTTCGTCACGGAAGAAAATTTAAAATGGATATTTTGCCGTTCGTGGCCATATCAGAGCTATCACGACGCTCACCGTGAGTTTCAAGGCACCAAAAGCAGTCTAGATACCATAACTTAAAAAGTAAGGTGTATCTAGGACCCTTGTTTGCACAGTATCAATTTTCTATGAATCTTTCACAGATATGCCTGTTGGGAGCCATGCTCGTTGTTGCTCTGGCGAGCACCACTTATGGTTCCGAAAGCGGCCGTGGTAATCAGGGTGGCTTTGGTAATAGCCGCGGGAACCACGACAGTCACGGCAGCAGTCACGGCAGTGGACTTAGCGGCTCCCACGGAGGCAACAGCGGTCACGGAGGTGGCCGTGCTGGAAACTCTGGTCACGGCAGTAACTACGGCGGATCTCATGGAGGCAGTTCTGGTCACGGTGGGAGTCACGGTGGGAGCCATGACCACAATAATCACGGCAGCAGGGGACATGGTGGACACTATTAAGCAATCATTGATTTTATCACTCATTTCGTCCGTCCTCATTGAATGAACTTTTTTTTAAAATCTTGTTTTCATTTTTACAGATCGAGTCGATCTGCGTCTCTTTTTTTAAGACGTAAGTTTAAAAGTAGATTTTAAACCATGTGAGTACTCACATGTTTAAACGAAGTAAATAATCATTCGTATTGTGATGCGCGGAGGAATGTGCCATCTCGATATGGCAAGAGTTGCTATGTTTTAAATCACTGTTTTTTTTGTTGTTTTTTTCCTCAGTGTGTTATTTTTAACATTATTCTAACGATTTGGTATAGTCCGCATCTTGTTTTCAAGCGAATCAATCCAGCTGTACTTCATAGGCCTATGTTTCAAGTTCAAATATTGACGATGTTAAATACAAGTTTTGTATTTCTATGACTGTGTTATTAGTTCAAGTCAATTACCTCTTCCCTCAACGCATTTCCGGGTCAACTAACATATCGTCTCCTTTAATGATAGGGTCGTAAGTTACAAAAATGCCTTAGCGTTCGTTTATAAATTTGATGTGCGCTTGCATATCGTGCGTTTTGGGTTTGTCCTAAGGCTTACAAATTAGTAGAATGTTCTGTATTTTGATAGCAGAAACATTACGAAATTTCAGGAAAACATCAAAACATATCGGATCCGTAAACGCTTGTTATACAAAGTCAAACATATTTGGCTTACAACAGCGTCATAC
>Ga0058701_10005150_pt1 | contig 10786 bp, 6 predicted proteins | sample AgamicOrMae_FD_97039 | JGI IMG/M metagenome (GOLD analysis project Ga0058701, IMG submission 97039) | Agave microbial communities from Guanajuato, Mexico - Or.Ma.e | ecosystem: Host-associated > Plants > Phyllosphere > Phylloplane/Leaf | place: Guanajuato, Mexico | collected 2012-06-04 | reverse complement strand
CAGTAATTTCCTCGTGTACAACAGTGACACTGTCATTAATTAAGTTGTTGTCGATAAAGAACCCAATTTCAATGAGAATTATTGGTCACGTGCCATATGAAATTACATACTATACTCTGGCAGAATCAATAATTGAATATCAGATCACTTCAAAAACCTGCTTACGCTAAATTGCTATGGTAAGTGGTTCATTTACAGTAATGATGAAGACTTGTACTTTAATTTAAGTAGATGGGATAAAAATGGCCGTTAGTGTCGGGCTTGTTTCTATGTTTTTTTTATGAGTCATTTTTCATGCGACCAACTCCTGTTTAGCTTTTGGCGAACTCGTAAACAAAGCCCGCAGACTAGGACACGCAATTTTACCAACCCGGTTTGGAATTCGGGCCGGACTGGCCCTGATATGAAACAATAGTTAACGGTTGACAGGTACCACTTAATCGACATTATCATCTGCCGTAGGAAAGGTTAGGTGAGGGTCAGTTAGAACTGTAGTAATTGGGTGACATAGTGGGCTTGGTCTCGATTAAGCTCTAGACTGACAGTTTTAGCTATTACTATAATCTGCCTATAAAAAATTAAACAAGAAATATTAAAATGAAAAAAATAGACTCTCAGTCTGCAGAGACTGCCCCAAATGAACTGTTTTCCTGTTCTTCCGTCACAGGGAACTTAACCGAAATCTACTTTGCATAGTTTTGGGGGACGTCGATTAATTCAACTATACTTATTAATAAGTATCTACATGTGAGTTTTGGAGACAAGTTTGATAGTTGTAAAAATAGCCCTTCTGATTGCTCAACACCTTTTTACAGAATCAATCCCTGGTAACAGCCATAGCTACTTTCATAGAGCAACGAGCCTTAAAACTACCACAACACTTGTCTAGTCATACTTTACGCAACTGGCTTACTGTGAGGGCAGCCAAGCTATCAATTCAGCTTACCCTAGTAAACGAAACCAAATCAGGGGTCTTTAAGTGGCTGCGATCGAAAACATAGCGGCATTATCATTTAAGATCGAATTTCAACTAAGAAAGGTGACTGTGTTTTGAACTAGACACCGGCGAAAGTCAGCTAAAACTTGGATGACGATAGGATAGGTCCAGCTCCGCTCTTGCTAATACTGATTCCAGCGACAAAAGGCAGAGCACTGTAATAAATGGCAACTTTTAAAATGTTGAGTCGGAGAATCTGAAAGCGACAGGAACAGTGAACACGAAAGTGAAACAGCGAAAATGAAACTTTTATAGGTTTACAGCCATTACAAAATTGGATCAGGGCTTACAGCACCTTTAATTGGTAATTTCAAGTGTGCACTGCACTACGATAGCTAGCTGTTTGGATAAGACTAACGAAGTGGGCGAGAAGCAAAGAGGGGAAAGGTGAGTCAACTCATGCGCTCCTGGTTTTAAACTGCCGCCTCTCATTTGATTTAGCGTCTTTAGACTTCTAGGGAAACAATTTATACACGCGAAAATCGCCCCTGAATAAATGCCACACTCAATTTTGGACTAGAAAGTGAAGGGACTCCCTTTCTAATCTACAGAAAGAAATAGTGCTAAAAATGCATTGTTACTAGTTTTCAGAAGGGCTTGGGTAATTAAGGATAACTTGCGTAATTAAAGATGCAGGTCAGGGTGCGACTTATTTTCTTAAATTGTATTGTGCCAGTGGGCCATTAACGTTGATTTCTCATGCCTTGAATAAGTCTACTTAACGTATCGCCGAGGTTTAATCAGCAAAGAAAAAACGCAATGATTAACAAACAATCCCAGTTCAAATACTCTGTTAATAAAGTCATGACAATTATCTCTTCAATATCGCAGTTGCCACGCCGAGGCAGCAGCGTGGGACGCATTTCTAAGCGAACTATGAATTAAACGATCGCAAAAAAAAAGAGGTAAACGACTTCAAATTCAGAGACATTCCAAAGAATGAAATAATAAAAGGCCGATCTCAAAGGAAGGAGTTTGAAAGCAGTTAAACTCGCAAACTAGAAAAACTGAACGATGTTCATTCCTCGAGAGATTTTCGCAAGTTGTTCCTCATTTTTCGTATTATGAAAAAGTCTATGAAATGAAACTAGTTGAGAAGAATAGAAGCGCTTTTAAACTAGAAGAAAAAATAACTTAAACGTTCTTCGACGAGGAGTGGATTGTTTCTCACAATTATTTCCTGCTAATATTTACTTTTAATTACTATTTTTTTTGTAATGGAATTCTAAAACAGAGCTTTCAAGGAATTCACTTCTGTACTCTAACTTGTTTTGAAAGTGCATTTTCTTTTTCTTCCTATCATCGGAAAGCCAGCGATTTTTGTGGTCGCAGGTGTCGCTGAGTCGGCCGGCCAGAGTGCCCGCTACCCACATTCACCTCTGTCCACACACCCGGCACCCAGATAAACGATTACACAAGGCTCATTACTAGCTATTCAGTTAGGTTAATTCCAATGATGTAGCTGAACATCTACAATGAAAAATTACCAAAACACGCGCTACCCCCGTTATAGTTTCATACCCAAAACAGGTATCGCATTCCCCCTAAACGGGGGTTTGTTTTTACTGTGTCATGTGGACGATGACTCCGAGAGTGCTTAATCTAGACAACTATTTTTTCCTTTTCCAGCACAATGAATCAACGGGCAGCTCTGCTGTTGACGCTGCAGTGGCTGTCGGCAGCCGCCGTGTACCGCAGCCCACTGCTGCAACTGGCTCCGCAGCATCCTCAAGTCGTGGACCCGGCGCAGCTGCTGGACCAGCCGGGGCCGGACAACCTGTTGCTCAGCAGCCAACCTGACGACCTGCCGCCGCCGCCGCCGCCGCCCCTTCCCTTCCGAGGCGCCAAGCCGACACGCCCGCCTCCGGTATGCAAAGCGCGCCGCGGCGCGCCGCGCCAGCCGCCAGGCCAGCCGCCGCGCCGGCCCGGCCCGGCCACCTCCTCGTACCGCTGCTCCCCTGCCAACTGGCGATGCGTCAATGTATCGGTCGACGTTCGATTTATCGAAAATGGTGGTCATTTTGGATTGGTTCCGATGACCAGTGAACCTGTTCTGATGGGGAGGGGCGATGATAGCCTCGGATGCTCAGAGCCTGAGATGAGAGGAGTGGGGCAGGTCGGGAAGTGGACCTTTTTTTTTTATTCCGTCGGTCGCTTCTCTCACACGAGCGCATTTTGTGACACTTAAAAAAATATCTTGACTTCCCCTCAAAAATCTAGGTCGCTACAGTTTTTTAAAATTTAAATTTTAAAATTTAAAATTTAAAAAATTTCGTTATTTTTCCTGGGGATAAAATCTACTTATTTCTTCTTCAGACTATTACATTTTACTTGGTGTCTGGAAATCGTTCCAGACACCAAATCTACCAATTGTAGTGGTAGAGCCCTAATAATTGATCAAACAGTGGCCACACAAATTCTCTATTTTACGAAACTTGTAAACGTAGTAAAGCTTAAGATTCTGGAAATAATATTACTGTAGAAAGGACTAAATTCTTTCATGCTGCGATCCTGAGCTCCTAAGCTGTTTCAGGATAATACAGAATTACTTTCGCTTAAATTCTTATTAAACGACTTTTTTTAGCTCTAATGTTATTTGCACTTCATAAAATCTTGAGGAACTAAGCCGATGTAAAAAAACAAAATGACAAATCTTTGAGGTATTAAGCCGATGTAAAAATACTAACTAACAAATCTTTTTGGTTTGAAATTTTGTAAAATGACGTTTAGCAGTGATTACACTTTTGGAGAATTTCACTTGGAAGGATTTTCCGCCTAAAACCTAGCAAAAAGGTATTTTGTTGATGATTAAATTCTTGCTTTAGGTGAAGTAGAGGTCTTAATTAAGCAGAGATTTCCGTCGTTGAGTAAATATTTGAAGAGGGTTGGGGTCGGAGATGGCTCACAGGAATCGAGTGATTGATGAAATACCTTCGAGACTCTCCCACCTATTTCGTCCTTCAGTTTCAATTTTTTATACGACAAGAATCCTAAATACGATTCCCGTATTTCTAAGGTAGCCGTTAGAAAACACCTTAAGAGCTCGAAAAAATTATGGCTCTATCACAACCCAATAGACCGTTAAGTTACACAGTAACAGAAACCGAAACCGGTGATGGTGCGATTCGACTTTCTCATTCGAGGCAAGAAGTCTCCGATTACAGGCGACCCCTAATTGATCCCTTATTCAGACCACTTTATTCATTTGAAAGGAACCATATTATGTTTTCTTCACCTTCATAGCTAATTTGTGCGAATAAACACAATCGAAAAGAAAAAAAAGAAAAAAACTCGCTGGGGTGATCCAAAAAGCACCCATATACTCGGATTAAATCTTTTAGCCCCATAACTCCAAACGCCTGAAATCAGGTTCTCAACTACCCGCAGCGTCGTTTTATATGAATCAATTATCGACCGAGAAAATGCTCGCTGATTTAATCGCTTTACACTTTTTTAATAAAATTACTTGAAGACTTTCAGCACTTCAGAACAGAAAATTACTCGAGATAAAACGACGAATATACTAATTAAGAAACTCATTTCATGCTTCTGGACGCAAAACGGTTCAGTGCCGGACATATGAGTTCTTCACAACATTTGGACCAGGTAATGAGGATCTTCCCCGTAAAACTCTCTTTCAAATACCCTGTTCATCCTTACCGAGGGAACTAATATATTATAAATATATTTTTGATAATATTATTAAATAATATTTCTAACCACAGTGAGAACAAAGACAGTTTTCCTATTGAGTCCAATGGTCAGAAACGTCTCTTAGAGGCACAGCACAAATTAATTCACGGGCCCTCTTCATTCCTGTTGTCAGCGGTATGATAATTATGTTACAAACCAAAAATCAAGGTTTCAAGGTTTCCAGGAGTTGCTTAGAACAGCATACCACCTTATTCCCCAAATATTTAGTTACTGCTATGTCGTAAAGTTGAATGTTTAAGTTTTTGGAAGGCTTAAAAAGTAGTTCACCGTGCAGCTAATTACGGGTGGAGATAAAGATCGGAAGTGGTTGGCATTAGACTGGAAATTTCCAATCACGTTGCGTTTTAGTTTTTTGAAGTGTCCTTCAAACGGAAAGCAACAAACTTTACTTCATTGCATTTTTAAGACTAATTGTACTGTTTACAAACTTCCCAGAAGTACGCGATTCAAAATAGACAAAATAAAAAAAGAAGAAATATTCCGAAGAAAGTAGTGATTATTCAGACACTCAATATCAGAAAATTCATTTAAAAAAACGCTCGGATATATTTAAGCGAAGAAAACAGCTCTACGGCGTTGCAACCAATATTGCCTTTAATGCAATAAGTAGGTTCCAAAAAATCTCACGCTCATTTTGATGTGTTTCAAAACACTCAGAAATTTCAAGGAAAAAAGGCTCTGATGCTTTCACTTAAAGAAAATTCTTTGGAAATTCGAGTATTTTTAATATCAAACAACTACGTGGTTATCTATACCAACAATTTAATTCCTAATCGCTTTTGAAACCTTCAAGCGAAATGAACTTTGCCAGTCTATGAACTTTAGAATTAAAACATCAATTTTTCGTAAAGCCTTTCCATACGACCGTAGCAAAAACATCGAGCGGTAATACACGCTACATACAAGCATTTCCTTCAACGTATTCCTTTTAAAACTTGCAAACAGTTTACCACGCTGCAGAGAATATTCAGAAGCTCGGTGTCTCTGCACAGTTATCTATGCAACCAACACTTCTAGATCTTGTTGATAGATTGAATAAAAAGGCAGTTTCCACTTTGAACCAGTATGATAATGTGCTAAGAAGTGTCTCAACTTGAGTAATGGCGAATCCACAAAGAAGTCGAAGTCAAGCTGATTAATATTCGAGGTAATGCGGAGTAGAATGCATGGTCACACGGTGCCTACTCAAAGTCACTTCTACAAATTTGGATACGACTTAAGTCAGGAGTTGCATTGGTTTAAGTCAAACCCACAGTTTCTAAACTATTGAACAAGAACATTTAAGAACACTTTAGTAAAAGTAAACTAGAGCAGGCAATATTATTTTCGACGATTGAAGCTTAGGTTTGCAAATTGGCCACACAAGACTCAGATTTCGTTACATTTGATACCGATATGGTGTGAGAAAAGTCACGGCGTATGATGCAGAGGTATGGGATATTGAGCCGATCATAGAGGATAGCGGCCCCGACATCGTCTGCCTTCCCAATGTAAAGCACGCCATCACCACTTCACAGCCGTTCCAATTTGCTAGCAGAGAATTCCGAAATACTTCCCCATCACGAATCCGGTCCGGCACTAGGCGCGGATTGCTTCTCTGACACGCGAAATAGTGACCAAAGATATCGTCCTTTTTTACAATACACGCTTCTTCTTCACACGAAAGTGAGTCAAGACCTCCGGAAAATAAAACGCAGTCCATCCGACAAATGTGCCCCAATTTCCTTCTCTTTTCGGCAGAGAATCGCGTAACTCTCTCAGCCGCGTGGCGTAGACGAGCGTGACGTGAACTTCTTCCACATATTGTTTCACTGTTATCAACTATATGGTCACTCGGTCACTCACGCTCTGCCCCTCGCTTCTCTCAGACTCCACGCTAAATCAGCCGCAATTTTTATCTCGTCATCTCACAGATTTTAAAAATTAAGACATTGAAAAATAAAGAGAGAGCTTATTTAAAATTGTTTTCAAAATGGTTCCAACGTGTCCTGCTGGCTAAATTAGTGATACTTGTAAGATTTTGAAACTGTCGAAGATGTCATGAAGGCTGAGGTCTTCCGCGTGAGGCTCTCCAACTTGACGTTATTAACAAGTTGCTTTTTTCGTGATTTCAGCAAGTGAGAGCTTCGAAATTAACCGAGAGATTTAACTGGCGCTCTTTAGACTACGCGTTCCCGGATGAAAAAACCAGGCAAATCGCCCTTCAGACTGGCGGCTTTGTCCCTGAAAATAACCTCCCTGTTGGTATCGAGGTCTGGGGCGACAAACTCTTTGTCACGGTACCCAGGTGGAGGAACGGTAAGTATTCAGACTATCTAGTATTCACTAGTTACGTTGAAAGCCTTACTCTTGAAAAAAAAAACTGACAATGCTTCTTAGAACCGATGTTTCTAAGCGTAACAAGAACCGTGAGCAAGGCTTTTTACAAACTAATCTGTACCATAAAAAACAATATCAGGTACAAAAAAATTCCCTACCAGGCGAATCCAATTCTTAAAAAATTTGGATTGTAATATGGGTGGAAATTTTTCTTGATCATTATTAGTATCATTTTACGTTTCCTGTCCAAACAGCAAACAACGAAGTGATTCTGAGTGATTACCGTCTCCTCGGGCAATAATTATCGAGTAGACGAAAAAATCCTTAATTGAGCACGTCGACATGCGTGCTAAACACAGTAATCTGAATCTCCATAATTCATCTGACTAAAGAGAGAACGGTCGCAATTCTCAGTACTGAATAAATATCGGAAGACAATAATGATAATAAGAATCGATTAAAACTAACGGTCTAATATCTTTAACTTGTGTCCCCGAACGCTCCAAAAGTTGGGAACAACGTACGCATAACAAATGAGAAAACAGGTACTTTCAATAAATATTTTAGTTACAATGGCGAAATGAACGCTCGTCGACTTTTTAATTTAACAAAACTTAAATAAAAAAAGAGTACTCACAGATAGAAGCTCCAAAGTTGGCAGCAAGGCAGGATTTTCACGTTTGATTGGCAACCTGAAACCGCAATGAATCGATATTCGTTGAAAACCGCTGTGTCTGTTTCAAAAGGCAACCCAGCGTTAAAATAGGTGACACTGAAGAAAAGTGCTGAAAGTAGGGCGATCATCTGATAAAATATCAATCCAGGGCGTTCATAAAGTCTGTCATGAAATATCGATCTGATGGAGAACTTTTTATCCGTACTTGGTTTTAGTTTGGGTTCCGGTAACCTCTAAAATTGGGAATTTCGTTCGGATTCTTTTCAAAAACTAACTTGCTATTTAAGATACTGAGTAAGAAACTGTGTTTCCTCGCAGGTATCCCCTCTACCTTAAACTACATCTCCCTGTCTGTGAGCTACAACGATTCACCTCGTTTAGTGCCGTACCCCGACTGGAAGACTAACATCGAAGGAAACTGTGGCACAGGCATCACCACGACCTACCGTATCAAGGTATTCACTTTTAAAACTTTCCCCACGAGACCCAAACTGTATGCATTTGAGATCAGATATACAGGCTGATCCATTGAAAGAAAGAATGATGGGTGGACTGGAATCGTCTAAACGCCTTATCTCAAGTTCTACCTGAGCATCGCATCCCGATTTTGGATCAATCAAGGCGGAAAATGGATCACATTGGCCCCTGGGTCGGATGGAAATTGAGCGGGAAGCTCGTAAACTGCTCTCTATTCCGAAGAGCGTTAAGATCTCCAGACAGTAATGGCTGACTTCCGCGCTCGGCTAAAAATTTAAAACTTTTCCAAACGTGGTTTTCTCTTACTGTGGGTGGTATTAAGATGCGGGTCTTGATCAGCAGTCATACGGGTTGCATTTGCATTTTCCAGGCCGACGCATGCGATCGTCTGTGGGTCCTGGATGTGGGTACGGTTGGCATAGGCAATACCACCCGCCAGGTGTGTCCCTACTCCATTCTCGTGTTCGACTTGCGGACCGACAGGCTGCTCCGCAGATACCCTCTTCGCCCGGAGGACACCAACGACAACACCTTCATCGCCAATATCGCCGTGGACATCGGCAGGTCCTGCGAGGACACCTTCATGTACATGTCGGATGAACTCGGCTATGGCCTCATCGCCTACAGTTGGGAACTCAACACGTCGTGGCGACTTAGCCATGGATTCTTCCTGCCGGACCCTCTGCAAGGTCAGATTACAACCCCGACATGACAGGCTTCTTGAAAATAAACTGCAAAATATTTTCCAAATGAACTGATTCGTGGAAACATTCAAAGCGATATCAGATCCGAGATATATTGAGAGATTTTTTTTAGACTAAATTTTAGTTAAGAGAAGGAAACTGCGGTTTTTTACTTTTTTTCAACTCACGCAACATCGTTGAAAATAATCGATTGTTGATTTTTTTTAGGTGACTTTAATATCGGAGGTATCAACTTCCAGTGGTTTGAGGAAGGTATTTTCGGCATGGCCCTCTCCCCAATCAAGAAGGACGGATACAGGACACTCTTCTTCAGTCCCTTAGCTAGCCACAGAGAGTTCGCTGTATCGACTAGAGTCCTCAGGGACAAAACACTCGCTGAAGACACTGAGGCTAAGTGAGTTCAATTTCAACAGCAATACGTTCATCTAAAAATAATGATTAAGGTTTTCTATATTGATATCAAAGTATGGTTCCCTCCAACGAGTTAAGGACTTTTATTAAGTCTAACAATCAACGGTTAGCCAACCCTAAGGACAGCGCAACTCACGCCTCACAATAACTAGATACAACCCTACGATATCGATAATTCCCATGAAAATAAAGCGATAGAGTGGAATTCGGATATCACGCTCCCCGGATATAACGCTTTCCCTCCTTTTACGCTCGTTTTCCGCGGCCCCTTGGGCAAAGCACATAAGAGCAATGTGTGTTTTTCCCGGATAAAGTGCTCCCCGGATATAACGCTTTCCCGCTATTAACGCTCCTCAGTCTGGTCCCTTCAGGTGAAAATTCCGGCTATAACGCTCTGCCCAGCACAGCACGGCGGCGAAACGACCCTTTTTACTCATTCTTTACCCGAGCTTTACCTCCCCATACCTACGTCCCATTTTAGAGGTAGAAAGAACGAGTGTAGCGCTCAACGTGGATGATGCCCTTTAGACAACATGTAGCCGAAACGAAAGGATATGCAAGGAAAAGTCCAAGACAAAGATGAAGCTCCTAATGCCGAGGTGTGAATAGGAAAGTTACGTCAAAATACTACGCCGCACAGCACTTACGGGGCGTGAACATTTTAACGTACAAAGAGAAGTACTCTTATGGGGCTTCGTATAGGGTAAAAACAGACAAATTCCTTTGTACGCTTATGAGAGATACTGATGTGATGCATTTTACTGAAATTTCAAGATAAGAATTACTTTTTAAGTCTTTGAAAATGAACGCAAGAATGATGCGTGCAGCGGAACAAGGACCTAAGCAAGAATCGATTCGAGATTGAAATATCCATTAAATTCTTAGGCCACTCTGTAAAATTCAACGTGCGCAAAAAAAAGACAAAAAATCAATGGGCCTTAGAGAAATGTTATTCTTTTGCCGCGGTTGGACTTGGAAAAATTCTGGTGCACTGCGATGGCTGATTCGCCAAAATCTGCGTCTATCGAGAAAATGTGTTAGATGAAAACCGATTTTCTTTGGTCCTGAAGGTATGATTTGGAAAGGCGCATTAGGAAAATGAAGGGCGTTTCCAGGAACTACCTTCTGACGGGTACTTCGTCAGAGTGAGGTTAGGTCGATCAATTCAGCGGCTACGTGAGGCCAGATTCCAAGGATCTACACGATTTTGCGAGGCTGCCCTCGGCTATTGATCACGGATTTGAACCACGAACCTCTAACCGAGTCTATTGAATTGAAGGATATTTAAAGTGGCCTAGATTATTCCCCTCGTATAATTAGAAAAGGAAACATCATGTGAAAACATGAAATAAAAAAGGAATCTACCCATGGTTCACATATGATTCTACTCACATGCTACTAAGGCCTGCTTAACTTCCCAGATCAGACGGGATGGGGTGTTTCCAGGCACTACCTCCCGACGCGTAGTTCGTCAGAGTGAGGTTGGGT
>Ga0058701_10005149_pt1 | contig 10786 bp, 5 predicted proteins | sample AgamicOrMae_FD_97039 | JGI IMG/M metagenome (GOLD analysis project Ga0058701, IMG submission 97039) | Agave microbial communities from Guanajuato, Mexico - Or.Ma.e | ecosystem: Host-associated > Plants > Phyllosphere > Phylloplane/Leaf | place: Guanajuato, Mexico | collected 2012-06-04 | reverse complement strand
TGCCATGAAGACTTCCTGCGACAGTCGGCCGCGCAGGGTTGATGAGGTGCCCTATACGGCAGTTGCCGCTGCCAAAGGACATTAAGCTTTGCGAAGGAAGATTAGGTTATCTTAGGTTGTGTGCCCTGTGCTTCTCTTCGCTATCGCTCCGTTGAGCGATGAAAGGTAACACACATGCGGTAGGAAATAAAACCTGTAATATTGGAGGGGTTCGTCATTTATTTATTTTTCCGAAGAATTATGTATCCGCAAGTAAGACAGCTTTCTGGTTTTTAGTTATCAGACAAAGTGTTGAATTTCTCGCTTAAGGAGCCGTCCATAAACAAAGTGCCTAGATTTTGTCGACTTTTGGACCCCCTCCCCCTTCCGTGCCAAACCTCAGATTTGTTTTGTTTTTCTTCCTCTATATGGGGCCGTTCCTTGCCCTGGAAACCCTCTTCCTATAAAAAAGCGCGTGGTCCATGAGACTTTTCAACACTTGACTGATTCTGATAAAAATGGAAGTTTATGGTTTGACATGATACAGGAAGACGCACGCATGAGATACAGCCTATTGATTGACCTTAGTGAGGCGCCACAAAGGTCTGATACACAGTCGAACCATCCAAACCATGTGAAAAACACCGTTTCCATGGAGGAAGCCGTTTTACAGAGAATTATAATGACGCGGGCATTAGTTTTCACCTATAGGCCCGCGCACCGCAATTTCATCCTTCGAAGCTTTCAACGATCGCGGAAAAGTAGCCTCAGAACACTTTGAGGCAACGATAGCCCGCAAGGCAGCCAATTTATACGGGATCATCTTGTCGTTTTTGCGGCATTGCGATTTAGGGCATTACGTAAATGTATTTTTGCAAGATGGCGTCCGAAGCGCGGCGTGGCGGCAGTCGGGCCGGGCCGACACACAGCGCGACTCGACTGCCCCCAGCAAAAGCGCTGCGACGCCCGCCGTTCGACTTAATACCGTCTGATTACCCTTAATAAGTAGCCGGGCGGGGCTGGCTCTGGGCTGGGCTTCGGCTGGTCAGCAAGGTGCGGCCAGCGAGAGGAGCGGCTCTACGGCCGCCATCTTGGAACGCGAACTCAAATTGGGCGTGGGACGCGGTTAATTAAGGCCGCTAATTAAGAAAGTGAGGCGCGGGTGCGAAAACACGGGCCGATCAACAGCGATGCGTGATCCGTGGTCCACGTCCAAGGCTGGCGAGGCGATTCGGCGTTGCGGCCAACCAGCGCTTAGGCCCCCCTCCCCGCGTCTCCCGGCGCTGCCGCCGCGTCGCCGCCGCGTCGCCTCTCGAGCGCGGACGGATCGGATACGCTCGGCCGATAAACGAGTGCCAGCCCACAGTGAACCACTCACGACGCCGCAACGCCGCCATCTTGGAGTCACAGCGGAACGCTTTCGGCAATATATACTGAAGTTGAGCCTGTTTGCTACCTACAAACCGTGATGCATAGCCTAAACATTCACGAATGCAAGTGTTTATATCAAACGCGCGAATTTCAGATTTCCCCTAAATCCGTTTGAGCGTTGCCATTTTAAGCCCTTTCCATACACGCTCAACTTCCCACACATACTACAAATGTACTTACTTGTAAGAAGGGGTAACACCTTACTGGAAATCTATACACCGGATATCAAGGATATAGCAGCCGGATATCGGAGGTATAATAAACGGATATCAAGAGAAAATTGCCCAAATTTCAATTAAATACCTGACAGATTTCAGCAGAATATTTAAATGATGTCTGCTGGATATACAATAAACCTAATTAGCCAGATATCAGTGAGGAGTGGTCAAAGAGTAAATAAATTGAAAAATCGCCGAAAACAGCCATGTTTCGACCAAATCCTACATCCTCGTCTACATCCGAATATCAACCGGATATCAGCCGGATATTAAGGCCTTTTGTACACCGGATATCATGAGTTGTTACCTCTTGTTTGTTCTACACATGCGCTTGTCAATTTCAAAAGCGGATTTTTTTAACCTTTCATTTGTCTTAATCATTTAGTGCATTGTGAGGATGAACGACAAACTACCGCGTAAGCTAGGTGAGGCTAGGCAGCGTGCCTAGCTTACTTCACCATCGCTCCACTCGGCTTTTGCCAAGCTTAAGGCCGCTTACTTCACGGCTTCAGTAACTTCCACCGAGAAGTAAACGGCGTATCAGGGTTTTCGATTGTTTGGTTAGGTTAGTCTAGGTTAAGTAAAGCTTAGGTTACAAGTATGTGCCTGAAGCATTGTTCTGGCGTCGCTCTGCTCGGCTTTTAACGGAACAATAAAAACGATTAGCTATTCACTATTCTAGAAACAATGTCTACGAAGACATTGCCCATCACCGGATAAGCAAGGGAGTACACAGTCCAAAGCTAAACCACACGGAAAAAATGGTTTTGTTACGGCAACAAAATTAGGGACAACAGACAAAATTTTTTGTTGCTGCAACTAAAAATTTGCCGCAGCAACCAAACGTTTTGTTGACAGAACTAAACATTTTGTTGTTGTAACAAAATGTTTTTGCTATCCCTATTTTAACAAATGATTTTTTTTAGCATAACAAAACATTTTTCCCGTGCAGGAACAATCAATAATGAAGAAATACGACTCGCGCTTTCCTCCAATTTCTTCAATGATCAAGGAAAATGAAGTCTGAAAACATACCTATTTCAAAACGCAGACTTTTACAACTAAAGTAGTTAATTTGTTCTTTTTACTTGGGTACGCCTACCTATAGTGCGTATTCTTTCAATTCTTCTCTCTTTCCAGCAAATTTTGCTTATCTGCCCGCTACAAACCCACAAGGCTAGTTTTGGAAGCGTCATTATCTTTAATAAGTTACCCTTTCAGGTTGGGTGGACCTGAAGGAAATTGGCCCAAAGTTTTGGCAATAAAACAAACTGGTAATTCGCAAGTGGCCATCGCTGGCTCTGCGGCAGCGCAGGTGCATATATATACTGTCGGTGCACACTCATACAGCATATCCTGGAGGCACGGAGCATCGGCGGCAATTTCGAATTTACTCGCAGCCAGTGGAAAAATCGATAATAGCGCTGTTTTGCAACGATCAGTTTGACAAAAGAGAAAAGGCAAACGGTCTGTAATTGGTGAGGTATTATGCAGATTTTTCGCTGGACGCAGCCTATGGCCTGCCACTGAGCGACGATCAGGCAAAAAGGCGAGCCAACGGCGCCGTTATCGTGTTTCCATAAGGCAATATAATTATGCACTGCTCAGGCCGCATAGCAGCCATTTCAATGTAATTTTCAGATAAGCTTTTTCGGTAAGAAAGACCAAACTGTAATTTAATGGGAAATAGCTGTTGTTAAGGCTGAGGGGTTGTTTCTCGAGTGGCGCGCCCGTTACGTCTTAAAGCGTCTAAACATCAAAATTTTATTATTGCGTGGACGCTATTTAACCTCAAATATGTAGTGGCGTTGTAGGTCGCAGCTTACCGTTTCACCCTTCCATCACTGGAATTCTTGAGCAGTTGTTTGTCTATGATAATCACACCCGTGCAAAATATCCTGATCGTACGTCCCACGGGGACCCTGCATTATGCAGTGCAAGTGCTGGAGCGCTCTTCAGTACAGCGGAGAACAACGTTTTAAACCTTTAACATCGCTTACTAGTTTCTTATTCGGTGAAATGGAACGTAACGAATATATCCTACTGTGTTCTCTATCATGAGTTTTCAACTCATCTATTTCCCATGCATTTTCCATCACGAAACTGTGCGATCTCGGTGCAATAAAAAATTCACCATTGATCTGAAGAGAATAATAATCTATAATAAACGCCAAAAAGGATAAATCCGTTAATGAGTCGTGCTTGAATAGAAGATGGTGACCTACAGATCAGGGGTAAACAGTGGAGGTCAACAAATATGTAACGTCACCAATCACAGTTTGATCACAAAAATGTGACGTTACTTATCAAAAGTTTAATCACATGGGCCATTAATGAAGTGATATAGTCGTACCCTTTGAGGTATTTCGTGTAGTTGTGTTTTCTAGCTACATTAGTGCGGGATTAAGAAACCTTGATCCGCATCCCTGGATTACGAACAAGCGTTTGAGAAGTATCTTCTGAAATCATACAGCTCCCTCCCAATGAGAAACCGCTTGTCGAATCGACGTCGGTTCGACGTAGATACGTCGAAAGCGTCTATGACGAAATTGAGTCAATATTCTTAAATTTTCATCCAATTCTTCACATGCTTAAAACCGCGTCAAACAGTGTTTTCCCGCGAAAATTGCCAATTTTTTACAACACCCGAGAAGTGAAAAGGTCTCAAGCCATTCCGATATCGAAACGACGTCAAAGTGACAAATTCGTCGAAATTCGGTCGAACTTTTTAGAAGGGTTTCGCCGATTTCGACCAAGACTTTGATTTTTTTCGACCTCCGCTTCGACGTCGAATTGACGTCGATTCGAACAACTATTTCTCATTGGTTAGTGAGAAAGTCCTAGGTAAGATATATTCTAGAGGCTATTCGTTAGACCCTCACATCTAACCGAGTCAAATCAGAAATAGCTTTTATCGTTAGAGAAATCGTTATTGATTCGATCTCCTTTGCGACATTCACATTAGCGGAGTTAAGATTAGTCGATAAACTTACGAACTTACGAAAGCACGCCAATTTTCTCCTGAGTAGTCCCGTGCCTTAATATACTATAATAGCTATGTATGACATCAAATGTACACAGACTGCGAGTTCTCCTCAATCATGCTGATTTCATACTACTACTACTACTACAAAAAACCCTTAAAAGATTAATTGCAAATTTGAAGATACCGATACCTGGATTTAAAAAAATACATTTTAAACAACTGGTACACGAGCTTTTTCACAATTAAGATATACTGCACAAGCCTTCAAAAGTGAATTCCGCGAATTTTTTTTTCGGCAAAAACATAGTTTTGATTTGTTGATAACAGAGCAGAAGCATACGAGTTGTCAACGAAGAAACAGTCGAGAGCGCGCGCTCACTAAATTTAATATGATTATACTTTTCATCAAAAGAAACAAAGACTGAAAAGTAATGTTTGATAATGTCTGCTTTTAAAACTAAAAGAAGTCGCCGATAATAGCGTGAAAACTTTGCCACCTGATCGGAAAATACAACAGTGTTCTAAAGTCGCAGTTCAGAAGGTCAACCGAGGCATCTATATGAAATAAGTGTCACAACCTGTTTGCCAGCTGCACTTCGAAAAAAACGAAAACAAAAAAAACAACATAAAAAACGACACAGGAAACGAATGAGCTACATTCCTTAACCACACGACGCACTTTACATATTAGAAAAAAAAATAGCGAAGGTTGACCTCCGACACAAAAGCTTTTGCTTGCAGAAAGAAACTGCACTAGAAGCAAAACAGCGATAGCTTACTAAATTTGAAACCGAGAAAACAGATACAACACTCTAGTGAATCGGTCGACCCTGCTCAATCAGATAAAAGTACCGCGGTAAATTCAAAAGTGACATGGCGTCTAAATATGTTCGTACCATAGCGTAACGCGGTATCCGTCACGGAGAAAGGTACCAGTTATAGAAAAAAGTACTTGAAATGAGATAGCTACCGGTAAATACACCCGAACAATTTACTGTTATAGATCAATAGCGCTTAATTAGATGTTTGCTATCGATACTCCTGGACTTTACATCTTCTATGCAATATCATCTATGCCCTGTCCGCAGACGCATAGAAATCGCGAAAGTTGCTATACGTCACGTATCGCAGCCGTTTTCACAGATCTTCCTTAGCACAATCGTGGAAAAAGTGCGGCTTGAATACTTTCTCTATGAGAAATAGTGCGTGCAGTTACCCACCTAGGAAAGATTCCAAGCGTTAGAAACTTGATTTGTTTGGTAAAAGATGGCGGGTCTCCTTTGTTCCGTGGATGGGGGCTGCAAAACGAAAGCATTTTGTTAATTAACGCAAATCATTGCGGCTGTATGAGAAAATATTAATGCAAATTTAATGTTCGGTGAGCCATTATTACGGAATTCCATTGTTGAGCGTGTACAACTTTTGGTTCTGATACAGCCTTAGGAATTCAGAGTAATTAGTTTATGCCTAATTATAGAGCGAATCTTAAGTCTAGTTTTCTGCTTGGACGGTGAGGTTGAGTTTTCTGTTGCGTTTGTTTAGTTTAACCTGCTCACTTTTGCAAAATGTATGAGTTTGTTGACAGTTTGGAATAGTGTTGTTCGAAAAATACATTTAAATTAAATTACAAATTTATTTAAAACTAAAGTCAAGGATGCATAGACTCAGGTTCAGCTGCTTTCCTCCCCTAAAAATTTCTAAAACTAATTTTTTTAAAAAGAAAGCTGCTGCACAACCGACTTTTTTGTTAAAATGCTGCAGTTTTAAGAATCTTTATTAAGAAACACTTGCTTCAGTATTTTCAAAATCGTCTTTTTGATTGTGGGCTGTTCAAGTATACGCTTATTTATTTTTTATTTTTTTTAGAAAAGAGGAAAAAAAATGCAGTCAGCATTTTGGAAGTTGAAAATCGGTTGAACGCGAAGAAATAGGTTTGCAACGGATATACTCCAGTAACAAAACATATTGTGATACAGTATGTCGATTAATTTCGAATTTGGCAAGCAATTCAGGTTTTCCTTAAAGAAAATAAATAGAGAGAGAGAGCGAAAAGAAGATATTTAAGTCTGAAATATTTTGAGTTACGACCAACACTGTATTGTTCGAAACACACTGATTTGTTTATTCCGCATGTTCTAAAATTACCTCCACAGGTACAATCTTATTTCAAAGCCTCCTTCTTACTCACAATCAGCGTATTATTTCTCATTTGCAACTCCATTAGCGACGGAATCAAAGGAGACTATGAAATAAATCTTACTTGAATGATATTTACTCGCGTACAAACCATGTAATACCCGCGAAATGCGATAGCACCATGCAAATTTTAAGCACCGGGTAGATTCTTAATTGGATATAGCGGCGTAATTAGAAAAGGCACTCATTACAAATGATTGCTAGATGAATGCGATACTTAAACTAACTGGAAAAGTCTGCTTAGAATCATCGGCCTTTTCTCATTAAAGCTTTGGGAATATTTTTTTCTTTATTTTTCTTTTTTTTTATTACATTTTGGAAGATTTTTTTTTATCACATTTTGGTAGAGAGGAAGAACATTCACAGGGCTGCATTTCCAATATTTTACGCACCTTTCAAAAGCAGAATCCTAATAAAAAAATGTAAACTTAAATGTTTTTGGTCGCTTTTTTTACATTGACTTGTTCATTCACACACCCACGCACACTTACGCACACAAAACACGCACATTCACCCAAACACGAAAATAATATTTTGTCGAGATAGTTTACCCTGCCACACAGAATATACCTTAGACCAATGTGGCTTTTTTTCTTGAACAAACTGTTGAACTTTTTCTAGGCCATTTCTTTACAAATATTACCAAAATTCTAGAAAAAGTAAAGAGAATATTGTCGTTTAGCTGATTTTTTTACTGGGCAGTTTAAAAAACAAAAAAAACAAACAAAAAACATTGGAATTTAAAAGAAATAACGAAAAAAAACTTTACATAAAAAAATAGAATTTTTAACCGATTTAGTTCTTGATTTAGATAAAATTGCGGGTCTCTTTTTACTGAAATATTGCCTTTTGATATCTCTCGGATTAAGTTAACTTAGTACCAGTTTTGGAGTATTTGAGAATTTACGTCCAGCATTGAAACTTAGGAGCCACCTGACATGCCCCTTCGAAATCGTCCCATCGCATCCCTTAACGAGCAGCTGTTGGCACGGGTAGGCAATCCGACCAACAACAATGTTTGGTCGGTTGCAGAAGTTTACAACTCCCTCATTGTGCCATTGTGCCTTACAAGGTAGTCAACTTTGGCGGGCTCTTAAACGTCTATAATTTGACAAAAAAAAATCCTTTTGAGAAGAAACTGCTTTTCCACACGCTAACGGTATACCTTAAGACGTTTTTAAACATTGTCTCTACTCTTTACGACAAAATTTCAGTTATTTAAATTGCACCCACTCTGAATTTCAAAAGTAGAATTTTTGATGTGTTCCACCCAAGTTCAAACTTTTATTATAGGGAGTATCTATTGACCCGACTGGCCCATATAAAATGTATAGCGTGGGTTCAGCGCGTTCAAGTCACCACCCATTTAAAATTCTCCAAGGTTCAAGTCTCCCTACATTAATGCATGTCGGGTCAATAGCAAAACCTTTTCATTACATTATGAGGATTATCAACACACTACCGCGAAGGTTTGGTTAGCCATGGTTTAATTACGTGCCCTGTTTCTCGTTCCGCTAGGGTTCCGCTCACCAAACTGTCGGTGAGATAGACCCGTTTATCTCTCAACGCGGAAAGCTGTTGCCGATGGGGAGGAACTGGATCACGCTTAAGAGACTGTTAGGTTACCTTGGTTAAACTAGGTTTAGCTAAGTACCTTGAACCTCGCTCATCTATTGCTCCTCCCGCTTTCAAGACGGAAGGTGGAACAGAGGAGATGGAAAAACCTCTCAAATTGAACGAGCAAGACCAAAAGAAAGGAGTCTTGTTTTTTTTAATTTTAAAATGGTTGCCTGAACGAATCAAATTGACGGGAACGAAGCATGGCGGCCAAGACCGAAGCAAAATATGTAAAATAAAAACGCCTAGTTTTCCTCCAATCATTTTCCAGCCTGATTTATCTTTAATCTGCTTAGAAATACCCTAGAATAATTGTGGTATGCGTGCTGTCTAGATATCAGCGCAGGTCAGGTCCTTAAATCAAAGCACCGCTATAAAAAAAACTCGTGCATTACGAACGACAAATTACAGGACGTGATTTTAGAAATTTTACTTTTACGTAAAAGAGGACGAAATGCGTACAAATGTAGATGTAACTATCCTTTGTCATGAACTTCCACATTTCATTGGATAGTACAGTTCAAGGCTGCGACTTTCCAGGAAGACAAGTTTTCCGAGCGAATTTCAAAACTGAAATGAAACGTGAATTGTGACTTTGATATATCTTCATTGATGGATGATTCATACGTTTACGACTTGAAGTTTGATTTGAAGAAAAGGGTAAACTATTTGATAAAAGAAGCCTAGAATTGATATTTAGCTAATTGATGCAGGAGGATTAATCAGATTGTAAGTACTGGTGAATAATTTTTTTAAAGTTTTTGTTTTGATATTTTTTTTTAACATTGCGTGACTTGGCTGTGATACAATTACCACAGGTCTGCTTAAAAGATATAGCTTCTATGTTCATAAACCACGGGAAAAAACAAAACCATTTGTTAAAATGGGGATAGCAAAAACATTTTGTTACATCAACAAAATGTTTAGTTCTATCAACAAAACGTTTGGTTGCAGCAGCAAAATTTTTGGTTGCAGCAACAAAAATTTTATTTGTTTTCCCTGATTTTGTTGCCGTACCAAAAACATTTTTTTCCGTGACAGAGCCTGAAATAACAGGGAGTGAAAATTCGTTTAAAATATCAGAGACCCCTCACGCAAAATATTATTTTTAACTGCGTTTTAAAGCTAATGGAACCTGAAAATACGCATATGCTTCACTTACTCCGTGCTATTTTTTTGTTCTGTGAGAGCATGGATGTAAAAGTACACAAGAATAAATTGGATATCTTACAGGTTCACCAAGTTAAAGACGTTTTTTTTTTCAATAAATTTATACAAAAACCCTGCTCCTAGCTCTGCCGTTATGTTTTTTCTGGCACTTCAGCTCAAAATGTTGAATCACGCCAAACTCCAATTTTCTAGTAAAACGTTTTCCTCATCGCTAAACGACCAGGAAAACCACGATTTCCGACAATCACAGCAGACAAAAAGTATGATAACACCTTGCAGGTACACGTGACCGTTTTAAGCTAGGTCGTGATGTCGATATAGTTGACAAATTTTCCGAGAAAGAGAGGCGCGCTCGTCTATGATTGGCTGGCTACTGCGTTTGGTACCGCCCTCCAGATCCGCGCAAACTGGCTTCGCAAACTCAAGATTGCTTGCTAATATTAGTGATTCTAGGGCAATGATGTCGCTGTCGTGCGACTTAAGCGGCACGACGCAATCTTTTCGACTGTGGCTACCTTGTGGTCTTCCGGATGGCCCAGCCGGTGCGGAGCGGCGCCGGCCGGCCACGATCCTGGCGAAGGGTTTTGTGCCACCCAGGAGGCGTTGTCGCCCACCCCCTCACGTGTTCAGCGGGACCTCCCACTCCGCACGATGTGACGACTTCATCACCACAGCAAAGGGTCTTAACTCACCGCCGCGCCGCTACTTGGTACTCACCAAAGTAGCTAGTTTACTGAGAGGAACACCGTGATGGAGTAATCAACTTGCCTCTTCCGAAAAGCGTCTACTGGAAATTTTCATTCTTAAGGATATTAGGCAGTGAGGTACAGTCGAGGCCAAGAGTCAAGTCACAAGTTTCGATTGTACTACAATCAAGATCAAAATTCATGTCGCGTCTCATTTTTGTGAATTTTAGTTTCTTCATTCAAATTGATAATAATAATGCATTTATATGCGGAGGATTTCGCGAACATTAAGCCCATTTCAATGGTTTTGCCAACATTAATTTATGGGAACAAAAAGTCATCCTGTATACGACATAACGACTTATTCGACTTTCGTTTCATTGGTTTAATTGTATTTAATTGTATTGTATAGGGTTAGGTTAAGCAGTGTTAGGTTCTATAGGTTAAGGATATTAGACTACAAACAAAATGGGCTAAAATTAGATAAGGACTTGAAATTTTTA
>Ga0058701_10005148_pt1 | contig 10786 bp, 6 predicted proteins | sample AgamicOrMae_FD_97039 | JGI IMG/M metagenome (GOLD analysis project Ga0058701, IMG submission 97039) | Agave microbial communities from Guanajuato, Mexico - Or.Ma.e | ecosystem: Host-associated > Plants > Phyllosphere > Phylloplane/Leaf | place: Guanajuato, Mexico | collected 2012-06-04 | reverse complement strand
ATTTGACCACTTCACATTTACAGTATGTATTTTTTCAAAATACTTCACCTGCCCAAAAAGGCTTTACATTTTTTGCTTCAATTTTTGGGGAAAAAGGCTTTTTGAATTGTCCAAAATGCTACTTTAAACCAAAAAATAAAATACGGAAAAAAAGGAACAAATCCTATAACGCCCTAGTCCTAGAAATGCAAACATGAATTTTGAACCGAACGCTTTCCATCTATAGAACGTATGAAATAAGCTAAACGCGAAGAGGGTCATTTAAATGTATCACAACTATTCCGTCCAACTTTTGCCAACCAAAAGAAACTTATCAAGCAGGTTGACGGAGGGCAGCCTTCCTTCTCGGCAGCCAAAGAGGAGTGCCGCGCGCGGAGCCGAGCGAGCATCGCGGTTGGGTTTCCGCCAAGTCGACCAACACAAGCGGCAACTCGTGAAAGCGGGCTTAAAATACCTCTCCTTTAGTCCACAATCACACTGCTGTACAGTGATCATAAGTCTCGTCGCGTTAAAAACTAAAAAATGTAGTCTACCATGTTGGCAATACCATTGAAATGACCTGACCGAGCGCAAGGTTCTCCGCGTATAGATGCATTAGTATTACCAACACAAATTTCGAAAAAATAAAAATCACTAGATTCGAATGCGACACGACTCACTGATCTCTACTCCAACATGCACTTGGAGACTGAACTGCCCCTTTGCATTGTTGCCATTAAATTGCAACCGCAATTATCTCGATAAGAGATAATTCAGCATATCGGGAAGATTTTGGGTAGATTCTGAGCTGAGCATTAAAAAAAGGGGGTTGATCACTAGGTTATCTTTTCTGGTTGAAAAGTTAGTTCCGTTTAAAAAAGACGGCGTCCCAAAATCTTGCAACACTGTGAGTTTCAAGGACTACGTTCGAATCGCTTGATTCCACGTAACATAAAATGTATTGGCATCTAGACACAGCTTATCGACACCGTAAATGTTTGAGAAGCCCGACTTTCCGCTTGTGTTCTCGCCCGAATCGCTGACAATGTGAGTGAAGTGGAGCGCGTCTCAGGGCATGTAACCTATTTTGACAGAACCTAGCGGTCGCTAAGCCTGATGCCGCTTACTTCTCGGCGTTAGTTACTGACACTGTTTTTAGCTTCTCTAACGCTGAAGTGGCACTAGGCTTGCGCATTAATTATAAACCTCTCGTCCTTCTGGCAATTTCAAGATACAATTTAATAGAGCAACATTTTGAAGGTTTTTTTTGGGTCAAATTTGCGAAGTAATTAAAAAATGGACACGAAAGCCCTGGACTTAAAGTCCGTGCGAAAGCTATCGGCGACAACACGCGAAACAAAAATCAAAAGCGACAAAATCTCTTCGATGCATCCTTATCCCAGATTACACATTTTAAGTATTTCCAAGGGTTTAAATGCTCGGTTACGGTTACTACGAACCGTGAGCCCTCATGTCATTAAAAGTGCATAACCTTACCTAAATTTATATATTGTGGCTCGTGGCGACCTAACCACGTTACTGAACGTCCGATCTTATGCCACAAAACTAAATAAAAAAAGTCACTCTAGGAAAAGGTCTCGCCGTCTAAAACACTATATTAATTGAGAAAAAGTCAAATCAGTCAAGTCCCTTTCTGTTGTGAGAGCAAGTCAGATCAGCAAACTGTAAATATTATTTGAAAAATCGGAGCTAACACACTTCTTTTAATTTTTAGTTTACTTTTTGATAGATGCATGCATCAGTTTTAACTTTATTGAAATGGTAATATTTTAACATAGAGTACAGCTCGCTTATTTTAAAACACATTTAACATGAAAATGCGAGTATAACTAACTGTAAGCTGCGTCAGAAGTGAATCGCTATTTACGGCCGACCCCTTGATTTTACGTAGTTTTACTTCCACGTTCAAAAGGAAGTTCTGTTTCCCAAAAATGGATTCTGTTCGTTCAGATGCTGAGTACGCAAACGACAAACACAAAACAGACGAAATAGGCGATTTGGCGCAGGGTTGTTTCGCATTGCCCAAACCGAGATTCCCTGATTTTTCCAGGTTTTCCAGTATTAAACAAATTACTATCCAGGAGATTGTTGGCAACATACTGTTTAAGGGAACATAGCAAAAAATTAGATTTAAGTGTAAGACGTGATTACTCAACGCCTGCACGATTGTTATTGTTGTGATACGAGATTGACACTCAATTTAAACTTTTTTTGCCGAAAAAAAATGAAATTTTAATTGATATTAGACAATTATGATAAAATCAGCAATTTTTGACGATAAAGATACATTTTTTACCAGAGAAATAAATCCGATTCCCTGAGTTATTTTCATGATTTTTTTAAGGAAAAATACTCCCTGATTTTTCCAGATTTTCCAAGGTTTGCAACAACTCTGCGACGTTACGCCAATATTAATATTTCCGCTCATCGGCGGCACACAGTGAAACCGGTATACAAAAGACTCCTCGTTACAGCGGGAAAATTTCGAAACTATAGTTTCCCGCGACTTTGAGAACGAACCCACGTGGCGACCCAATCAGCTGTGCGTAACATTGCGGAACAGCTGAGCACAGCGACAAAGAGCTGTCAACTGCGTCGATACATTTTTACTTTCCTGGTCACATAACAAAGCGCAGTCGTTTCATTCACAAGAATCACGCAATTAAAATACCTCTATCGATACTACTTACGATTCAAAACACACTGACGAAATGTGATTGATAGTATTTGAGCAAAACTTTTTGGTGAGGTCACACTACAGAGCAGCCGTGCAGAGGTCAGGCTAAAACTGAAGTATTGATCGCTCCGCTTTCAGTGATGTCTCGTAGGACAAAACTTGGGGTGCTATATAAACACAGATGACAACGTAGGTTTAAAAGGAGCCCCAAAATTTTAAAGGTCAACGCTTTAATAGGCCGAGTAACGTGTGACCGGCACATATAACCAGGAAGTATTTCGCGTAGGCATGTTACTCGTTTCTTCGGGTAAAATATAGTTGAGTGGGCGTTCTTCGACAGGCATAAATAATGAGAGTTGGATTTCAGCAGCTGCCTGTTTAATAACAAGGAACCAGCGTTAAAGCTATGAGAGAGCTTCTTGAGAAGTGCCTCCTTTATGCAAGGTTATAAGGACAAAGATGAACTGTGTGGCAGGAGTTGACAAACTTCTCGTTTGTAGAGAAGTATCGGTGTCTTCGGGCGATAGTAATTTCTGCTATGATTGTCTATGTGAATATGATTGTTGACAAGAGTTCAAATTGATTTTGCGAGAAAGAAAAGGGTTCCAATGCACCGGTCAGACCTTCCTCTAAACTCTATGAATACGCAAATGCGAAAGTTACGTGTTGCGAGTAGGCCTTCCTAACCTCACTTTGCCGGTGGCGGATGGCGAAAATAACACTAGAGCCATTCAAAAGCTACTTACCAGTGGAATAATATGGAGCATAGTCCAGCTGAGTCCCTGGGGTTAGGATAATCCCTTGTTTTTGATGCGTCCATGGTTCCAAAAAGCGATGTGACACACTTTCTTGGTCAACTAACACACACAAACACACGAACATCTGCCCGAGCGAAATAGTGACAGAGACCGCACGCACCGCCACCGCACCGACCGGAGAGACGCTGATCACTGATCGGCGCGGCGGTTCGAGTTGAGTGAGATTCGATTCGAGATTTCGTTCGGTTCGGTTCGGTCTCGTTTCGTTTCGAGCCGTGGGGGCCTTTCTGCAAGGAATAACAGGACAGGGGGGAAGAGCGGGGAGGGCGGCAGATGGCAGGGTAGCGGAGGGGAGGGTGAGGGGCAGTGCGGGCGGAGGAAGGGAGCGGAAGAGTAGTGGTTTGCATCGCTCAAACGCAGGCGCGCGCGCGTTTCCATTGGACTGAGGATGGGATGGGGAAGACGGAGTTCCGTGAACTCGCCCAACTCGAAATGCGACGACCTTTTTTGTTATTCTTTCCTCATGCTTCCACGCCGGTCGCCGGCGATCCATTTAAATCTGGGTGGTTTGTTTTGTTACGTAATAAGCTATGACGAATCATTTTCCTTTTTTTTTCTTTATGCGACAGTAAAATTAAAAAATAATTGACGAAATCGGAATCGATTTTGAAGCGTACCGGTAGTCGTCTGTATTTTAAAAACAATATGAATAATTTATACCGTCTCAGAACGCTAGATTTCATGTCTAATGTAAATTCAACGAGATAATCGACTTTTCATTTATTTCGTATTGCCGGAATTTCAAAAACCAAAATTTCCAAGCGGTCAAGGAGAAAAAAAATGTACTTCTTGGAAAAAAAGGATGATATAAGGATCACAAATACCAATAATGTTTTTAATTTCATTACATTTTAACACAAAAAAGCACTTTTTTTTTCTAAGAGCTGCACCGCACGCTCTGACAATCAACTCCAAATTTCAATGGCAAAATTGACAAGCGTTTGCTAGATTCGTGTTAATTTTGTTTTTTCGCTGCGCGACATTTTAATACTTTTTTTTTGGCGCGCAGGGAAAAAATAGAGGCATCTTAGGGTTACTTTGGGATATTATCAAGTAATATTTTAAATTCTCTAATAATGTAGGATTAAATTTTTAAGCAGCGTCCTCAAGGGCCTACGAGACGTGGGGGTGACGGACATTTCCCAAACGTGAGCCGAATACATAATTAGGGACTTTGAGTAACCCTCAGTACTAACGTACTGGTACATTTTCTTTGACAATTTGATTTTGTTGTCATTTTTTTAACGTTGCAGTATCTATCCCGGCCCCAAATTCTCCGAGGGTCATAGATTAAGACCGAGGGTGCGGTGTAAGATTTAAAAAAGTTAGATTGATGCCTCCTCGGAAATTCCCTTGTATCAAATTCTAACCGGTTTCTACATGGGTGTTGCTACCCGACATGAATTTACAATGAGAGACTCGCTCGGCAAATGGCATGAACGCAGTCTATGGAAGAGACTTCCTCGCACTTAAAAAGACTTGAATGTATTTTAAATGGACCGTCGGGTGAATAGACAGTCCGTTTCTATTATATTTTGTTTTACCCTCCGTGGGGGAGTGAATTAGTTTGCATCAGGATCGTGCACTAGGGTGTACCAAATAATTAAGGAAATCACGGCAAAATACTCCACCAACAGACGAAGAAGGACGTCAGCCGTCAGGTCAACACTGACTGCTTGTACACCGCCCCTGGAGCTTTGGTTTGGAGCAGTTTTTAGCAGAGTTCTGACGAAGCACATCGCGCGGGGCGCGGGGTCGGACCGAAGGACGCACCTGTTGCGTACAAGATTGCAGCCACTGAGGCCAGGCCGACAGCCCAGCCTACCTGCTCCTCCTAAGGGCAAGGTTAGAGCACAGTGCTCCATCGTGGTTAGAGAAGAGGCAGCGGAAGGTAGAGAGCCTTTTTAAGGCTCTCTAGTGAGCCTTTTTAAGGCTCTCTAGCGGAAGGGAGCCCTCGTACCACGGAAAATCGAACGTTATAGGGAGGAAAACGTTATATAGAGGATCATTATAGGGAGGAAATAATTGGTCTTATGGAAATTTGCCGGGACCAAACATTTTGAACGCTGTAGGGAGGAAAACGTTATAGGGAGGAATATTATCGAGAAGTTTCACGGTACTTCTATTATTACGATTAATTCTCATTTATGTGCCCCAAGACTGCTGAAAAAAATTCTTTTTGAGAGAAAAGCCAAATTTTCTAGCAATTAACTTTGCATAGTGTTGCTTCGAAACTGATAAAAATCTTGCTGAAAGTCTGTCCGTTTTATAATTCGAAACTCACTCATTCAAGACAAGATTTACGTCGTTGGGATCACACTACACCAGCTCGTGAAGAATGCGCACCAAAATTTTTCTAAATGGTAAAAAAAAAGGGAAATTTCCGTGTACAATGCGCAGCCAAGATTACGGTTAAGGCTTGCGCCCTAAGAACGGTACCACGCACCTATAAGAGGTCCAAAACTCGTGAGACCGTAGATAAATCGGAGTTAGTCTCACTTTTTGACGCTAAAAGGAGTCGACAAGCAATCACAATCCGACCTGCAAAATGTCCCCTATTTTCTTGGCTCTTTTTTTTCTTCTTCGGGATCTTGGCTGCATTTTTTTCGTCTTCGAAAGAAAAGGTATTGTCCATACATTTTCATAAAAGTAAAAAATGGATAGGCTCAAGACTTAATTCTTAAGGATTTTTTCACGAGCACCTCATAGTTGGCGAAATTCCACGACTTTCCCGTGATTTCCGCCTCTTCTAGACGGATCGTTCCGAAAGTTCAGCTGCAGTCTGCGAATCAAGCTGATTAAAATATAAATTAATTAAGGTTGATCGAATTTCAGGTACTAGAGCGATTTTCCAAAATCGTAAAAAGGGTTTAAACGTTTGGATGGAACAACGAAAGCTGTAAGAGGTCGGAGGGATCAGTTTCAGGGGACGTCACCCCTGTCCAGCTTTTCCGGAAATTCCTTTCAAAGTTAGTCTCAAAAAAAAACTAGAAAAAATATAGATTAACAATGTGAGCAAAACCACCCATTTCAACTCTCCATGCTATCTTTTGGTTGTCCCATCCCTGAAACGGGGCCCATTACATAATGTGGCATCAGTCTACTTACACTGTGTTCCTAAATAACCTTCGTTCACGCACACAAACTATAAGAGGGATCTAAAATATTCCGTACTCAAAATCCCTCGGTGTCCCTGGGCACCATTTCTGATCTTCCTTCTTTCCAATTCCAAAAGATTTACTTCCAGTGTTAAATGTTGTAACAGCTTTTGTGTGTAGATGATAAAGTATAATTTTACTACTTTCGGAACATTTTTATTTTTGGTCGTTTTACTTTCGGGCAGTTTTCCCCCTACCCCCGACATTACCCTGATATTCAAAGCTTGAAAGCTGAAAAGAATCAAGATCGGATTTGGGAAAAATTACAGTAAGAATGATAGTCAAGGTGTTCCTTAAAACAAAATACTTTATTCAGATACAAAACACACTAATTAAATATGTTCTATCTTTAATAACCACGTATAAATTTGTAGGTGACGTCACTGAGGCTAACGTCTTCACGAGGAAGGGAAATAAAATACATCCTTCCTCGATCGTGATGCAAAAACTTTTGTACTGAATTAAAATCAAAGTTCATCCTTGCTTTATGTTGAGATCGGTCAGATCAGGCACTCCGTCGATTTGAAGACACTTTTCGTTGGCCAGGTGCAGCAGCGCCACGAACGCGAGCCCGCAGCTGATGTTCTCCGCCATCTTGGGAGGGAGCAGAGGCGGAACTTTCCGGTACAGCTCCGAAAAAGTCGACGCCTTCTCAATCTTCCTCGACTCGTTCAGCATGTCCTCCTGCACATTTGAGATGTTCTCCTGAAAGAAAAAGTCCCACACTGGAATACACCTTTCTTTCCCTCGGACTGAGCGAATGCAATCGTAGAGATGCGGTGTAAAGCGAGTTCTCATTCTCCGATACAGACAAACCTCGAGAACACGAATCCCAAAAGACGGTTGAAAGAAGCCGATTAATTGATCTTCATTTGTCCACTTTACCTAAGTTCGGTTTTGGCCAAGGTGACTTTATAACGGTGGAATCACTCCCATCGAAAATGAAAAGTTTTCTGACGCCACTTGTTTGAGCGGGTTACCAGCTTACAGGGTGAGAGGCAGCCTTGGCTCTGGCCGAGCGAAGCCGAACTCCTCCGGACTTACCGGAGCAAGCTGTCTTTCACCCTGTAAGTAGGCGACCCGCACAAACAAGCGGCGTCAGAAAACGTCTCCCGCCCTCTCTCTGTATATAAGACCTGAAGTGACTCCAACGTTATAGAGTCACCTTGGTTTTGGCATCGTAACTTTTAAGGACTTTAACTTTAGGTGAGTGATAATCTAGAGTCTATCCCAGCGTTTACCTTCCGGCGTGGAAAACCAGTACCACGCACATGGTAGTCGGCGTTCACGGACAAGATGAGCCTCCAGAGTGAGTAGTGAGATGGTGAATATCAAGAGATACACGCCCTCTACAGGGCTGCCAATCACCTTCAGTATCAAAAAAGGGACTTTAATGACAAAAAAATGTCAAAAAAGTGACTGTCAATTTACAAAAGTGACTTTTTTCTCGATTGAAAAAGCAGCGATTGTGAGTTTAAGTAATGCAAACAGACAAGAGTATGCATATCTACACAGGTAATTTTTGTCCTCTCGCTTGTTTGGCTCCAAACGCGGAGCCAACGATCCAAAATGGCGAGCGAAAAATCTTAACTTAAAAACAATCTGGGCAGGATAGCTAAGTAACTGAAATTTACCGAAAGATGGGAAACCACAGGCGAAGAGAACATGTAATTAAAAAAAAAATCAGACATATTGTGATTTTAAAACAAAGTCTTCTCTTCTTTTTCCCGTGTTGGCAAAGGGTAAAAATGTTCTAAAAAATTAAGAGAGGAAGGCTTTCAAAATATTGCTTCTTAACCTTATCCCAAGACAGAAAATAAAATGTCGCGAGCGAAGCTATTGAAAAATTTCGTGTATTCCCAAATTTTGAAATAAGGAGCAGCGGGTGTTTCCCATCATTTCAAAATCTTTCAAATAAAAAGTATTTAAAAAAGAGAGATTAGGAACGCGCAGTTAGGGCTAAAATAGCAAAAAATGGCACTTTTTTGGAGGAAAAAGTGACAAAAAGTGACTCGCTGGCAGCCCTGGCCCTCTACATACTGTGATACGAGTAATCGAGGTCATTTTCCAAGAGAAGCCCCCCGTGGGAACAGAATTTTACTTCGACTTATGAAGGTTTATGAGTTATTTGACTGTACAAGCTTTTTTATTCCCGACCTCTCTTCAATAGGCGCCTCCATCAGAAGCAAGAAAAACGGCATTAAATCATTAAGAGCGATCCGAATATTGCGGTCCCAAGAATTCATCGATAAAAAGCGGCAGGGCAAACAAAATAAAGGAAAACGTTAAAGAGTCAAAGCAATAAGTTTAAAGGAATTATTGAAATTATCAATGAGAGAGTTATTAGCTTAGAACTAGAGTGCATATTTTGAGTCAATGGTTTGCTGTTGGATTAGCCACACTATATGCAATAAAATTATTTAAAAATAAATCTTTGAGGGATCTTACAAAAACATCCAAACTTTTTCTAGGTGTTTATCGGCCAGGCTGATTTAATTTCTTTTTCAGAGCTACGCTGATTCATGGGTAACAAGGAAGAATCCAAGGTTCGCTTATCTGATAAAAATTGTGGAATCCCTCACTGACGACCGACTCTTTTTCAGAATATGGAAGAGCTCGCACTATGTCGACTCTCGCTTCTAGAGAATTATCGTAAGAGAATCCGAGTTACGCGCAAAGTTTCCTTCCAGGATAATTTTAATCCGAGACGGTCTTCAAGACCTTCAGCGCCTTTCCACGTAAACGATCTGATAAGGTGCGTTCAATTGTCAACTGAGTTTAATTTTCAATATACTGTCAGAAATAGACGTCATTCTTGAAATAACTTCTATTATGCATTTAGTTAGGGAAAGTGTATTAATTATGTAAGCACCTTGGGGGAGAGGGGGGGTCGAACAACTCTTGTGTCAATGTATAAATAATAGGGCAAAAAGCTCGAAAACAGTTTTCCTGGGGGAGGGGGGTAAAAATCATCAGAAATGTGCTTACGTAATTAATGGACGTTCCCTTATAGGCACAGAAGCGTCGATTCGGACGAAGGGCCGAAGTTTTCATACATTCCGCCTCTCTATCTCGGGTAAAGTAAGCTTTAAAATTAGATTCCACGAGCCACTAAATCTTGATAAATGCCAACTCGTCAACTCTCAATCATGCTTATTTAACAATAAAACAAAAAGTTCCTCGAGTTTCCTTTTGCCACACTGACTCGTGACACTCCTTCAAAGTAACTAAAAAAAATTTTGCACCAGTTTAGGATTCACAAAAAAAAGTGATGTTTTTCCAGTGTGAGCTACGTCACAGGTATAAGATCAGTCTAAAAGATATTGTGCTCTCGTTAGGTCGCAAGGCGGCGCCTCGAGAATTACGCTGAGCTCCGACTTGGTGCGCAACGAAAGCCTTTCTACATAGGTTGCAGGGTCATCCGTTTCAAGTTGCAAGAGTTGTAGATCGAGTTGCAGGTCTCCTGTCTAAACAGGGACATTGCAACGGCCAATCGGAAAGCAGAACGTTGGATGTTCGATGATTCTGATTGGCTGAGCCGAGAGAACGAGCGTTGCAAGTTGCAGAAGTTTTTGCTTTGACCAAACCTCTGCAACTGGCCTTACAACCGGAAACAGTTCCCCCACCTCCCGTTGCAACTGCCCTGCAACGACTCCTTGCAACCTATGCAGAATGGGCACGACACTTGACAACACCTTCCGGACTGATGGTGCTCTGCCGTGATTTCAGCATGTCAACAGCACAACAGCAGCACTTTCCAATGTCTAAAAAGCGAACTGAGTGAGCGGCATTAATTGGTGCACTAAAACGACGGGGAGAGAGGCATAGACAACATGATTCCGATCCAAAGATAGATCTGAACAAATTGATAAGACTACATTGGAAGCTTCGTGCACTGCACTTCGTGTACTGTGCACAATCGAAAAAGAGGATTTCCTGCCTCTCGTGTTCCACCTTCCTTCGCCAAGCAGAGGGAAGCGAGCCACAGGGCACGCAACCTAACCTGGGTTAACCTAACCTAACGGTCGCCAAGCCTAATGCCGCTCACAACTCGGGCGGCAGTTACAGCCGCCAAGAAGTGGCGCTGGGTTTGACGGTAGGCGGGTGAAGCAATAACGAAGCACACGGCACGT
>Ga0058701_10005147_pt1 | contig 10788 bp, 5 predicted proteins | sample AgamicOrMae_FD_97039 | JGI IMG/M metagenome (GOLD analysis project Ga0058701, IMG submission 97039) | Agave microbial communities from Guanajuato, Mexico - Or.Ma.e | ecosystem: Host-associated > Plants > Phyllosphere > Phylloplane/Leaf | place: Guanajuato, Mexico | collected 2012-06-04 | reverse complement strand
GCCAACGCCGCAAGCGCCAATCCGTAACCGCCAAACGAGAAAAGTCGCAAACGCCAAAGGTCTTAACCGCAATACTAACCTTACCTAACCTAACTTAACCTAACCTAACTTAGCCTAACCTAAACTAACTTGACCTAACCTGTACGGACTTTGGCGTTTGCGACTTTTCTCGTTTGGCGGTTACGGACTGGCGCTTGCGGCGTTGGCGCTTGCGGGTTTTGGCGCTATCGAATGCCCCCCAAAAAGATATTATCCCGCGTTATTGGAAATCGGGGAATTTTCTTGTTACAAACCCTGAATAATGAGTAGAAAATTTCTGATGTTACAAACCGCGAATTACGAGTAGAAAATTTCTGAAAAAATCCAAAATCTACTTTATCAGGTTGCAATTTTATGGATTTTTGGGGAAGTCTTCACTTTTAATTTTTCGAAATTTCCCTCATCAATTGTTCAAACTGCTTCTCTCTAAAGAAAATATTCATGAGTGTGAAGTATGAGAGTCTTTAAAATGAAAGGTTTAAGCTCGGTATCTGCAATAGGTAAAGGTTTAAAATCAGGTGATCCAACAGTGAAAAAACAAAACAATTTTATGATCTCTGTTTCAACAAATGCCAACAAACTTCTTTTCTATGCATTTTTTTCGTGTAATCATTCCCTTCACAGTTGATTTTTTCTGTCTCTCATTTTACATCGTGTTATCTTATTTTGTCCCAACTTGCAGTTCTGGATCAATCGGCTCAACAACGAAAATTATTTCTCTTAAGGGAATTTTTATTAAAAATTCTTCCTCCACTTATTGTTTAAAAAATTTCGTCTGTTCCAAAGTGCTATTTCACAAAATTTCAACCCAAAAGGAAAGTTATTTTTCCAAAAATACTTTATTTTAGAAGTTCTCGAACACCAATCGGGTAACAGAGATTCGTGTATGCATGCTGGTGTGTTCGTGACCAATCTCTTACCTTACAGTGACCTACAGCCGATGACGCCATATGCTCCATATCAAGCCTTTATAAGGCACAGCGGAGGCGACTATAGTGGCGTCACAGCTCCGTTTTTCGATCCTATATCGATTGGAGAGCCGTCGGTTTGCGGTCTCTATGTCGCTTTTTATTGTTTAGTTCGATTTCGCGTAAAACTACATTTTTTTAGTGAGGAAAAGCTTACGTGCAGTGGCACTGTACGCTCCGGCCCAAATATTTGTGAACCGTAAACTCTTTAACGGTACATTTTAAAGGTTCCAATTTCTTCCGTTTTCTGTAGTACCTTTCGTCGTAAACCGAGTGGAGCGACAGCGGAGCGAAGCACAAGGCAATTAACGTAACCGAGCAGTCTCTAACCGCATTTCTTTTCTTTTTAGGGTGTTGCTATTAACACGACATGCAATTAATATAGGGAGACTTGAACGCACGTAACCCAACCTAATACATTGTAAACGGGGCGGTCGGGTAAATTGACCCTTTTTTTGCCGCGGCAGAGTTAGTATGAGCCAAATCTATGCATGAGCGCAGTTTATTTGGAGCATCATTCGTATGGAATATGGAAAGCTTTGACTATAGACTTTTTTTTTAAGTTGGCTATAACGGTGGAAAAGCATGTCACGCGCAGTCAGTCCAGCACGCCGAAGTGGCTGCAAGGTCGACCAACTGGACACGTTTTCTTAATTGCTTCTATCCATTCAAAAAGCAATAAAGCAGTGAGTAAGATAGAAACACCAATCAAGTCAACGGTTATCCGGTGAAGTAAATATGCGCTGTAAATTTTGAAGCGGCGTCGAGCTTAGCGACTGATTAAGGTAAACTAGGTTAGGTTACGTGACTTAAGGTCCGCTCCGCTGGTTTGACGACGGAGGGTCGTCTAACCGAAGGGTCGTTGTGTGTAGGAGGTAGAAAACTCGACCTTGCTTTAGGCCACACTGGGCACAGTTAGGCCCTTTTTAGTATTGCTAGACCTATCCAGTACCCCACAACCATATGGAAGACCTTACAGCTCGGTTCATAAATCATCTTCATTTTATAGTCCTATTTGTGTAAATACCCAAATACCCATCTGATAAGCGCGTTTTTGGTCTTTGGAATTTAGCAAACCGCTGAGCAGCAAGTCGCACCTTCTCTGCGGATGAGAAAGGCTCCCAGTGAAAGTTCGTTGGCCTCTAAAGAAAGTGCTCTATTTCGGATTAGAATTGACGTTTTTATTAGATTTAGTATAGGCGTTTCTGGATTACTGGACAGCTTTCGATTTCGGCTTGAGGACCTACGCCCCGTGAATTTCCCAAGGAAATTGTCGTCCTGCGCTCCCCGGAGGTTGACATCACTGAAATCAAAGAAATCGAGAATTTTCACATTTTCTTATCATGATAAACTTTTATCGTTCGAGTATCCTCTTCTGAATTTTATGATACCGTCAGTTACAGTGTTACCGTAACAAGCACGAAATCTGTGCATCGAAATCGTGTTTCCTATCGGACGTTTTCATTTTCTCCGGTTGGCAATCGTGGGCGCCGAGACGCCGCGGGAATTGGCTCGCAGGCTCTCGCTGGGCTGGCCAGCGTCAGTTGGACGCGGCTCGTGGTGCGATGAGGACGCCGTTGCCGGAGTGCCCGTTGGAGTGTTTCCGCGCGTGTTTTAGTGTGTGAAGTGAGAAATGAAGTGGGCGGAGTGGTTGGTGATTAGTGAAAGTGATTTGGATTAACCTCTCTTGGATTAACCTTCTCTTGGATCCACCCTCCAAAAATGGGTTCCCTTAAGTGGTAAGTTCTGTGCTGGTCAATCACTTCTAGTTTCGTCAGTGACCAGAAAGAAAGAGATCGGTCGCCGCAGGGCACCACTCCTTGTCCACCGCGAGTCGTTAGACGTCTAACTTTAGACCATAGCCTTGTAGACTCAAACCAACCTGACTTGGCCTGTTGTCACTTAATCTAAACCAATCTGATGTCGTCCTACCTAACCTAACCAAATTTCACGCAACCAACTGCCAATGCTGCGTTATCTGTAACCTAATGTCAATACCTTATACTTCCTGATTTAACCTGACCTGGTGTAGCTTTGCTTGACCAAACCTAATGTTAAGTCTCCTAACCCAATTTTAAGCTAACCTAAACAAATTTAAACCAACGTAACCAGCGGAACGCAACCTTATTCACAACAATTAGTTACTGGTTCGAACCGGGAAGGTGCATTTAAAAGGTTCACATTATGAATTTCGAAAAGACTTTTTTTTTTCAGCCACCTCATTCAGATCAGCTGTTAGAGCTCTTGAGAAAAAAATCAGCAATTGCAGTCATTTAGTTTGAAGTTGCACCACCATTCGGAACTTTTATTAATAAGACTTCACAAAACGCATAAGCCTAATAAACTTGGAAATATTTTTCTTTTTTTTAACAGTAATTTCTAGTTGAATTCATTTAAGACTCAAAACTCCGTGTCAGTTTATAAGTGATAACGTCTTTTTTATTCACATAACCTTTTTGCATTTATACAATCGTCTGATGAACTTGAAAAATCTTTTTTCTTGAGTACCTCAATTCGCAGGAATTTTCGACCTTGAATTCAACCACGCCTCCGTACATTATAAAATTTGACGGATGATTATTTTTTGCGAGTCTCAAATCGACTTCGGAATCAATGAATTCATTGCAAGTAATACGTCACCGGTATCTTTGGGAAACCCCGCACGACCAGCATGTATTTACTCCCAAAGCTTGTAAGTTTTTCACTCTTCCTCAGAATTCCAAGCCACATTTTCCGTGTTACGATATAATCCTCTAATCTCAAAAACCGCATCAGGCTTCCACTTTTAGTTTTAAAAGGTCGAATTTTCCACCTCTTCTACCTTTCGATTCCATCCAAGGAAAACTACAAACAAGCGCGGAACTGGCAAAATGCACTTGAAAATCAAACTAATTCACATAACACCAAGCCTGACGTCGCTTATTTTTCGACTGTAAGGCTACTGTGCCGAAAAGTGAGGGGTATCAGCCTTGTCATCCCGGAGCTATGGTGGAGTAAGGCATCCTTAACGTGCACTTATAATTTTTAATGTAATGTCAAATTAAATCACAATTAAATTGGATCACATGGGAAATTTAATATCTAAAGATCTGAGAATCAACATTTATGGAAAGCCTTTTACGAGCTCCTTCGTTTGGTTTGGCTATCTTGAAAATGTACCTACACAAATGGGACGAATTCCTCTATTTTTCATTCTTACTCAAAACAGATAAAACTTTCATTAAAATGAATTATATCGGAATATATTTGTGTTTTACTGTGCTCCTTAGTTTTTTGTTCAAAACTCTGTTTTTTTAAATATTATTTTTTTTTTTCACCGTGACGACTCGGACCCTTTCGGAGTAGGAGATGAGCGCCACGCTTGCCTACGGTAGAGTGTAGACGATTTTTTTTCCTTTCTTTTCTTTTTCTCTTTTTGGTTATTTTTTTGGGTGTTTTTCTTCTTTCTTCTCCTTATTTTTTATTTTTTAATTATAATAATATTTGTGTTTTAATATTCGGCTACTGATTGTTATTAGTTTTGTGTTTGCAACTCACAGGAGTTATCCGTTAGTATACATTCTAAATTTGAATCTGTCTCTGAGATTCAGTGAAAATTCACTGATTCAAATTTAGAGTGACGAAGTCACGATTGACAAATAAGCTTTCTCGCGCATTTAAGTGACTCTTTTTAAGTGTTTTTGATTGATATGAGAGTGTTGTTACCGCAATGTCGTCATTTACGAAGCGATCCAAGTTCAACAATCAGGAGTCAAGGACCATCGTATATACCTAATATGTTGAGGTAACGTTTTGTCGAGGATACATCCTGAGAAAGCAAAATGTTCGACACTTCAATTAGAGTCAAATTTTAATCAGTTATTTTGGTATGCGATAAAACGTGCCGGTACACCGCACCGCACTGCGAGTGCCGAGGCACGAATGAAAGGCATTTAGTATAGATCACGTTTCGGAACATTAAGGTTCTCATCTAACAGTGCGAACTCGTTCCTGCTAAAACCGCTGCGAAAATGTTCTCCAGGGCAAAGCGATTACAAGTTTCGTCAAAAAAGTAAGAATCTTCCAAATTTCTACAAAAATTATGGCGTCGTAACGCTGATCAAAATAGTGAGCAGTCCTTCATCTGCCTTGCGATTTTGAAGATAAATCGAGTTCGTATTTTTAAGATGGGCGGACTCAGTATCAACGTTAAACGAAAGGGGTCAAATTGATTCGGTTATTTATAAATTCTGTGGTAGGAAAAAATGAAAATAAATAAAAATAAACGACTGCTTGATCTTACGGTATATTCAAAATAGTTACAGGACCAGTCAAGGCAGCCATTTTCAGTTTATTCGTAAACGCTTATTCGATGTGAAGGTCAAAAATCCATGCTGTCTTAATATCACTAATGAATTATCGAATAAATGCATCATCGAACAAAAATCGAGAACGTATTTTTTTCTTAAACTGAATCTTAAGTGATGTATCCTGCAGCCCTGGTAAAGGAAAAGATATTTAAAGATTAAGATGTTAGGCATACTACCACATTAATCAACAGGAGGTAACTTGTATTTAACGACCTACCGCATTTTTAGAAACCTAAATAGCCCGGGTCAGTTGCTTTGTTGACTACAACTGCACTTATGCAAATCAGAGAAATCTGTTATTAACAAATTAACTAAAAACCAGGATTGAATCCGATCGGTGATGGACTGTTTTGTCAGGTTTTCACCGATTTCGGCCGAGTTTCACTGACTTTTTTTCTGAGTTTGTGCCGTTGTACTAAATTGCGTCTTGGGTAGAGTAGAAATCTACCAATGTCGGGTAACTTATCGCAAGCATGGCCTTTTTTTTACCAGACCAAAAAGAACTGAAAGCATGGAAATAAATGCTTTGGAAGAGTAAAGTTACGCTGCACAGAGTTGCCTTATTTTTTATTTCTTTTCTTTCTTTTAATGAGGCATTGTTTTTGGCTGCAGTTTTGTTTTTGCGAGAACTTTCTTTTATTAGCCAATTTGAAGAAAGCCTCCTAACAATAACCCAGGTGTGAAAAAACATGCTTTTCTTCACCTCCCCCTTTTTTTAGTCTATTTTTCTTAATATATTACATATCAGGTGGTTCAAGCGTAGTACATTAAAATTAGATAAGGACTTATTTTTCAGAAGAGGCTCGTCATAAGTGTCTTTATCGAATGGCAAAGTCGTAAAAAAATTATCGCTACTTACACTTTAAATTTGAATCAGTAAAAGTCTCTGAGATTCAGCAAAAATTCATAGAATTTCACTGAATCTAGGAGATTAAAAGTCTCTGAGATTCAGTGAAAATTCACAGAACTTCACTGAATCTAGGAGATTTTCACTGATTCAAATTTAGTGTGCGGAGTTTGATCGCAAAGTTTGGCGGGAAATATGCACGGACACTTACCGGAGCGTGAGGAAATCGCGGACATTATGGTAACTGAGATTTTTACCGTTTGTTTTCCAGCCCAAAATTCCGATAAGATTCGATAGAATTCTATAGAACTTTCCGATCGTAAAGTGGAATTCCGATCGGAACTGTTTATCAGATTTCCCATCGGATTTTGTCCACCTTCCGATCGGATCCTATCGTTTTTGATCAAAATTTCCGATCGGAATTTTGGGCTGGGTTTAAGTTAGGTGAGAATTTAGTGTCAAGTTTACCGACAGTCTACCTCATTTTAAAACACTTCGTAAAACTTCATGCAGAATTGGAAAAAAATAAACTAGCAACTTAACCATATTTTTAAAAATAAAAATTGTTGCGTGCGCGACTGTTTCACGATCGATTTTGTAAGAGAATATGCAGTGATTTTCAGTAAGATGTGTCGTGGCAGAGAGCGGAAGTCCGTCAGGTTTTGTGAGATCGCTGGACACGAAATAATTCAGCAAGGAGAACTAGGACAGTTTCGTAATCTCATTTCTCGCGACACACTTTTGCTGGTTGTGATCGAAACCCCATAGACTCCCACGGGAGAATACCTCAGTCTGTGTTTGCAGGCTACTAAAACCATGGCCTATAACCGGTTTCCAGTTATTTCTTTTGACAGTTTTCATGGCCATCTTGGACAACCTCTTACGATTTTTCGTTTGGGTCAAGGGCCCACGCTCTCTTCACAAGTCCACCGAAGTTTACCCGGGTTCGTGAGCTACCCCCAACCTAATTTATTACCTGACGTAAGCTGATATAACATATCCTAATCTTATCTTACCTGATATAACCTAACCCTTATCAGACATTACCAAATCGATTTGCCAGAAAACATACCCTATAGGTCCTTAATCCACTACCGCCCAGCGGTGCCGTTCGGAAATAGAAAAAAATATTTTTTAGAGGATCTTTTCAGTTCAGTATTGTTAATTTTTTTTTTAAAATCATCTCTCTGGAAACCTGAAATTTAATAATTTAAGCGTTTTTCAAAGCTTAAAATTTCGCGTTTTAATGGAAAAAATTGTTCTATTTTCTCTTGAGCTAAATTTCACTCCAAATACTTTGGGCTCTTAGGTTAATTTATACGGAACTATCAGCTGACTCTGTTGTAACCCTTCTCTTCGTACTGTCCAGATTAAGAGTATTACCTTGGGCTATTCCATTTAAAAGTATGCTGATATGGTTTTTGAGTATGTTTGTTTGCCAGTCCCATTTATAGCTAGTGGGCACCGCACGTACTCAGTTGGTGGATAAATACTCGCATGCAGTTTATCAGAACGGGATTTTCCCATGCACGGGTTTTCCTGCACCGTAAATTTTGATAATTATGCATTTCTCATCACCGTTTCGATGCTCTCAACGCGTAAGCTGATGGGGGCAATACTCTGTCAACAATAACTGTGACGCCGCACAACGCAAAATATGTTTCTTATGTGTGTAAACTTAGTATTACCCTCGAATTATATCCATCATTTAATCAAGATACATTTTTCGCTATCTAATAGCAGTATTGTCTGACACCGCACGAGGCGCAATCAATAGACAATATGACATGCTTTTTCTGAACCGGGGGAGGGGATTATTAAAGGTTATTTTAGACAATTATTTGCTACATTATTTACCAAATAGACCAATACTTGTTAAATTATGAGGACGTCTTTGCAAACGTAAAAACAACCCTAGATGGAAAAGGTTGAAAGATTTAAGCTGAAACAAGCAAGCTTGTTGTAGCCTACTTTAATTATTTTTAAAGGGCCGCTTACATTAATACGAATAATTTTCAGAGCAGCTAGTTGCTGAAGTTATTTGAGTAATTAGAGCCATTCTCGTATTCGTGTGTCAGGAAAGAAAAAAAAAAGCTTCTTAAGCTGCGGTTATAGGATCACGCTTTTTTTTCCAGTAACCGGTTTCCAAGGTTAAATCACAAGAAGACCCTGGGCTATTAAAACTAATCCCGGCGTTTGCCCGAGAGAAGTCTTTTATTTATATTTTAACGCTGTAAACGCTAAGGTCGAGGTTTCTAAGCTCTGAAGATGGTCCCAACCTATAACCGAAAAATGCCTTATTCGGACTTATCCACACTAAATTTGAATCAGTGAGGGTAGTGAAAATTCACTGAATCTCAGAGACTCATTGACTCAAATTTGGAGTGCAAACCTTACCTTACGAAAGCCCCGTTTAAATGCCTGGCGCCCTCCAATGTGATTCACTCGGTTGTCTTCTGCCTCTCCTCGCTCCCGCTCCGCTCTGCTGTCGCTCAGCATGATTACGTATCGACGGCAGTGTCATTTAGGAGTAAGCGGCACTAGGGTTGGTGACTGTCGGGTTAGCCTAGGTTAAGCTAGGTTGCGTGCCGTGTGCCTCTCTCCGCCCATGTTGGCGAAAGAGGTTGAAAGGTGGAACATCCTATTTTTGAACCTGAAGCTCATTGAAGCTCTTGCTTAAAGAGTTAAGCCTCGTTCGGTTGTGTCGGCGGTGGAATTTAATTTTCCCTGTTCGCGTCGCCTGTTGGAATGTCAGGGCCACTTTGAGGGGGATCTAAGAGCACCGCATCCCCCATCCAAGTCAATCAGCGATAACGATTTTTAGCGAGACTAGAAAACTGTGCGCAACGATGGAGAACGCCGCGAACTTCCTTTAAAAGCCCACGCTGTAAGAACAAGTCCGTGTTAGACATACCTGTTTTAGGTGTGAAGGTACCGGGAAGCGTAATTTCGTTATTTTTGAAGATATATCAGAATATATCAACAACCGTATCAATTGAGAGCTCGCTCGAGCGTCTTCGAAATGTTTATCTTTAAAAACAACCTACGCTTCCATTGTTTTACCTTAATACCCAAAACAAGAACTACCTGAAACAGGGGTTAGTTTTAATTACAAGTTCGTGCCCTGGGTCCTGTAAATTTTTAAATTTACTTTTTCTACCTACAACTTCAACATTAACCGACGTACTGTAAGCGATGTGATGCCGACAATAAAGATTGGGCTTTGTCTTTAAGTTTGAATCGAAAATTCGACAGAAACACAGAATTTATGTTGAAGTTAATATTTACGGGGTACTCGGAACAGGCCAGTGGAGTTAATCCGCTCGGAAGTGATCCTGGAACGACCAATATCGAGAGTAGTCCTCGCAAATGAAGAAGAAATAGCCAATGTCATTTTTTTTTACTTTTGGGGTAGCTGTCATCGGCGCCAAAAAGCACAAGCGCCAACGCCGCAGGCGCCAATCCGTAATCGCAAAATGAGAAAACTCGCAAACACCAAAGTTCATAACCGCTCAACAAACCTAACCTAACTTAACTTAGCACAACCTAACATAACCTAACCTAACTTAACCTATAAAATGATAGACCTACCGATCATTTGGCGGTTACGAACTTTGGCGTTTGCGGCGTTGGCACTTGCGGTTTTTGGCGCTATCGAATGCCCCCCTACTTTTTTCACAAAAGTTTTTGCCATAGTTAAATGAATAGGCCTAGGGACATATCTGGCTCTCTTTGAAACACTCTGCATAACTTTATCTATGTCCCCTCCCGTTTTCGGCCTACTTCGCGTGACTGTCCCCCACTTCCGGGGACCGACCTTAAGCATCGTGGCATAGCAATGACTGAGATGCCTTTGTTTTGTCTTTTTCCTTTTTTCACGGTAAAAATAGTTAGCAGTGGCAGCTAACGCGTTAATTGATGGAACAGGTAAAATAAATTTTAGCGTTCATTGCCAACGTTAGATGTAGGTGCTAATATGTTAGCAATGCCTGCTAAATAGGCAAATTTGCTGTTTGTAGCCCTAGCTAACTTATTGTAACTGTAGCTAACGTTAGCAATAGCTGGTTAAATGTTAACGACGGCTGCTAAAATTAATAGCACCTGCTATATCAATTAACGCGTTAGCTGCCGCTGCTTTCTTTTTCCGTAGGTTCTTGACGCCACAGGTCCGCTCCCTACATTTTAAGTCACTCATGTGATATTATTGTCGCTTTATATTTTAAATAAGGCTGTATTTTCTACTTCTCATGTCCCATAATCCAAGCGGAACGACAGCGGAGCGAGGCACAAGGCATTTGGTCTTACCTACCTTAACCTAATCTGTCAATCAACTTGATGGCGCTTAGACAGCAGCTGCCTGCCACCGATAAGCATCAGGCGGAGTAAAGCGATAGCGAAGCGGGTCATGAGACACCTAACCTTACCAATAACGTAAACACACCTTAACCTAAACGTTGTTGTGTTTGTTGTATTTATGTTAAAAGTCTGGACAAGAGTGGAGCACTTGGATATGCAACCTTTATATCTTGAAGCAGTGCTCTCGCTTGCACTCGCGCCTTCTCTCCCCCCCCCCCCCCCGTCCTGC
>Ga0058701_10005146_pt1 | contig 10788 bp, 3 predicted proteins | sample AgamicOrMae_FD_97039 | JGI IMG/M metagenome (GOLD analysis project Ga0058701, IMG submission 97039) | Agave microbial communities from Guanajuato, Mexico - Or.Ma.e | ecosystem: Host-associated > Plants > Phyllosphere > Phylloplane/Leaf | place: Guanajuato, Mexico | collected 2012-06-04 | reverse complement strand
TTTTTGATAATCTTTTGATTAATTTTTTTGGGGGCATTTCCTTAATGTCGATTCGATTAATACGCTACACTGGGGGAAGTTTTTGTTGCCATGAAAATATTTCACGTAGTTCATTTGGCACACATGGGTCTCATAGAGGACTATCTGAATGCATGCAAACATTGATTTCTATGCAGAGACATCACACTAAAATGCATGTTATCAAACAGAAAACCACTCTTTGGTTACAAATCTGTTATAGTTATCAGAGTCTATTATACTGTATGACCGAAAAGCACTGTTGGGCGGAAAGGGGGGGGGGGACTTCCAAATCACACCCGGACCACATTAGGTACTGGATTAGACCACTATCGGGAAAAACAGGCATTACCGCTTTGACATATTCTTATTACGAAGCTTAGAGCCTTCCCACTCCCCCTTCTCAAAAAGTCAAAACAACTAGCAAATCAACGTCTTAATATCAAATTTTAAGGTTCATCATAGCTTTGGTGCGACCACTTTTAAGTGTTACAGTTGCCACATTTTGTTCCTCGAGTGATTTTCAACATGTTGCCGATTCAAGTTCATTTGCCCCAAGGGCTTCCGCGGTGTGCTACAAGCTGTGCCAATTCCGTCCATGGCGAGTTACGATATTCTTTAAATCGCATCAACTTGGATTAACTATTCTAAAAAAAATAAGAAAAAAATCAGGACGCTTTCCATCGGAACTTCTAAAAAAAAAAGATAAAATAGACCTTAAATTCTTCCAATAAAGAAAATGCTTTTATGGCTATGAACCATTCGTGTTAATCAATTAACCTTCATTAGACCCATTCAAAACTGACTGGAGAAATAACATGGACAAATTTTGGCGTAAAATAAGTACTGGTATATGCACAACATTCAAAAGTGCCGCACCTTAAATATTACTCACCTGTCTTGAGGCTCTTTTGTCTTTTCGAACAGTAATGAAAATACTAAATTTTCTAGAGTTAGGGCACGATATAGAAAATGGCTACCGCTATTCATTTAAGTGAAATTGTTTATTTTTACCATTTTTCGAGAATGGTCTTTATTTCGAAGGTAGTTAAAATGAGGCTTTCGGTGGTAAGGGCGAAAATTGGCCTACAAGCCTTCAGATGAAAAGTATAAGTTAAAATAAATTCCTGATCGATAAACAATGATTTAAAAATCAACAGAAGCTGCAGTTTACCTATATAAAATCAAAAGAGGAGACCTTAGCGAATCCTCTGTGAGGTCTTTTAAGTAATTCGAAAGTTGGTATCGCAACGTCATGCCACTTGAACTGTTTATTTCTGAAGATGACCCACATCTGGTCAAACAGAAAAAAAAACCTCTTCTCCGGAGCAAAATTTGCAACTTGAGGGATATTAAGTCTGGTAAGGAAAATATCAGGCGTACTAGTTATTCTTCCTAAACGGAAGAGATCGGCGTTTAATATTAACACATTTTTTAACATAAAAAATTGGCAAACAGGTTTATTAAAAAAATCTAATGATATTAAAGTCGTACGGAAGAAAAAAAGCGTACAAGCAACAAGAAGGCCTATCATCAAATAAATTTGAGTTTCATACAATCGGTATTTTAGATCTCTCGTATATTTTGAAAGAAAACGTTGATGAAATATTAGATTTCAAAATAAGATAATCTATCACCAGGTAGAATTTTAAGATCCATATATGGCACAGTACGGCCAGCGCGCGTGCTTTTATAAATGATTGATAATATAAACTTGACACTGTTAAATTCACTTCAAACGTTCGCTAGACCTTCATTGCAACAAAACGTGATTAGTAAAAGCAATAGAAGGTTTCTCAGCACCCTGTTTAAAAAACTGAATCAAAAGTCTGAGAAGGCAAATTGAATGTACTTCTACTTTTACTGCAATTGAATATGTTGGTGGTTCATGTGACTGCCTGGTTTGGATTACCTTTCGGCTTGACTACAATAGATTGATGAATATTTCAATGGACGAAGTTTTGAATACTCAAAATATTCTTAAGATGTTAAAAAAACATTTCGGGATGAGCAACACTCTCATGTTTGTCCATCGCATTGTTGTTAAAACCCTGAATGCGGACATTCGGACACGAGGCAACCTTCGATATTTATGCGTTTCGCCTTCGAGGACAAAATCCGTACACAGTAAAAACTGTCTTATGATTTAAGAAGAAAAAAAAAGTGATCCACAATTCTCTAATCAGGCAAAGTTTCATGCTAGTTTTCGAATTTTAAGCAAATAACTCTAAATCTGAATGCATTTCACGTTCATAAATTGAATATTTTGAGATTGTCCGATTTTGGAACTTCAAAATTGAGAACAAGTGTTTGCGGTGCAAGTTCAGATAATTTAAAATAATCATATCTACAAAACCAACGAATAAATCGCAAGAAATGTCTAGAAAAGTTTCTTGTAAAAAAAATAAGTTCATCGAATGTTTTTTTTTTAAACATGCGTAAGAGCCTTTTGAAACAACTCGATCAAGCCTTTTCATACAAAGGAGATCAAGAGAAATTTGACAGGAGCGATCAAACACGCTCATCAGTGGATAACGTAGCTTCCATACATCCGTGTCAGAACACTATCCCGCAATTGGTTTAGACTCCGACAACCGCGTTTTAAAATGGACCCGAAGTTGTAACGAGCACTCGAACAAACAAGTATCACTAAACGGCCTTGCCCTCTCGGCAGGCTGCACTCGCCAACAACTCGCAGAAGTTACTTAAAACGGATACAGTTTAACAAAAAAGCCGTTTTATTGAACGTGTTGCCTTTGAGATAGGTTATTCCGGGTACGGAAATGAGGCTAGGGAGAGGCAATAATTGATTTGGCTAACGTAGCTGTCTACATGTAGGTTATTGGGTAAGGGACCATCCACAAATTTCGTTAACCATGTGCTTTAACTTGAAATCCCCAGTTCTTGATAAGTTTTCATTACATCTGACACTTAAAACATTGCAGAATTCATGTTATTGCCTTCCATGACATTTATGTGTCTCATGCAAAAATATTCGCACACAAGGATAACAAGCATTAAAAACAAAATCCTGGACTGAAAATTTTTGGTAGTCCTGTATTTATGTTTCGGGAAGGTAAAACAAGACATGGCACGTACTTTAGTTACTTTTCAAGATTGTTCAAAAGAGCCACGTAAGCACTTCTTTCGTTCAGCATTGTTGTTAATAGAAGAATCTAGGAAAAAATGACTAAAAAATGTGTGTGATGTGCGTACTATCTTACAAACGAAAAAAGGGTTATACAATAAAAAATTGTACATGCTTGTCTTTTTACCTAAAAAGGCAAACTAGAATACATCCTTCGACCAATATTTTAAGATGAGGGGGATCTGTGATGATGTAATTGATGGGAACACTAAAGGCAGACAAAGTCTCTGAAGAAACCTGTTATGGTATGAACAGTGCAACGACACAGTTTAAAACAAGTTAATTGACTTCTGTTCTGATAAAAGGCACGGGTAAAAGGACCCAATAAAATTAAACATGCGAGCGAATTTCTCAATTGACAACGCCCTCCAGTAACCCAAAAGAAAAAAAAAGAAACAGAACTAGAGAGACCCTTCACTTTATTTGATTTCTAGGAAAACGGTATTCAAGGTGAAGCGTGTGCATTATTCCAATCGGGAAGTTCGTTTCTGCACGGATATTACTGCTATTTCCGTTTCTGGAGAAAATAGAAAACTCTGAAAGATTTTCGAAAATTCCGCACAAAGTAAATTACTATAAAAACAGACTTTCAATAACTACTTTGAAAGATGCATCTTTCGTATTCCTGCGTACCCGCAAAAATGAAAACGGCTCCAGCAATATTTGATTGCCGAGATTGAAAGAGCGCATTTTTATCTTCAAGAAGATATTGTTTTAGTTTCCTTTGAGAGTGCTGATGAAATATTCAATTCAAAAAAATATTGATCCCAGATCCTCTTGAATACTTGGTGTTTTTGTGCTGATTTTCCTTTCACCACAAACTTTTGCATTTTTATCCTTTTCCAGTGTCCTTCATTAAATCACACCAGTTTTTGGCGAAAAAAAATCTTCTTTTTAGAAATATCTTTGCTTACGGTTGGTGAAGTATACTCACGTACTCTAATATAGTTTATAAGCAAATAGAAGTGTGATAATACCACGAATAGAGCGCTTTGTAGCTCAAGAGCACGTAATACATATACTACATTCCAGTATAGACGCATTAGCGCGTAACAGCGAGTATAAGAGTACGTTCGAATATTTGTGACACGTGCCCTTGTAATACACGGTGATCGTGTTTTTAAATCTCCTCGATAAATTCGAATTCAAGATCTTAACTGTTTCAGAAAATATCCGCACAAACACAAACCATCGGAGCACCAACTATGTAAATAGGTTATCTTTCTTCGGAACTGACTCAAAAGAATTTCCGAGTGAAATGCAATCGTTCAAGTTCACTTGTTTGAGACCCCTAACTGAAACGCTAGTAAAAAAAAAACCTAGTTTAGGGTACGCCTACAGCCATTTTGAGGTGAACGCCGAAAGAGACCAAGTCGTATTTTCACTAGTTTTCAAGATAGGCCCACCAACAGCCATATCAATGGAAAGGGCTTGGTGAGAGCTTTCCATTGATATGGCTGTAGGAGGTGGGTTCATCTTTAAAACTAGTGAAGACACCACATGGTTTCGTTTCAATAATACCCCAGTAATGGGTAGATTACCCCGAGATGGATACCTTACACAGGGATTATTTTGATCCGTTAACTGCCAAAAGCTTCGGGTGACTGAGTTTCCGGTCGAAGCGAGTGTAGACTATAGTTAAATCTATCGTTTTAAGACTCTATGAATTTCGGGTATGAAGGTAAGGAACGTGTAGTTTTTTAAGATCTAAAATCCATACGAAATGAAGGCTGGACGAGAGCTCCAAATTGTTGTACATATTGCTTGAAAACTCACTAAAACACGTGTAGCTCCCCTCACCTTCGTATCGAAAACAACAACAGACCTACAAACGGCTTACTTTTAACAGTGAATGAGCGCGAAAATCTATCAGAAATCAATTCAGTAAATATTGTGGGAAGACATATTAGGGCACGCGTTGAAAAGTACGGCAGTTTCAATGGGCATCCCCACTTCGCACTCCGCCACCACAAACATAAGCACCGAAGCGTAAAATGTGAGCACTACTTTATAAATAGAAGGCGATGCCCCTTCAGGTGCAGTGACCAAACAGACTTAGTGCAGTGCAGTGTGTTTGTTTGAACCTACGAAATCTTGCGATGCATTGTTGGAATGCGGCGATAGGGTGGAAGGTGAGGAAGTTGTCGAAAGACGGACTGTGTCGGACACACTGATAGAAGTTACATCTCCTGTTCCGGACAGGCCTGTATTGATTTCGGTAGACCAATAACTGTTTTGGGGTTATCTTGAACCCGTCTTTCTAAACCTGGAAGAACGGTATATCAGTTATCGAGGGTTTAGGGCAACGGGGTACCGTTACGCGTTGTTTATTTTCTATTTCCGTATTCATACTCATGGATATATTTGAGTTACGGGACGACACTTATCAATTCATTCGGTGGATTCTTCGTTAGTGCCTACAGTTTTCACATTAGGAAAGCTTTCTCAAAACTCATTGGTGAAAGCTTAAAGTGTTTGTGCGAACTAACTTTCTTTGAACATTATGTCGGAAAAAAAGGATAGGAAGTTACAGGTCCAGTGCCAATTAAACTGAGATTTTGCATGTATTCGAAAATACTCCTAAAAAGTTATTATTAATCATGACCTTTTTAAAATAAGATTTTTCTAGGAATATTGAAAAACTAATTTTTGTTTAAGGACAAAAGCTATTTTAATTAAATAATGCACGAATTTCATTTGAATGACCACTACGGAAACTTTGAGAGCCGGAAAGTCGATTGGGGAATCAAAAACGTTAACATTGCAAAATTACATTAACCCCTTTATTACAAGAGGCGCTGATGAACTGATTTCTACTGAAAATTTATTGAAAATGCAGGAGGGATCTTCTGTTATTGGCATTTCGAGTTAAAGCAGGTGTGAACAGTCGTAAAGGTTCCAAACAACAAACTATCATCCAATGACCTTCTTTATGCCTAACTGGTGCCCGGATAAAACGATTTTCTCAATATCGTTTCGATCGATATCCCATATGAGCCCTTCAATCAAAACTATTTTACTTACTTTGCAGATGAAACTACAGAACTTTGAAAGGTACCATGCCAATAACTTGCCCCCATAATAAATGGAAACCTCGGTGCTTTTATAGTGTTTACAAGTAACGACAGGAATGGTTCCACGCTTCGAACTTAACTGAGGGCGATTCCCTGATTAGGAGTAAATTATTTCCCTCACTTCTTTTACACGGTAATGCACTTTACAAAATACGACAATTTTTTATTTTTTTTTGCATGTACCTAGTCAAATGCTCGACGCTAATGAGCATGCTTGAGTCGCGAGAGTCTATCTGCCACAGGATGAACACTTACGACGTTTCGGATATTATGCATGACTAGGGACAATCGGATCTAAAAACCACGATGAGTTTATCATTGAGAGATATACTGTCGCGATTCTACTGTATTTGAACTCATCGATAAATAATTGACATCAACTTACCCAGTTACCACTGACATGATCGAGAAAATGGCTCGTGAGAACCTGTAAACCAAAGCCGATAAAATAATTTAAGGATCATTGCATTAACAAGCTGAGTTTTAAATCAACAGGTGGGAATACCCACAGCACTGGTTGCTAGTTTCTTAGGAGTTATACGGGTCCCATTCACGCCCCCCTTGCCTATATCTGTCCAGCACTCCTTCGGCACTGCCAAGCACCATGTTCTGCAGAGTGAGAATAACACATAGAGAATCTTGCACCATGAGGTCTACTATGTTGCGCGTGCCTTTCACGTATAACTAATGTATCTCAATCTCGAATTGTATCTTTGTGCAAGACCTGAAAGATTAAAACTAGTAGCGGTTGCCAATATCGCACGAGATATGTTGTGAACGTATCCTAAACATTGACATTTGCATTTCTCCTGATTACACTGGTTTTCTACAATAACACTCTACCTAAACTCATGTTACCCTAACAGAAATCCTGCAAAATGGTGATTTTAAATGTAAAAAATTATAGTTTCTTGAAAAAAAAATGTTTGCTTTCAATTAATTAAGAAATTATTTTCACACTTGCTTAAAAAGATTCTTGAAAGAACAAACGGTCTTAATTTTTTCAAGGTATCATTTTGAATCTAGCAATTTGCACGTATATTTTAGAAAGTTAAAAATTGGCATAATGAAAAGAAATGAATTCCTATTCCGTAATGTACAGTAGAATATGGTAAAACTTTTTTTGTTTTGTTTTTTTTAGCTTCTGTATGTTTTGGTTTCTGGCAGTATATACTACCAATAGACTTTGCTCTGAGCGTGCTTTCGACACGGTCCAATAACTTGTCTGGAGTGATCAATGCCAAACCTCCTTTTACTCATTACTAGGTAATAACGCCTTGCCAAGAAGGAAGTAAGCAAGGCAAGTAGGAATGCCCCAAATTTCTCAGGGACACTTGTAATTTCTTCATTGCGGTCTAGCGAATTTCAATTATTTTCGTCAGCTTGTTTCAACGTGTGGACTATTCAAATCAGCCCCCGTAGGCTTTGCACTTTTTCATCTCGCATCTTTTCAAACATAGTGATGAGCTCATAGCCCACAGAAAATATGGGCGGATTAGCAACCGCTAACTAAAATGCTCAATTTATTCTCTGTTTCGCTGTAAAATGTATTATTGAAACATGAAATATTGAAACACTGGTGATTCACCTTTAGAACCAAGCCGAACGTGGCGATAGCGGAGGACGACGATGTACAAAAAAAGAAACAAACAAAAAAAACACCTTAATGCGGGAAAATTGAGTTCGGTGGTAAATATTTCTCATGAGTATTTCCAGAATTTTGGGGTTTTGCACATCGGCCTGACCTAGAAGGATTTGCTGCGTTTGTTAGGCAACACGGATTGCACTATAGGCTATTCTGAAGGCTTCGGCCGTGTTCCACCGCATTTTCTCCTCGTACAAACTGTTTTCTGTACCTTTTGAAACCAAATGACGTGTTAACCTTTCAATAACACGCGGAGAGCAGCGTGTAAATTAACGCCTGACAATGCCAATAACTATTATTTACAGAAGTTTCGTCACGTTTTTACGAGCCCATTTAATTTTGCTCTCATTGTCAATCTTCTCTCTTTTTTGGCCTCTTTGTTTATTTTGACTTTTAATTCAGTCTTGCAGTTCACCCCAGGCCACCCCAAGGAGGTGGCTGAACGTCGGGCTCCTCCAACCCACCCTGCCAAGTGCGCGGATGAACAGACAATATCTGATTCTTCCATTCATCTGACCCTATTGCAAATGAACTTCGCTCGATGATGCTTTCCGTCAATAATCTTGATGCTGATTCGGTCTTGCCGTACATTTTTCCTCAATCACAAAGGGCTGATTATTAATTCTCAAGCACGCTCCGCGTAATCTTGCAAATAGAAAAAAAGGCTCTTTCTAAGACCTCTACAATTCATCCCTTCCCTCTGTTTCAGGCCTTGGCCCTCTTTATCATCGTCGGAGCCTTCCTCCCGACGAAAGCGCAACTCGAAGGCCGGCCTGCGTACCAGTTCACCTACCAGATCGACCCATCAGATCTAAGCAACTCTCCATATCAATTTCTGCCTCAACAGCAGATCGTCCCCCAGCAGCAAACACCTCAACAGCAACAAGGACCGCCAGCCAACCCTCCTCCTCCTTTCATCAACCCATCACCAAATGCCTATCGCCCAGCTCCGATAGAGATTCCGAAGACAACAACTCAGCAACCCCCCAGAGAAAACCGACCACAAAATGCCCAGATCCAGCCTTCACAGCCTCTTCCTCAGGAAGTACCTCTGCAATACTTCCATCAACCCGGTTTGTTCAACTTCCAAGCCTATGACCAGGAGCCAACTTTTGATGCCAAAATCAACCCTGCCTTCAACTCATTCGCAGCACCTCCTCTGCCCATCGCGCCTCCACCTCAACAAGTTCCCAGCCCTGCATATCCTCAAAACCCGCTTCAGTTCGACGATCTCCAGCAGAAACTTCAGCTTCAGCTGCAAATCACTCAACAAATTCAGCAACAAATTGAACAACTTCAGAAGCTTCAGGAACTCAACACCCGGTCCATCACCCAGCAGAAGAAGCTCCTCGATGAAGGGAAGCTGAATCTGGCTCGAGGGAGTTCTTCACAAGGACAACAGCCAGTATACCAACCAGTAAACCAGCAAAACCGCCAAAAGATTCAAGCGGACAGCCAGGAAATTTATACCCAACATTCTTTCCTTCCACAATCAACTACAGCCAATCGCCAGTTTGCCCCCGCCAACGCTCTCCAAAGGCAACCACCTCGTTTTGTGTCACCCGTGTTCCTGGAGAATGTCACTGATCCTTCTCTGCCCTATTACCTTGTAGCACCGTCTCTAAACAGTGTCTCATTTTATGATCGGCTGCCTCACGTAGGTCTGGAAGGCAGGAGCTTTCTTCCTCACACCGTAGACCTGACGACGGCAGTCCCGAACGAACCTGCAGGTACTCCACCGGGTATTTTCGGAGAGAGTGGCATTACCGCGACGACTGGAGACGTTCACACGCCGACAGAAGTACCGAATTCGTCTGAAAGCACTGAACAAAACGCCATTGAGACGGAGACCGTGTCTGCACAAAGACGGTCGCAATCTGAAGTGACTACGGCTGTGCCAAGGGTTCCTCGGGAACGACTCCAAAATTCAATAAGAAGATTTGTAGCTCGCGGACAACAAAGAACGTAAAGCCGCGCTCGAGCTAGTGTCTGTTCATAAGTAAATTCCCCGACTGTCTGCCATCTTTGGCCACTTTAGGCTTTACCATTGTCCGTATACGTAACGTCCTCTTAACTAATATCTCACGAGATAGGCCTATGTTGCTCTCTGCGTATACACATTTCTTTGTATTTGACGACTACCTAACCCTTAAAATATTTTCAAACGATTAGTGCATTTTGAATTGAAAAATCAACTATTTTGAAGCACTCTGCACTTTAACTTTCAAATTACCGCCCTAAATCATAAAATTTTGAATTTTTAAATTTCACGAAAAAAAAAGAATCCATTTTTTTACAACTTCTGTGTGCTTTAGTAGGTTCCACAGCACGCTGATTGGAATCATTGCGTCGTAAATGGGAGATAATATATAATTTTTTATTCTCCGTAAAATGAAGGGTGACATTCAGCACAACTCGCAATTAGTAGCCGGGTGTCACTGAAGATATAGAGAAGCACCTCTTAAATTTCCTTCAGTTGAACTTTTGAAAAAGTTGATCAGACTTCAAGTCAAAATCAGCTGGAGGAAAAAGCATTGCGATATTTTTTTACACAATTCAAATTACGGTACTTTGACGGTCTTGCATTAAATAATTGTGGCTGCATTTGAACAACTCACAACAAGTAAAATGACATGACAAAGTTTCTAGCAGTTAAGATAACATGTTATTGAGATAAGTTTTGGAGTGAGAAAGAGGTAAAAAGAAATCATTAGGCCTAACTTAAGCTCAAAATATCCACGAAAAGAAGAAGAAAAAGAAAAAGGCAAGTTGCTAGATAAGATCGAAACAGGAAGTGGAATCGAAATATCAGAGAAATACTTCAATACGAAATATTGTAAATTAAATCACTATTGTGTAATTACGGCTTACTTTTTATCAATTTTGGCTCAAACATGAATATT
>Ga0058701_10005145_pt1 | contig 10788 bp, 5 predicted proteins | sample AgamicOrMae_FD_97039 | JGI IMG/M metagenome (GOLD analysis project Ga0058701, IMG submission 97039) | Agave microbial communities from Guanajuato, Mexico - Or.Ma.e | ecosystem: Host-associated > Plants > Phyllosphere > Phylloplane/Leaf | place: Guanajuato, Mexico | collected 2012-06-04 | reverse complement strand
GAATATTACACAGAATAGCTAAAGCAACTGAACAATAAAAAAGTGATTTTTAAATAGAAGACAAACAGCATTTTAAAAAAAGTCTTTTTTTTTTCTTTTTTTTTTCACTGAAAGCATTTTGATTTTTTTCAATCAACGTATACTAAAGACCTGGACAATTTTCAGCGCGTTAATAGATAGAAAGGGAAATTTTAAGTATTCGACTCAATTTGAAATCTGAGCCTAGAGTAAGAACTTAAGTATTATTTCATCTCATAAACAAATGGAAAAGTGCTCAATCAATTTTGAAAATATCGAGAAATTTTTTCAAAACCAATGATTCCGATGTATGTTATAAAACCCTGTATAATATTTATTCCATGACAAAACACAGAAGCACTTTACGACAATATATGTATAACTAAAGTAAAAATGTCTTATATCATATTCATTAGGCCAGTACTTGAGTAAATAATATGTAGTATTAAGCGACTTTAGTAACTTTAGAGTAATAAGAGAGAGATCTGTGATAAATTAAGATGCCTTTTAATACCATCACAATAATATTTTTTTAATAACATAGAAAATCGCATTTCATTGTAGATTAACATTTGCTGCTTTTCGGACTTGACGGAATTTATCTGCAGTACCGTTATTTTTTCCATTTTGCACCAGTGATTGAACGTTTCTTTTATTTTTCGTACCGCATTATGATGCCGACAATTTCCTGATGCTCCATTACTCGTTACGTTACCTTCAACATTAAATCTGAAGACTGCGTTACTTTCTTGTTAGATTCCGCAATAATTGGATACTGTTGTAGAGACATACTGTCCTTACTTCGGTCTTGGCTTATATTTTATCCTTTTTTTATCAAAAGTAGGTTTTATTTTTGAAATAGATTAATGCGACAGCGGTGCGAGATGAACGCATAAGGATATTCTAATTAAAATCTTTATTTACTGCTACGTGCTATACGACAGAGCTTTCTTAGGAATTTTGAATAACGCTTTATCTCTTCTTACTTTGTAAAAAGTATTATTTTTTTAACGTACATCGTTTGGAGTCGATTTCACCTACAATCGATCACCTGGTGTACCCCAAAGTGTAACGAGTAACGTGTACGGAGAAACGTCCAATCACTATTTTGCAATCAGACCCAATTTATTTATATGAAAGTAATGTAGAAAGAAAATACAAACACATATTTATTCTTAAGGTAAGAATCAAGATCATAGAGGAAAACACTAATTATTATTTATAATTTAAGGTAGTCCGCAAACATGGTGATTTTCCTTTGAAATTACTCTCATGGATATTTGTCCAGTGCACCAGAATAGAGGAAAACTGATTTAACCTAATAATTAGTCTGGAAACAATGTTAAAAACGAGGACGAAAGGTATACCTCATTATTAAATGAAATTAGAATTCATCCATTGTCATTGTAGATTGTCACACAAAGGCTGTCAATCAACATGTATTCCTAACTCGTCGAGCCAAAACTTTTTCCTTTCCAAAGAATAAACTCAGAAGTATCGAGTTGCGGAAGTTGACACGAGAATCGCTAATGTTGCATGTCCTTGTGATAACGTTGTTAAGTCGAATGACTAACAAAAGATAAACCAGTAAAAGAAGGTGTTGAATGTGTGACTATACTTACATTCTGAAAAGTGTTCAACTTAAAATATATGCAGAATAAAACTGAATGTGCGAAATTTAGATATAGTGTTTTATTGGTAATATTCAGATTATCTCATTGAAAAATGCCGACGTAATTCGGAGAATGGACGGGTATTTAGATAGGACTGATGCGTAGCAACAGATTAAAGGCATTGATAACTTGAATACAAGCGCTCCTCTGTCAGTATCAGACAGTTTGTTTTCCCTAGGGAAAGATAACTCAAATCAAGAGAAACGTATGATCGGAAATTAATTTAAACGACAACATCCATCAAAACGCGCAAAAAAAAAGAAGCAATTAAAGAGCCAAATGTTATCAAAGGTTAGCCGCATAAATTTCCAAGAACTGAGTTGTGAAATGTGGATTAAAAGACTTAAGTCACCAAAAAAGTGATTGGGTTTATAGCAAAACGGACCAGCTTACTTTGTGACGGAGTTTCAAGGAGAAGTTGCACGGCACGTGGACATTACGTGCTCGCTCACGGTGTCTGTTAACGAAATATTTTTCGTTATTCTGAAGTAATACATTAGCTACTACTTTCTCGCTGGTCTTACGCAATAAAAAAAAGACCTTTGGAGACACGGTTGTCTAAGAAATGAACTTTAGTAATCATGAGGGGCATAATTCACAAACGGTTCTGCATTTTTAGCAGGAATCTAGCAGTATTAATTGTTTAAATCGTGCTGGTATGAAGACACTGTTTCAGGGTGTCTGGCAATTTAAAAGCGCACTGAAGAAAACTCTAAAGATAACGAAATAACGTCGATATCATGCACAATGCGCAAAATTGCCTTTAAAGAATTTTATTTACGCGTAAAAAGCTTCTTACACTTCGAAACATTGACTTTATTGTACATCAAAAGATCAATGTTGTTGGATGTACTTTACAGGTTTAGCGTATTGAGGGGAGCATCGTTTACAACTGGCTGACAGATGTTTCCTGGGAAAAATCGTAATTAACGAAGTTAGGCTGCAGAAAAGTCTCAAAGGGAGACTCATCTGAGAAGGGTCACGCCGAATTCGTATGCCAAATTAAATGATGCAGACTGTGAAATTTTAAACGTACGCCAGTGAGACAACGTTTAGGGAAGGAGAGGGGTATATTAGCAAAGTGACCCGCGGCGCGGTGCGGCGCGGCGCGGACGGAAGACGAGCAAGCGCTATCCGAACCCCAACCAAAACCATAAACAACTGGAACGGAAAGAAAGGAGAGCAACTTTTACGAAACCGTGCGCCCGGCAAAAGCGGCGATGCTAAAGCAGCGCTCAAAAACGGATGAGGCCGTTGGGCGACACCCATGCGACAAGGGGCCGCTTGGGACGTCCATGTTGGCTGATACGGCGGCCAGGGGCCATGGAGGCGAGCCGGATTCATGAGACAGTTGAGTGTGAGAGGTGAAGTCTGGTAAGGTTCATGAGCGGGGGAAGAACACGAGAATGTGGGAAGAGATAGGTTCACACGGAATGGTATGGGATGGATTGATGGGACAAGTGGAAGTGAAGTCTGATGATGTTCATGAGCGGCGAGATGACGAAGAACTCGAGAACATGGAGCGAGAGATCTTGCTGCATGTTCATGAAGGTATTTATGAGATGGTCTGGAAAGAGGTTAAGAGTGGTGGAGTGCTAAAATGATGGGCAAGTGGTGATGTAAAGCTTGCGGGAAAATAAAATGTCTATGAAAGATATCTGAGAGTCGATGATATTCAAGAGAAGGACATGAGAACATGAACAGTGAAGATAGTTATGAAGTGCGAGGACATGAACAGAGGGTTATTGGGTTAAGAGATCCCTAAAGAATGGCCATGAACGGATTTCCATGAATAATAGAGGAAGGAGAAAGGAGCCCATGGCGCCAACAATCTTTGGTCCACTTAGGGCCTATATAACCAAACTTTACAATTTCTACCAGGTTGGAATGAAAGTTTGTTGGCCGTATCGTGACCAGTACTGTGACCAGGAACTTTTGCTGAATGGGTTAGGTTAAGTAAAGTTTAAAAATAAGCTAGGTTATGTTAGGTTAGATACCCTGCACCTTGCTACCCTGTCACTCTTGTCGGTGGCAACAAAAAGGTGCATTTTAAAAGGTAGAATATGTAACCGCAAAAATTTACAGCAACGTTGGATCAAGGAAAGTTTAGTTAATCAAATGGTTAGGACGCCGGGTAATGCAGTAATGAAATGGTGGAAGAAGTGTTGATGAAAGGTGGTGAGCGGTGTAGGATTGATGGAAGGCAATTGGAAATCGACGAGAGGAGGGAGATTGATGCGGAGATAAAAACCTGTGAAACTGGGGGTAAGCGAAGGGATGTGAAGCAATGAGGTTGATGGTAGAGTGATGGGTTGGAAAACGATGTCGAGGATATGCAGGAGAAACTGAAGTAAAGCTCCTGAAGGCGTGCTTGATGTCACAGTGACAAACATTGCGTTCAAATTTAAAAGACCGCAGCAGAAGAGAGTTCTTCGTAGTAATCATGAATTGTAGGCGAAGCAAGATTAATTAGCAGAGGAAATCGATCCATCAGTGGGTGTCTACGGAAATAATCGTCATAAACATTTCTTGAGAATTGACGTTAATACAGTTCACCCAAATCTGTGAGATAATGAGCTCGAAAATTTGCTGACTCGTATTTACGTTTAGAAGTCAGCAGAGATAAAGATGCTTATCCAGCTTATCCAATCGGAGATGAGAATTTTATCATTTACCACTAAATTCTGGTGGCGGACAAGTGAACGATTTCTTACACCCCGAAACGATCTTTCTAGGAACGCGATTAAAAGAAGAATTGAATCTCGCCAGCAACTAATTTCGTATTGCTCCACTAAACACGCAGCTCTAGTTGGAAGTCTAGGGTTGACTTCCTCCCAGATGCAGCATTAATGCAGAATACACAGTATTTTAAAAATGTGGCTTTAATATACGAATAGTGGCTTTAATAGACGGCTATGTGTCAGTTCGTTTGACGTATTTTGAAAATACTACTTGTGGTTTATAAATCGTTTTTAAATTAGCTTCCAGTTTGAGCCTTTCATGATCACCAGAGGAAAAAAGAACATTCCACTATATGTTAACAATAATAACTTTGAAGAATAAATGGCGTTCATAACCTTTTTTCTTTCTGAAAATTTCAACTTACAAAGTAATGAAAAAAAGGGGTGTCTTTGGTAAAGATTATTCCTTTAGACCATCTCTAAGATTAGCGGCCGGTTTTCAGCTTGTCGGCAGGTCCGACGGGGAGTTCAGGCGCTGTTCGGTCCGGCTGACGCGCTCCTTGCCGCCCACGTGCACGCCGTGTGCGACGCCCTTGACATCCCGCACCTGGAGGCGCGCCCGGACGGCGGCGGGGGCCCCCCCGTGGTCCCGGCGCCGTTCGCGACGGCCTCCTTGTCGGCCGTGTCGGTGACGACCCCGCCGACGCCGTCCTCGGCGAAGGACTTCGCCATTAACCTCCACCCGACGCACGCTCTCCTCAACCGCGCCTTCAGAGATGTCATGGCCTTCCTCAACTGGACCAAAGTGGCCATCATTTATGAAGAAGATGACGGTGAGTCCAACTATGAAATTGAGATTAGAACTCTCTTACTAATTCCCCCCCCCCAGTCGGGAGATTAGCATTTCTAACCTTCACCGAGAGCGGTGGTCTTGTGATAACGTCTAGGACGCTTATTCGAGAGGTCCCGGGTTCGATCCCCGGGGCTACCGTAGTGAAGTTTCTATAATCCGTCCTCACCACCAGGCGGATGCTGGGGTAGATTCAATTTGGTCACAGCCAGGGGTAGTGACGTAGCCTTGTAAACCAAGCGACTTGGTGCCAAGTTATAGAGGACGTTTTGAGGTTTTAGGGTTGGCAGCCCATGACCAATAAAGTCAGACCTATACCTAACATCCTTCCCCTACCCCATCCCTACCACTTTAACCATAGAGCTCCGAGCTCTCCGACATTAGCTGAGGCCAAGGGGGCAAAAAAAAAAGAAAACTTTGGACCAAGCGGGCTAGGCTGATTTCTTATTTTTAAAACAGGACGTTTTTTCAGGCCGATCAAGAATCGTTGAAATTTATACGCCTTGATCTGGCTCAGTGCACATAAAAATGCTGGAACTTATGAGTTTCCGTACTCCGAAGTATTCCGAAATTCCTCCGTCCATTCAACACACGCAGAGTTTGACTGAGTCGAAAAAAGATAGCTTGTGGTTCCCTTACAAGTGGAGTGCAGAGTTTGGCACAAGGCGCTAATCATCTTCCATCTGTGTGATACACTTTGAGCGAATGACGGTCTCTTTCCTTTTAGCTATTTCAACGCACCATAGCACTTACATATATTTTTAACAGGTTTCTGGCATGACCTACATCATCAATATCACACGAAATACAATTCAATTAGCTACATAGCTTACGCATAAGAGCGTATTTCTCTGGATAAGGCCGTCTTTCTAACTTCTCAACGATTTTTTTTAATTTTATAAAATCCGCACTTGAAAGTTCAAATTTTATAGTTTTCAAAAATATTAAAACCATTTTCGCTTTGACTTTGTTTTTTTTTAAAAAAAAAACAGCAATTGTAACCTGTTCTATTTTTATTTCCTTGTAATGTTCGTCCGAATGTTACACAACACTTTTTGTAAAAGAGGCGATGAATAAATAGGTCTTTGATTTCTTGATGTAGTGACAAGAGCCAACATAAATATTTAAGTTTGAAGTTGACTTTTAGAACTGGGTACATGCATGTACTACAGTAGGAACACTGTTAAAACGAAATGTTAGAATTTTAAAATCCGGTGATTGGAAGTTCTATTCACTTCCCGTTTGTGAAATTTCAAAATGCCGTACTTTTCATGTAGATTTTAAAAACGTTACCAAATTATTATTATTATTTTAATTTACGAGAAAGGTATTGTGAAATTTTATAACCAGGAAGTGATTAGATATCGAAAATTCAAAGATTTTGTTTTTACAGTGAAGCACACAAGAAGGAAGAGTCCAGCGTAATAATGCATTGGATAAAGACTTATGTTGTGATACATTTTAAGAAACGTAAATTGAGCCTTGACAGCTAACTAAAAATAGAGCGTCAATAATTGGAAGATCAAGTTACCAGGAAGGACAGCTAAAAAGAAAACGAAACCACCACACGAGCGTAAAAAATCGAAGCTAAACAAAAAGCGTGAGAGCAAGTCAGCGTCCGACTTATCTCAGATACCGCTTCGTTAAGTGGACGCGCTTCGAGTGGACGAGGACGTTTTCACGTTGAGTTGTCGCACTTCCCTTTGAAGAAGGCAACTATTAGTTATTCTCAATTAATTCTTAGTTATATTACCCAATACTCACTCGAACAAGAGTGAGTATAGGGTACCACGTTTGCACATTGAATGTCACTCGGGGAAATCCTAACTCCTTTTGGGCCAGAGTCCAATTGTGTATCCTATTTGAAAAGCCATCCTTCCCTACCTAGTGCATACCCTTCTGAATACACAATGCTCCCTGTTTTGTCCCATAGATGACCTACGTCTACCTTCAGCACAGAGTTAAGAGTGCGCCTTCCATCTCAGGTGTCTCTTTAACAGGTAGGAAAGAAGTGCCCATTAAAGCGTACCACCAACGACATCATTCAGGAGCATTATATTTGAAGACTCGCTTTGTGATGAACGCTCCCATTTAAGACTATGAAAACCCTCAACATTTCCAACTTATCCTGATCTTTAAAGATACGATGATTTTTTCCCGCCATCAATTCACTGCTTTTCACAATTCTCCTGCAAAATGTTTCCCCAGAAACAGACCAATATCTGCACTTGCGGCACGTTTCCAGTTGCTCGGCACATCCTATTTAAGAGCGTTCGAACTTAAGTAGGAAGGTGAAGTACTATCAGTCCTAAGGGCACTGTCCAGCTCTGGTCGTGCAACAAGGCGGTGGTAAATTTAGTTTCTCTTTTGGGTGGAGCCTTCACCTAAACCCGACAGTTGGCCTATCTTTTGGACTGATAGTAGGTACTTGCCTTTACATCTTCTGAACATGAACCTAAAACAAGATCATTTTATGTTCATTGTTCTTCAAGACAGACCTCTCAATATAGTCATACTATTAGTTAAGCTCTAACACAGCCCTGCCGAGTAATAAGCCCATGCTATCAATCGATTAAAACCAACTAAAATGCAACACACATACGACATACGTATGAACTTATGCGCATCCGGACCTTTGAACACATGGTGCTATATCCTGAAGTTTGTTTCGATACGTGACATGGGATTTTCTATGGCAATCCATGACCATCAAACGAGTTGATACACCTGAGCAGGCCCACCTTAATCCCGTGTGCCGAAACGCAGAGGTTGCTTAACCGATCTGCCGACCGGTTCTACCCTAAAAAAGGCATGTTTTTTTAGCGAGGCAGAATTTCGGTTGGCAGCTCTGGCCTTGTTCTTGAGGAGCGGGATGCTCGTGATCTCTGATTCCTTAACTCAAGGCCAAGACACAGCGTAGTGCATTCCCATCAATTAATACATTCAGAGCTGCCAACTGCGATTAGATGAATCACTAAAATAAAACGGTCGTTCCTCATGGTCTTCATTTTAGTTGCGGAGTCGCGCGGATTGTGGCAACACTGAATCTGGGGATGCATGAAGGCAAACATTTTGCGCAGGTTTGGCGAGGCTCCGGGATTTAATTCGTTCTCCGCACGACCTGGATGTGACGCTGCGTCAAGCCACGCCAGAGACGTACGGTAGCGTGCTACGAGACGTGAAAAACCACGAGATCCACAACTTGCTGGTCGACACCAAACCGCAGCACCTCCGTCTCTTTCTCAGAGGGGTAAGAGTGACGATCGCTCGCGATATCGCTCGCGATATCGCTCGCGATATCGCTGAAGCGCAGCCTTTGTTATCTCGAGTGGATTCACTCTAGTCTTGACAGGCCCACAAGGACCTTTTTCTCCAATAATATCATTTACGTTTCCCAATAGTAGAGGTTGCAAAATTGGCAAGAAACTTGACCCTGGTTCAAGACTTCTTGTTCAACCGCAGAGAAGAAAAAATATTCCTGGAAATATATTTTAGCCGACCCTTGCTCAACACGTGCATGAGGTATTTTGGAATTGCCATACTTAATTTTTTTTGCTGAGGTGATGCTTGTATTTTTTTTTTCTCTTTAAGTTTCAACAAATAAAGGGAAATGTTTTCAGTTATATTTTTTTTATCGAAGAACTTATTCAGAACTCACGATTTCTTTATTTCTACTTTGAGGATAGCCAAACAGATAACATTTTGAGAAATATCGAATGTCCCTCTGTTTAAATTTTCTAAAAATGTGATTTGTGAACTGAGAAAAATAACACCTGAATGATTGAATCAAGAATGTAACGCATTTCAAAATAACGAGTTACAAAATTTTGAGCGAAAACTTTTTTGGATTATATTAGATTATAAATTTTTTCCAGCATTTATGGGCACCAACCGGCAAAAATACGTTTAAAAAAAAGTCAAAGAAATTAACTGGAAAACCGGCGGTCCTTTTGACAACGCAGACTTTCAACGAAATAGTAGTTAATTACTAGCTAAGCACTAGTGCGAGTAAATGTCGTGTTCCACTTGAGTTTCCAGACCGCCGTGTTCCATGTCCTGTGGTCAAGCCCTTCTAAATCCCTTGTAAACGGGGCCAAAGCTACAGCTGCAACTGTCTATATCAAGGGCCGTGGGGGGGGGAGGCGGACAGCTATCTTATGTTCCCAGTCCGTCCCAGAACGGTCGATCCGATCAAATCAATCTTGTTAAGAGTGTCTTGCAAACGGCTCATCCATTTTGCCGCCAGATTCTTCAGCTGCAGATGAATGACTACAAGTACCATTACCTCTTCACTACGTTCGTAAGTATTCATTACGTCGATTTTAAATGTGCAATTTCCCTTCTTTGCTACCTTTCCAAAACTAAGGGGAGTGGCAGGGGAGCGCACATGAGTAACCTTGGGCATAAAACTAACGGTCGCCAAGTTGAGCGGATCTTTTGGGGATCGAGGCACAAGGTACTCGATCTTAACAACCACCGGCCAACAAACTCCCTTAGCGTCCTTGTACTATAGTAAAAACGTGCCCCTGCATTCACCTAGACATCTGTGCGTTGCGCGGTGGCCTACACACGCAAAAAAATTGACTTGTCAAAAATCACAATTTTTAGAAGACAATTTTCATTTTCTTAGTTACTAAAAAAATAAAAATAAAACTGTAATGATGACAAGAAAATAGTAAAAGCGACAAAAAAATGAATGTTTATTCAACAGATACGGTTATAGTCTGTATTGGAACAAAGCGCGATTGTCAGTGTCACAGATTTGTTACTGTGACAAAGTCATTTTACCTTCAATTCGGAATCAGGCAGATGATTGGCCGATGCCGAGCTAAGGTAGGCGACCGCAACGCACCGTTGTCTGGAAGGTTGCAGGGGGGGAGACGTTTTTTCTGTCTACGATAGTACTAGTCTTGACGAATAATCAAAAGTTCCCGGAGATTTTCCAAAATACTTTCTATTGACCCGACTGCCCATTCAAAATGTATTAGGTTGGGTTCCGTGCGTTCAAGTCACCTCACATTCAAAGTGCTCTAGGTTGGTGCGTGCGTTTAAGTCTCCCTGCATTAATGCATGTCGGGCCAATAGCTACGCCCTTGTAGAAATCGGTGCTTCTATTTTGGGAAATGCATGCCTAATCGACAGAAACAAAGAGCACATGAAAATGCTGGGTGCATGGGTTTGAGCCCCTTAATGTTCTCAAAGGGGATATTCATACTGGGCCAGCTGTCTCAAAAAGGCTACTTCCCCTCAATACATGGGACGCCTTCCGCAGATGCGCCCGTTGCCGGACCATTAACCGCTCGGCCTTAGCGATCCTATCCATAATACAATGCATGTCATCCATTGGTGTCATCCAGCGGTGTCATTTAGTAGTGTCATCCACTACCATAAGCACCCAGCAAGGGACTCAACTACCATCGATCCTGTCTAAGAGTTCGATACAGTATTTTCCCTTTTTTAGCTTTTAAAAACCTCAAAACAATTTAAAATTTGATTAAATTAGTTCGATATTCATGACTCTAATCAATATTCTGAAATTGGACATGAAAAAAAATATATTTCCATG
>Ga0058701_10005144_pt1 | contig 10789 bp, 5 predicted proteins | sample AgamicOrMae_FD_97039 | JGI IMG/M metagenome (GOLD analysis project Ga0058701, IMG submission 97039) | Agave microbial communities from Guanajuato, Mexico - Or.Ma.e | ecosystem: Host-associated > Plants > Phyllosphere > Phylloplane/Leaf | place: Guanajuato, Mexico | collected 2012-06-04 | reverse complement strand
TTTAAAAATAAAAAAAGGAAAAAAAACAACAAAAAACGGTAAAGCAGCAGCTTAACCCAAAGAAATGCATTCAGTAATGACGAAATATTTTAAGGAGAAACCGTTGAAATAAAGTAAAATCGGAAATTCAACATAAGGTACGTCACTCAACCGAAGGATCCGAAAGCCAGGTCAAAACATTAAGGGATCATATGACGTCAACAGCATCAACACGCATGACTCAGACAATGTTGAGCTGATCCGCCCCGGCAACCAAAAAACGGTGTTATTACTTCCTCGTGACCAGCCGTTCCTTGCAGCTATACTTATTTCAACGATACGGTCATTAACATGTCGATTAGATCATTACGTTAAGATCACATCACGCTTATCATATAGCAATCAAAATATTAACGGGAGGAGGATGAAACCGCAATGAGGAAAACAAACCTCATAAAGATGTTGAATTGCAGAGCACTATAACCTATAGCTACATCGTGAATTTCAATTGTGGAATTTTCTACATCTTTTGTGTTTTATCCTTGCTCAATGTATTATTGCATAATTACGTGATTTGAAATATACTTCCTCGTAGGTGAAGATGAATCAACTTAAATCGTGTCAAGTACCTTGTGCCTCGCTTCGCTGCCACTCCGCTCAGTTGTTGCGGAGCATGACGTCGCTAATATGCAGCAGCCGCAAAAAAGTACGAAGCGGCAGTTTGGCGCTCGTTAGTTTAGGTTAACTTTATAGTTACAAAAACGAAACACCCGTTTTAAGGAATTCTTGCCTGTTTCGAGTGTAAAAATAAAACGGGGGCTATAAAAATTTCGACTATTTTTCAAAATAGGTCCATGTATCATTTAAGAGGCCTCGGCGTGAGCTTTCCATTGACGTGGCTGAACATAAGTCTATCTGGAAAAATATCAAAATAAGCACTACCTAGTTTAGCTTTCACTCCCAAAACAGGTACCGGTAAATACTCTTTAAAACAGATTGTTCGTTTTCACTGTTACTAATGTCTGCCTTACTCCGTTTGGTGTTCGGAATAAATGAGCATATATAAATTTAGATACATGGAATAAAAGGTTTTGTTATACCAACAAAATCATTTGTTAAAATAGGGATTGCAAAAATATTTTGTTACTACAATATAATGTTTAGTTCTATCAACAAAACGTTTGGTTGCTGCTGCAAAATTTTTGGTTGCAGCAACAAAAAATTATTTGTTGTCCCTAATTTTGTTGCCGTAACAAAACCATAAAGCGTGGAAAGGAATTCAGACTCTGGGCCTTTGGTTCATCTTGGTTGAAATCTAGTGACCGCTTTTCCATTAAACCGGAAGAAGAAATTCTCCAGGACCGTCCAGGCACTCGCGTTATTGCATGCTGGAAGAGTCATTAGCCCAGCATCTTTACGTAAATCATTTATGCTTAATTCTAGCTTGGGCCGGCTTACGGCCCGCCCGCTTGGCTTCGCCGAGGTAGAGCAAGCGCGATGCCGTGGCGAGATGCACGACTTGGACAGTGGCGACCCGTCTCGACTGTCGACTCATACCTCTCAGACCGTCTATCCGGTTTCTTACGCTCTTTTTGCCTTCCATTGAGAAGAAGGCCTCTTCCGCGCAGCGTCCCATTAATGGATATACTCCCGGCCAAAAGTTTTAATTCCGGCGGCATGGGCGGCATGGGGCGGCGGTACAGGAGATGAGACCATGACTCAGTCGCCGCACCACACCTCGTGCTGCTGCTACGGGAGTGTCCTTAAACTACGGCGACCCCCTTTTTAGGAAGAGAAGGGTTACGCTAAGTCGTCGGTAGCATGCTAGACTTGGTTAAGCTAGGTCCGAATAGTTCGGGCTGGGGGGCTGTGCTTAAGTTAGGTTAGTCTCTCCAGCTCTAGACTACGCTGGGTTAGGTAATGTTCGATTAGACAGTATATCTTCTCAGGATATACGCTCCGATCATTAGCCTTAGCTTAGCTTGGATAATTATGTTAGGTTAGGCTAACAAGGGAAGTACCTTAATTTGCCGCCTCCGATTTTTTTGAAACTTTAGATTTAAAGATAGTTGTATGAAAAAATACCCAAGCCCCTAACTTGCTGCCCAAATGCATTTTTTCTACCTCAAAAACAGCGTTCAAATTGAACAAAAAATTTAAAAACCCGATAAATTTGCCGAAATCGTAAAAACGGTTGGAAATATCTCAAAATCTCAAATTTTCAGCCTAAAACGCTACTTTTAGATGTACTACTACGAATATTTATTGGTTTTAAATTATATCAAGATTTTTTTGTTCAAAATTGAACGCTACTTTTAAGGTAGTAAAAATTAATTACGACAACAAATTGGAGGCTTGGGTATCTTCCCGTACCGCTTGCAGCCCTGAAAATCTGGGGGAACAGTTGTAGTACTCCCCATGTAAGTTATGTTAATCGAGACAACTGAATAGGCAACATTAAATGAAGAATTATCATTCCGTTCGTTTGAATTTGGTTGAGGTAAGCGGTAGGTTGGTTAGGTTAACGTTAATCGCAGCTTAAATATTGAATTTAACTGATTTAAATACAAGATTTTGCGTGGTAGTTGCCTAAAATTGCCAAAATGGCGCCCTTTCAGGACCTGTAAACGTTGAATGAATTCCTTATAAGGATCGTACCCATAAGTGTTTGAGCGAGACTTTGGGTAGCAAGCGATCTCTCCAGGAGGACCGAATGCAAGAACGGAGAACCTGTGACGAGCGTCAGATATTTCCGGTCGTGATCTACGAAGACGAGGAATTTCACGAGAAGAAAAATGCGTTTAACTATGTTTTTATTTCGGAAATAAAGGAGGTCCGATGTGCACGTCTCCATTGGGTAGCGTGTGGTCTGGTTATAAATCTTTTTAGGCTTCATCTCAGCAGGGGCTCTGTCAGGCCGCTCGGCCACCGTCCGGCCCCGAGGACACGTGGGAATGATGGTATCACAACCAAGTTCGTTCGCCAATGCCCGAGAAATTCGGTCCCCTCTAAAGGCTGTATTTTCCGCCTTGTTTTATCCTTCTCCGATAGCATAAGTGGAGTAGATATTGAAGAGAGACACAAGGCAAATAACCAAGGCTAACTTCATCTTGAGATATTAGGCTAAAAGATGTAGTGGATGGTGGATCCATAATTGTGAAAAACAGGTGGAAACACATTATCTTTAGCCCTGAAAGAACTGTTCTTATATTGCTTCAACTACGCGTGCCGCATTTTAGACATCCATCCACTCACAGAAACGTTTTCAATGACCAAAAACAATTCCTTGATATAGTGACAAAACAATTTTATTCTTATCACAAGACCTTTTTTTTTTCTTGGCCACTCCAAATTTGAATCAGTGTGTTTCTCTGAGATTCAGTGAATTTTCTCTGAAAAGAGAATGTCACTTATTCAAAATAAGGAAAGTGCACAATTTTCTTTTTCTTCAAGTAAGAAAAAAATTCTTGTTGCAAGGAAAAAAAAATTGCACCAAGCAAAACCTGTTTAGTGAACATATATAGAAGACATTTTCTTGGTATCAGATTTCTGTTGCAGTTTACATACAATCACAACATCTGAGGTAAACATTAAAATTTCGAGTGCACTAAGCGGCCGGCTATGCATAATCAACCCGTCTAAACTCGTTCTGAAGCAGTTCCTACTTCCTCCTAATACATTCTGGGCGTCACAACAATCCTTTCGCAAATGCAACCATTTTTTCGTAGCCATCAACTTTTTTACGTCTGTCACAGCTCGTGTGAAAAACAAGCCAGTATTGTGATCCGGACGTCCGTTTGCATTCAAGGAATCAAAATAAAGAATGTTGCTTTTGTCCTTGTTTCTCCCTCAATTAAGTGTCATTTATCCGGACACCTCTCTCTGTTCCCCTCGCGGACACTGCCTAGCAGAACTGATTGATCTTTGGCCTACGAGACGAATTATACCTAAGATCTGCTCCGCGCGGCGGCGGCGAGACGCCTTTCCACCCGCGCCCTGCCGGTTGGCGGCGGCCACGGCGCTGCGGCTTGGTGACACTTTTGCCGCTCTCGCTCTCCGAGGTCCACCGACAGCGCTGGACTTTCCCACACCGCCAGTGGCAAGGCCTCATCAGCCCTTCATGGACCCTGACACTGTTTTAACGCAAAAATTGGGCGTAATTTCCTGTCACCGATTATCTATTTATAACGGGGATTCCGTATGGGTAAAAATTACGGTAGCCGAGGGATTAAGCCACTTGGCAAGTACGGTTGAGATCATAAGTCAGGTCGCATTCGAATCTGGTGACTATTATTTTTGCGTTAAAACGGTGCAATTTAACATTTTCGTTAAAACCGTTTAATACTAATGCATTTAAATGCGGAGGACCCTGCGCTAGGTCAGGTCAATTCAGTGGTATTGCCAACATACATCCCTGGGAACAAAAAGTTCCTGGATTTTGGTCCGACACGACTTTCGATCAACACTGACAGTGTAAAAAGACAATCTCATTTTCAGATGCAATAAAAGACAAATCACTGGCCTGAAAAAAAATCAGTCGAAATATTAACTGAATTCCAGTAAAATCGTTCTCAAAATAAGTTTAGAAATTAAAAACGACGTCTGAAATTCAGTGCATAATGGGACTATATTTTTTTCTGATCAGTGATATGATCTTTGATGCATCTGAATTTAAGATGCTCTGTTAACAGTGAAGAGAGGAAAAAATAACGTCAGTAGAAAAAATCAACGTTAGTAGAAAGTTGGATGCTTAAAAATCCATAAACCATAAAAATGCACTCTAGATTTGAATCATCGAGTCTCTGAGATTTAGTGAAAATTCACTGAATTTCAGTCAAGACAGCACCATTGATTTTTTTCAGTGGTGCTATATTGACTGAAATTCGCTGAATTCTGAATTTGAAACATTAAGTGTCTCTGAGATTCGGTGAAAATTCACGGAATTTCAGTCAAAATAGTACGATAGAATTTTTTTCAGTGGTTCTACATTGACTAAAATTCTGCGAATTTTCACTGAACTTAGGTCGATATTCACCACTGAATTTTTTCAGTGGTGCTACGTTGACTAAAATTCAGTTAAGACTCACTGATTCAAATTTAGAGTATAAGGGTAATTATATTTGTTTCATCGGTGCAGAGGTAACGAATGTGCACCTTGACAGCGGATGATTTGCGTTCGTGATGGGCCGCGCGGCCCAGCGGTTTTTGCGTAGAAATTGCCTGAATGAAGACGGTATGGGCGGCCAACACATCCGAGCAAAGCGGAGACGAACTGCCAGGCCGGCTCGTCCGTCCATCAGTCAAGAAACAGCTACCGCACTACGTCACACCTTTCTGTATGTTTCGGCCTCGTGACTCATTTGCTGCTTTTATTTCAGTTAATTTTCTTTTTCTTTCGGCTTGATGGATGTCCTTCCGCTGCTTTCCTGTTTGTTTTGCTATCGGCTCTTTTTGTGGTATTTGCGTTGCTGTGGCATGCTTCCTCTCCCACATCCGACATGAAGGGGCCTCATATTGTTTCCTGTGTCCGACCTACTGTAAGTACGACAAAAATCTCACTATATGAACTTAAGTGTCTTGTTTTCCTTCTCCTCTTTCTCTCGAATACAAGTGCAACCTTCCATGGTACAAAAAAAAAGTAATTTTGATGACAACTGTTTTGAATTGGCTTAAATTCTTGTTTACGCGAGGTTCAGATCGTATTAATTTACCGATAGTTGAGGTTAACTCGACCCCTCCTAATCAAGATCCACAACCTGCGAAATGCTTTCGAAAAATCCTCTAACAGCTGGGTGCTTGTTCGAAAAATCCACCAACTGCAAAGTGCCTGTTCCAATAACCGACTAACTTCAAAGTGCTTGATCCGAAAACCCACCAACTATAGTGTGAATGGATTGCAGTTGGATTTTTAGAAGCATTTTGCAGTTGGTGGGTTATCGGAGCAAAGCGAGCAAAGACCTTTGTAGTTGGATTTTCTGAACAAGCACTTCGCAGTTGGTGGGTTATCGGAGCAAGCACTTTGTAGTTGGTGCGGATTTTCTGATCAAGCCCTTCACAGTTGGTGGGTTTTTCGGAAAAGCACTTCGCAGTTGGCGGATTTATACTAGGAGGGATCGAATTTAGGTTAGATTAAGTGCCTATTGTAGCTAGTCCTACTCGACTCGACGACACGAGGTGGAACACGCAAGGTAAAAAATTCCACCTTCAGAATTTACGGTGTCTTATCTCGTATGAGTACCTCCGCTCAGGGCTAGACACCAATGCTCATAGCTTTCGCCACAACGGTAATTTTACGAGTCACCATTCAGGAAAGGCCACACAAACTTCTCAATAAACGAATAATCATTCGGCAATTGATCTCAACAAGTAATGTAATCAAGAAGTCGGGGCCACACGTGCACAAGTCGGCCAATCGACCGATCTGATATGTTTTGACATGGAATCCATATCAGGGTCATATCTGATTGAGGTCCCAATAATACTGTTGTTTGGTCTCCTTCCAATCATCGGTTTGAGATCAGGTTTAAAAAAAAATCTGCTGCGATTGTTGAACGGTGATTTCAAATGCGATGAACTTAACCTTTCAAGTTCGATTTGATGAGCAGCGAAGGGCTTTGCTGTTTCAAGTGTTATAAGGAAATAGTGGTGGCAATGTCAATTGTCATAAAAAAATGAATTGTTACAACAATTTCGGTTGTCGCCGTCACAAGTGACATTGTCACCACAACAATCATGGTTTGTTGATCAAAAAACAATTTATTGAGGCAACAAAGTAATTTTCTCCGTGATACTTTACATAAAGGTAATTTTCTTGTTAAGCTGGAAATTGAAGTAATTGCAAAAATGAAATACACATTACTTTGGTGACTTAAAAAAGCGGTACTCCTGGGAATAATCTATGTTTAATGCCATAACCTAGAAGCCTAAATTAATACGCACAAGCCATGTTTTCAGCATATGAACCGTATGGACGGACGCATTTGCGTGGATTAGGTTACAACGGTTTGGGCTACGTTAGGTTGAATTCGGTTATATAAGGTTCCAATAGTTTAGGCTAGGTTAAGCTGGATTATATTCAGTGACACCCGATTACTTAAGGTTAAGGTTGGGATGCGTTAGACCTACGCCTTGATATACTGGAGAGGAGGCATTGAGGGAGGGTACTAAACCATGGGCGCCGCAATCTTGTTTCAGAAGTTCCTCCGTAAGCTAAAATGCATTTGACGATCCCATAAGAAACAAAATGGCTGCCCAATACCTCCTCTCTAGTATATCCAGGCCTCTAATTCAGGCTACAAAACGTATGTTTGGATTAGGTTACTTGTGAGTGAGATTTACGTTCGGTAAGATAAGGTCAAACTTCGCTGGTTGGATATGTTCCTGATAACATTGGCTAATTCTAGGTTAGGTAGGAGTAAGTTGGATCGGGTTAACTTCCCCTGGAATGTAGCTAGAGCATATTTTCCGTTTTCTCCGTGATAGGAATCTAGATGAGAGATGCCAATTACCGTTTCGGCCAATTTTCTCGCTTGCAAATGCCCTCTTCCCTCCCTATTCTTCTTTTCACTCCCACAACGTCAAGATGTGAAGTCGTTCGTAATTTTTACGGACAACCGCGACGCGGCGCGACGGTACTGCCGCTTACGGCCACTGTCTAAATGAGAAACAGCACAAAATGTCGAAAAACTCCCACGCCCGAATTAGCCACAAGAAACATCTCTCACCAGTCACTTCATTTAGTTTTAACTTTCTCCCTCTAAATTTTCTCCCAAGTCATTATTATTGATCTAGGATTAGAGACGCGCTCAATTTAGCGACATTGCAGCGCACAAATATACCTGCGAGATGCCCCGAGAGGTTTTCACACAGATTGGGTGCCCACCTGTCGGACGACGCAGTCCAGGAGTTCAGACGGAACTATTTGGAAACCACGACGTTACACTCGTACAGAAAGAAGAAAAATAAATAATAATCTTGATAGTTATAAAATATTTAAAGGTATGAAATAAAAACGAAACCTAAAAGAACACCCAACTTTCAACTCTTGGGAAAGGAAATGTCTATACTGATTTTCCCCCTTGAACCGGACCACTAATTTGGACGGAGCTAAAAAAAAGTTGATCGACACTGACTCATTAAACCTAACCAAAGAACGCCTAAACTTAATTCTAAACTTCATGTAAACCTCCCAGTCCTAACTTACCTGAATAAACCTCCTTGACTAAACTTCCTTTCATGTGACCAAATATCTTAAAAAGATTGGCAAAATTACATTTCTTGTAACGGAAGAAAACACTTTGCAACATGTGTCATAACATATGTTGTGTCATATGTCACATCACATGTCAATGTGATATCACAATGACTAAAGAGAAAATGGTTTGTAACAATCTCTCAAAGCTTTAATAACTATTCAATAACCTATCATCAAACGTCTACTAAAGTCCGTATCTTACAGAAAAGTAGTGTCAAGCAGGTTACAACCTATACATCGAAATTTCAACAAGACTTCGATATAAACTAATGCATTAGTAATGCAACAACAATACCATAATTACTACATCGTATAATTTTCTCTCCAGTTATAAGCCCCCTTTCAAAGCGGAAAGATTCTCTAGTCAAAAGGAAGTAACTGCGCAGAGGAGAAGTCTCGAAAACTCTAGTTTCGGCCCGAACTTGAGGCGTAGTACAGTCAAAACAACATTCTTATTCTAAAATGAAAATATTCTGTAATCGGTGCATTAAAACAACCCAGCTAGCTTTGCTGTGTAGTTAAAAGGTAGACTTTCCGCGTTGATTGTCTGGATCAGCAAAGTGGCGTCATTGAGGAGAAATCAGGAGTGTATCAACCTCGTAGCTGAACGCTTGACCCCAGAGTAAGTGGTTTGGTCTCGCGCCGCGGCCCGCGGTGGCGCCTCAAGCGCCTGGCGCTACCGCCCGCCGCTCCAGCCGGCGCTCGGCCACAATGCTATATGCATCCAGCGCGCGTCCGCGTTCGACGGCGTCCCACTCGATTTGGCACGGCGGGTCGCGGCGGGTCGCGGGGTCGCCCTCCGTGGCCCGCGACCCGTGTCGCGTCGTCGCGACTGCAATCAACCATGGGAAGACGAAACGCCTGGGCTGCGTGGGAGCGAGGGATCGTTCCAACCTGATACGCCGAAAAAAGTTCTCCTTGATCGCTGGGCGCGACGATCCGGCGGAGACCTCTATAGGTCGCGACGGATACCTTTTCGCACCTGTGCACCGACTCACTTAATTACCTGCTTCACCGTAAACTTTGACTTGCGCGGAGAGGTCAACTAGACAGCCGCATATCCTGTCACTCTCGTAAGGTGAAATGTTGAAGCTCATGGACTGGGAAGTTCCTCCAGGCAGGAAAGTTCTTTGACGTGGCGGCTCTTTCATCCTGGGACGTTCTTTCAAACTGAGAAATTATTTCCGATGGGGAAGTCGTTTTTTTCCGAATGGAGCACTATACAGACCCCGGTTTCATATGAGGAAATTCTTTGACCAGGAAGTTCTCTCGCACTTTATTTTTATTTTTTTAATAAGTTTTTTTTTTGTTTTTTTCAACTGGGAAGTTCTTTGGCCGAGAATTTTTTTACAAGGAAATTACTTCCAAATAGGAAGTTTTTTCCGACAGAAGACTTTTTTCTTCCAAATGGGAGTTTCTACAAGACCGAAGTTCGTTACGACTGGGGAGTTATTTCTACTGGGAAGTTCTGTCCAGATATCCTTATCAAAATGTAATCTGAAGTCGCGTGATATAGACCCAACTCATTTAATCTAAACAAAGTGCACCCATCCTCAATTCTAGACTTCCTATCAACTTCCCAATTTCAACTTTCATTTCGGCGACCAAATATTTTGAACTTGAATGGCAAAAATACAACTCATAAAGGAAGGACATCCTTCACTCGATTGTTTCATTATGAATATCTCTTGTAACAATACACAAAATAAAGCATTGAGAATAAGCTCTTTTAACAGCAAAAAATCAGAGGATCAGTGTTTTGAGCAACGCTAAATGGGTATTTAAGCTTGAAAACAAAAGGGGTTCAAAAATAATCGTTGAGACTCAAATGGACCATCTTTGAGTCCGTCACCTATCAACACGGATTCTGCTGTTATTTACAAGATTTCTCGCATTCCAAGCGGCCTCCAAAATACTCCGAATGAAAACACAAAGGTCGAGAAGACGTATTAAAATCTAATGCCAAACTACAAATGACAAGTATTTTCAATTTTCGCTCAAGGTTTTCGCCGAAATTAACAATTAGAAGTACACAATTACAAGGAGGGAATCGACTGAATAGAAGCTACATATTTACGAATTAAACACAGTACCTGACGAGGACAACGTTCATTACTAATACAGAATCTGTGTGCGCATTTTTTGAAACCACACGAATGTTCAGCACAACGATGAAATCTCTATCCACACAACAAAAACTAACTCCTGTTTAACGCAGTCCATCGCCTGTTTTGGGTATGAAAGTGAAACACAGGGAGAGCGTAATTTCGTTATTTTTCCAGAGCGTAATTTCATTGATGGATATCAATGAAAAGGTCTCGTTAAGAGCTCTCCATCTCATACGTTTATTCATACGGGTTTCTTCAAAAACAAAACCCCGTAAAATGTGTAGAATGCTATACTTGTTTTGGGTATGAAACTAAAACGGGGGTGGTGCGTATTTTGATGTCTCAACGTAGACCTATGTTCAGCCACATCAGTAAAAAGCTAGAAAGCTCTCGCCGAGACCTTTTAAATTATATGGCCGAACATAGGCCTATCTTGAAAAATAACCGA